>Ga0079225_10002038_pt1 | contig 11536 bp, 7 predicted proteins | sample Poulit2012_FD_76344 | JGI IMG/M metagenome (GOLD analysis project Ga0079225, IMG submission 76344) | Agricultural soil microbial communities from Georgia to study Nitrogen management - Poultry litter 2012 | ecosystem: Environmental > Terrestrial > Soil > Agricultural land | place: USA: Georgia...
AAAAAGCACGATAGTGAAATTAATCACTAGGTTATACGAGCCTACAAGTGGAAAAATATTATTAAATGGAGAGGATATTTCTAAGTATGATTTAAAGTCTTATCGAGAAAATATAGCAATTGTATTCCAGGATTTTTCCAAATATCAATTAACCATGAAGGAAAATATCGTACTTAGTAAACTAGAGGATATTAATAGGTCGGAAAAGCTTCAAAAAGTAATAGATAAAACACAATTAAGTGGATTAGTAGACTCCTTTCCTAACGGGCTTGATCAAATGATCAGTAAAAGCTTCGAAAATGGCACAGACCTTTCAGGAGGTCAATGGCAAAAGCTAGCCATTGCACGTGCTTATTTTAGGGATGCACCTTTTATCATTCTTGATGAACCATCAGCTTCTTTAGATGCTAGGAATGAGCATAAATTGCTAGAATCCTTTATCGCTTTGGCATCAAACAAAACCTTGATGTTAATAACCCATAAATTATCCGCCTTGAAAATGGTGGATAAAATTCTCTTTTTAAAAGATGGTTCAATCGTTGAAGAAGGAAGCCATTCAGAATTAATGCAAAAAGACGGTCAATATGCAGAGCTATACAAATTACAGGCTGAAAAATATCATCTATAATACTAGTATATCAATATGCAATGTATTTTATTTGAAAAAATTGATTCATCAAAATTTCAACTAGGTGTTGATAGTGGGCAGAAATTTTATATACTCCCCTAAAGTAACTAACTTTCTAAAGGTTACTTTAGGGGCCTTTTTATTGAGTAGGGAAAGTAAAGGGCAGGAATAAAGCAAGGCAGCTAGGGAGGTCTTGACTTAGATGGTTACTATTTGTATGATTGGTAAAGAATGAAATAAACAATAATCCACTAATGATCAAAAGGACCCTATTGAGGTGTGTATAATCATGGAAGATAAAAATGAGATCGTATTATTATTTCCAAAACTAAAGACTTCACTAAAGAAAGAAGCGGCAGAAAATTACCGAAATAAAAATTATAAAAAAGCCTTGGAGCTTTATGACCAACTCATAAAATATAATGAAACCGAGCATGAAATATTATTTGGTAAATTGTTATGTCTTGTTGAACTCAAACAATTTGAGTTAGCTCAAAAACTTTGCGAAGATCAGCTAAGAAAGGAAAATAAGTATTATTTTGATTATCTTCACTTATACGTAACCCTTTTATTTCAAACTGAACAATATCATTTACTTATTTCCCAATTAAGTAGTGAGTTGAAAAACATCTCTTTACCTCCCCACCTATATGAGCAATTCAAATATTTTTATGACTTAAGCACTGAATTGTTAGAGAGTCAGCTAAGCTTTGAAAAGGATAAGGCGCAAGAATATCTCAAGGAGGCAGTAGAAGAAAATGACCTAGCAAGGCAATATCAACTCATTAATAATTTTATGAAAAACAATATAGCTGCACCAGAAGAAATACTTGATCTACTGACTATGGGGAATATACATCCAGTTATAAAAACAAATATCTTTTTTTGGCTACAAAAAACTGCGGTTAATAAAAAAGTAAGAATTAAAAAATTTAATAAAACAATAACAATAAATCCCTATCACACAGAGCTTTTAGAAAATAATAAATCGCTAAATGCAGCTAAGAAAAACATATATGTAAATTACGATGACGATCCTATACTAATGGAAATGTTAGTTCAAATGATTTATAGATTCTTTTATGTATTATATCCCATGATACCTGGAAAAGAGGATCTTAGCGCGATCATTAAAGCGATGGAAATGATAGTTCGACATAATCTGTATCATCTCCCTATGGAAGAAGTCGATTCAAAAACTTCAGAAATGGTACAAACAATTAATAAATTTGAGGCCTTATATCTAAGTGTAGTAGAATGATTTCAGTGTTTTATCTTGCACAAAATCTTATATATGATACAATGTAATGGTTGTAAATTGGATAAATATTGAACGGAAATTTTTGGAGGGAAATATAATGTCAGTTAAATGGGAAAAGACAGAAGGAAATGACGGAGTATTAACGTTTGAAGTAGATGTTGAAACTTTCGATAAAGCATTAGATGAGGCCTTTAATAAAGTTGTAAAGGATGTAGAGCTTCCTGGTTTTAGAAAGGGTCGGATTCCTAGAGCTATTTTTGAAAACAGATTCGGTGTAGAATCACTCTATCAAGATGCGGTAGATATTGTTTTACCAGAAGCCTATAGTAAGGCTGTTGATGAAGCAGGAATTTTCCCGGTTGATCAACCAAGTATTGATTTGGATGAAATTGAAAAAGGACAACCTCTAGTATTTACTGCAACAGTTACGGTAAAGCCTGAAGTAACCTTAGGAGAATACAAACAATTAGAGGTGGAAGAGGTTTCTGTGGAAGTGACAGATGAGGATGTTGAAGCAGAAATTAAGCAATTTCAAGAACAGCAAGCTGAACTTGTCATAAAAGAAGAAGGCGAAGTGGAGGAAGGAAATACTGTCGTCATTGATTTTGAAGGATTTATCGAAGATGAGGCCTTCGAGGGTGGTAAGGGTGAAAACCACTCCCTAGAAATCGGTTCCGGACAGTTTATTCCAGGTTTTGAAGAACAATTAATTGGAGTATCCTCTGGTGATGATGTAGAGGTTAAGGTAACCTTCCCAGAAGAATACCATGCAGAAGATTTAGCTGGAAAGGAAGCCCTTTTCAAAGTAAAAGTTCATGAAATTAAGGAAAAGGTCTTACCCGAGCTAGATGATGAATTTGCTAAAGATGTTGATGAAGAGGTAGAAACATTAGACGAGTTAAAAGAAAAGACCAAGGAACGCTTAACCGAACAAAGACAATTAGAAGCAGAGAATACAAAGAAAGAACAAGTCATTGAACAAGCTTCAAACAATGCAAGCGTTGATATTCCAGATGCAATGATTGAAACAGAGTTAAATCAAATGTTAAATGAGTTTCAACAAAACTTACAAGCACAAGGTATGACTTTAGAAATGTATAGTCAATTTACTGGGCAAGATGAGGAATCCTTAAAGGACCAAATGCGAGAAGACGCTGAAAAACGAGTTAAAACTAATTTAACATTAGAAGCAATTATAGAAGCTGAAGCGATAGAGGTTGAAGAAAAAGAGATTGATGAAGAACTAGAAAAAATGGCTTCTATGTACAATTTAGAAGTTGATCAAATTAAGCAAATGCTCGGCGGTAACACAGAAGCTGTCGAAAATGATTTGAAGTTTAGAAAAGCAATTGATTTCTTAGTAGACAACAGTGTAGTGACTAAATAAGGAATTATTTAAACAAGGTGCAAAGACGCACCTTGTTTCCTATTTTATAAGGATTATTTGAAAGTAAAATTTTCCTTGTATTTAAATTTTTTTTAATCATATATTACAATGTAAGGTGATTAAATTAATGTATATTGTTTTCCTTTCTTTAGTCGATTTGGTATGATTGCTATACATAATGAATATGTGTAGCTTTTTCATTAAGAGGTGAAAAAATGTTTAATTTTAATGATGATAAGGGACAACTAAAGTGTTCCTTTTGTGGAAAAAGCCAGGATCAAGTACGAAAATTAGTTGCTGGGCCGGGTGTGTATATTTGTGATGAGTGTATTGAACTTTGCAATGACATTATAGAAGAGGAATTAGGAGCGGGTGAGGCGTCAGAATTTACCGATGTACCGAAGCCGAAGGAAATTTATGATATTCTAAATGATTATGTTATTGGACAAGATGCAGCGAAAAAGAATTTATCAGTAGCTGTATACAATCACTATAAGAGAATTAGTCGGGAAAAAATGAAAGAAGAAGTAGAAATAGCTAAAAGTAATATTTTAATTCTCGGACCAACTGGGAGCGGTAAAACTTTACTAGCTCAAACCTTAGCGAGAATTTTAAATGTTCCTTTTGCAATGGCAGATGCTACTTCCCTTACAGAGGCAGGTTATGTCGGTGAGGACGTTGAAAACATTTTGCTAAAACTTATTCAAAGTGCTGACTATGATATAGAAAAGGCAGAAAAAGGGATTATTTATATAGATGAAATTGATAAAGTCGCAAGAAAGTCTGATAATCCTTCGATTACTCGGGACGTCTCTGGAGAAGGTGTACAACAAGCCTTATTAAAAATTCTAGAAGGTACTGTTGCTAGTGTGCCACCTCAGGGAGGACGCAAGCATCCCCATCAAGAGTTTTTACAAATTGATACGACGAATATTTTATTCATAGTTGGTGGTGCCTTTGATGGGATAGAGGATATAATCAAACGCCGACTTGGACAAAAGGTAATAGGCTTTGGAACTAACGAACAAAGTGAAAAAGTGACAGATACAAGTTATCTCTTGTCTAAAGTATTGCCAGAGGACTTGCTCAGTTTTGGACTTATTCCGGAATTTATTGGGAGGCTTCCAGTAATTGGTAGCTTGCAACCATTAGATGAGGATGCCTTAATTCAAATCTTAACAAAGCCAAAAAATGCGCTCGTAAAACAATATGAGCAGTTATTATTAATGGATCAAGTTGAATTAGAGTTTGAAGAAGAGGCTTTAAAAGAAATTGCTAAAAAAGCAATTGAAAGAAAAACTGGAGCCAGAGGGCTTCGTTCAATTATTGAAGGTTTAATGTTAGACGTTATGTTTGAATTACCTTCTAGGGAAGATATAGAAAAGTGTATTATTACCAAGGACACGGTCATTAAAGAAGGCGGAAGTCCAAAATTACTCTTTAAAGACGGTACAATTAAAGAGGATTATGAAAAATTCCCTAAAGAGAGTGCCTAATCTGAGAAGATGATTTAATATATATATTTGATAGAGACTGACAAGGCGAGCTGCTTGCATTTTGTAGTTGGCTTAACGTATAGCCTTCGTCAGTCTCTTTTATTACGTTATAGACAAGAGCGATTACGGAATTATTAATTGTAAAAAAATACATAATAAGAAGAATCAGAACAATTTTTATGGAGGTAGAACCAATGACAAAAAAACATTTCAATCTTCCTTTACTTCCTTTACGTGGAATTTTAGTATTTCCTGGTATGGTTCTTCATTTGGACGTAGGTAGACCGAAATCTGTTTTAGCTTTAGAGAAAGCAATGATGGAAGACCAAAAGATTTTTTTAACAACCCAAAGAAAAACTAGTATACACCACCCCGAGGAAAAGGATATTTATCGGATTGGAACGGTTGCAAAAATTAATCAAATGATTAAATTACCTAATGAAACTGTTCGTGTTTTAGTAGAAGGACTGCACCGGGCAGAGGTAGTTCGTTTTCTCGAGGATGAAGATTTCTTCAATGTGGAATTAGCAGAAATACATGAAACTTCCGGTGAAGATTTTGAGGAAGAAGCTTTTAAACGTTTATTGCTTAATCAATTTTCCGAATACATCCGATTATCTAGACGCTTAACTAGGGAAACCTTTACTACGGTATCAGATATTGATGATGCTGGCCGACTAGCAGATATGATTACATCCCATTTAAGCATCAAGATACCTGAGAAACAAAAGTTATTAGAAACCTTTCATATACCAGATCGAATTACATCCTTATTAGAACATATTTCTGATGAGAAAAAGGTATTAAATATTGAAAGAAAAATTGATCGTCGAGTGAAACAATCGATGGAACAAACCCAAAAGGAATATTATTTGAGGGAACAGTTAAAGGCCATTCAACAAGAATTGGGCGAACAAGAAGGAATCTCCGGTGAGGTAAATGAATTACGAAAAAAAATAGAAGAAAGAAATATGCCAAAACACGTTTTAGAAACAGCAGAAAAAGAGCTAGCGCGGTTTGAGAAAGTTCCGCAGAGCTCTGCAGAAAGTTCGATAATTCGTAATTATTTAGACTGGATTATCTCTTTACCTTGGTATGAAAGCACGGAAGATATTATTGAAATTGATCGTGCTAAATCAATCTTAGATAAGGATCATTATGGGCTAGAAAAGGTTAAAGAACGAATCTTAGAATATTTGGCTGTACAGAAATTAACAAATTCATTAAAGGGACCCATTATTTGTTTAGTCGGTCCTCCTGGAGTAGGTAAAACCTCATTAGCTCGTTCTATTGCCGATTCGATAAATCGTAATTTTGTACGCATCTCCTTAGGTGGAGTTAGAGATGAGGCCGAAATTAGGGGGCATAGAAGGACCTACATTGGTGCCATGCCGGGAAGGATCATTCAAGGAATGAAGCGGGCAGGGACAATCAATCCAGTGTTTTTATTGGATGAAATTGATAAAATGAGTAATGATTTTCGTGGTGATCCAGCTTCAGCCATGTTAGAAGTATTAGATCCTGAACAAAATAGTAATTTCAGTGATCATTATATTGAGGAGACCTATGATTTATCCAAGGTAATGTTTATTGCAACCGCCAACTATATAAATAATATTCCGGGACCATTACTCGATCGAATGGAAGTCATATCAATTGCGGGATATACAGAGGTTGAAAAAAAGAATATAGCAAAACGGCATTTGATTCCAAAGCAATTAGAAGAAAACGGCTTAACGAAGGGGCAACTTCAAATCCGAGACGATGCTTTAATGAAAGTTATTCGGAAATATACGAGAGAGGCTGGCGTTAGGGAGCTTGAAAGGCAAATTGCGACCCTTTGTCGTAAAGCAGCCAAAGTCATTATTGCCGGCGAGAAACAACGGGTAATCGTAACGGAAAATACCTTGGAACAATTACTTGGTAAAACCTTATATCGCTATGGTCGAAAAGAAGAAGAAGATCAAATAGGGACTGCAACAGGTCTTGCCTACACCGCGGTTGGTGGAGATACTCTTTCCATTGAAGTCGCCCATTACCCCGGAAAAGGTGAATTGTTATTAACAGGTAAACTTGGAGATGTCATGAAGGAATCTGCTAAAGCGGCTTTTAGTTATATTCGTTCCCGAGTGAAGGAGTTTAAGATTGATCCAAAGTTTTATGAAAAATATGACATACACATTCACGTTCCAGAAGGAGCAACTCCAAAGGATGGCCTTTCTGCAGGAATTACAATGGCTACGGCGCTAATATCTTCATTAACGGGACGGGCGGTTAGAAGTGATGTAGGGATGACTGGAGAAATTACTTTAAGGGGAAGAGTTCTTCCTATCGGTGGTTTAAAGGAGAAATCACTAAGCGCCCACCGTGCGGGAATCACAACTATTATCATCCCATCCGAGAACGAGAAGGATATTGACGATATTCCAGAAAGTGTCAGGAAGGATTTAACCTTTATTTCTGTAGACCATCTAGATGAAGTGTTGGAACATGCATTAGTGGAGGAAGCCGATGAAGGTTAATCAAGCGAAACTTATCATTAGTGCCGTAAGTGAAAAACAATATCCAAAGGATTCCCTACCAGAAATTGCTCTAGCAGGTAGGTCAAATGTCGGGAAATCATCCTTTATTAATCGTTTAATTCAAAGAAGGAGTTTAGCTCGCACATCATCAAAACCGGGAAAAACTCAAACTCTAAATTTTTACGAAATAAATGAACGGTTTTATTTTGTTGATGTTCCTGGATACGGCTATGCTAAAGTGTCAAAACAAGAGCGTAATAAATGGGGACAAATGATGGAAGAATACTTTGAACAACGGAAGGAACTCACCTGTGTCCTTCTCATAACAGACCTTCGTCATGAGCCAACTAGGGATGATCAACAAATGTACAATTATATTAAATATTTAAAGTTACCAGCAATTGTTATTGCTACCAAGCTGGATAAAATCCCTAAAGGAAAGCGTAATTCCTTTTTAAAACGAACGAGAAAGGTTTTACAAGTTTCAAAGGAAGACCCTGTAATAGCCTTTTCAGCCGAAACTGGTGAAGGAAAAGATGAAGCATGGAAATACTTAAAACAATATATATAATACCGAGCCTATGGGAAATTAAATTTCCTATAGGCTTTTTTATTATCCTCTTATCCCCCAGGGATGAGCATAAGTAGGTTACATCATCATATACATAAATTAAGAAATAATTAAAAGGAGGAAGAAACTTGGGCATTAACGAAAATGTGTTTACCTTTGATATAGAAGAATCTATGTATTTTAAGCAGGATCAAAAAGTACAAAACATGTTAAACCTGTCCCTAGATCCAGAAATTACGATTCAAAAATATGATGATCATGTTTCTATACGGGGTGTCTTAGAACTATCGGGTGAATATATATTAGACCCAGCAAGGGATGAGCTTGAGATTGAAGAAGATTATACGAGGCAGTATATTACAGATATTACGGAAGGGAGTAATAACTACAATGAATTTTCTCATCTAATTCCTGTCCAAATATCGGTCCCCCTCTATCGGGTTAAAAACTTTGAAGATATGACAGCTGAAATCACAGAGTTTGACTATGAAATTAGCGATAAGGAACATTTATTAGTAACCGCCCAGTTAAGTATTTATGGGATAGATCAATCAACTGATGCTGAAGAGAGAAAGGTAGAAAGCTTTATTGAAGAAAGCTTTGAGTTTGATGCAGTAATAAAAGACATTCAAGAGGAAGAACAAGAAGAAGAAAAAGACCGAGAAAATCAGAAGGCAAAAACAATACTTCCAAGTTTAGAAGAAAAAGTTCTAGAAGTTCACCTTGAAGAGCAGAAGGAAGAAGAAGAGACAAGAAGTGAAGGGGAGACACCAAGGCTTTTAGATGATAAAGAAGAAGATGTAGGTGAGGAGCAGGAGGAGATAAAATCGGTAGCTAATTTTTTATCCACACTATTTAAATCAGAAGAGGAAACTCGTTATTCTAAAATAAGACTATGTATTGTACAAACAGGGGATACCATTGAAAAAATAGCCGAACGCTTTGAGCTTCCAACTTTACAAATATTACAATACAATCAATTAGATGACAGTGAATTAAGTCCAGGAGAATTATTATATATTCCAGAGAGCAAAAGAAAAGCCAAATAATAGTCCTTTAAAGAGGGAATATAAATGGAATTTATTGAAGAAGTTTTAAAAAATTATAAGCTATATCCACTCACAATAGAACGAATTACAGATAAGGTGTACAAGGTTACGGATCATCATAATCATCAATATGCATTAAAGAAGACCAGTCTTGATAAAGAGTTATTTTATAATTGGTATTACGTCTATACAAAAGCAAGAGATCAGAATTTGAAATATATACTTCCCTTGTACATGACAAGAGACAATAATATTTTTGTCTCATTAAAAGGCCATATATATTATCTAAGCCCCTGGATTAGTAAGGTCAAAAATATCGATTATAAGGGGATTCACAAAATAATTGGAAATATTCATTCTGAAACATTAGGGAAAAAAAGGGTTAAAATTGAAAGCTTTATACAGAAACTAACAACTTATGAGAACAAAATTAAACAACTTAAAAATACCAGCATACAAACAATTGAATATTTTGAAGGAACTCATTACATGTCGCCAGTACAATTACAATTTTGCACTCATTTCCACCATATAATGGAAGCAATCAATCGAATCGAAAATGAGTGTGAAGGTTTAAAAGAACTTTCAAAAAATGGGACAATAGATTGGAATATAAGCTTAACGCACGGAAATATTAAAAGTGAGCACATACTATTCGACGGTCACTCAAATTATTTAATTAACTGGGAAAAATCAAGTTATAATTATCCCATTTATGATTTAATCCCTTTCTATATAACTGAAGCGAAGGCAAGGATAGCAAAGGAAGGGGAATTGCTAGAAGGTTTTGATGAATATATGAAAACAATTAAGTTGAATGAGTATGAACTCTCTTTAATGAAAATATATTTACTTAGTCCTTTACATTATTTTAATGTTTTATTTTCTGATCAACCCATGCTTAATTTAACGAAGGATGTGGAACGACATTTTCGCACCATTCAATTCGGACTTAGATTTTCCGAACATATTACTAAGCTTGCTAAGTAAAATCTATAGCCACTCCAAATAAAACACGATAAATAAACAAATTAATAATGATAATATAAATAAATCAAGAGTAGATGGAAAAAATAAAGTGCGCAGTAGTTGAAATATTAAGATTGGAATAATCGCTTTTTCAACAATAAAAATTACCTTTCTCAACCAAGGTGGTAGACGGTATCGATAAAACTTAGACATAGGTTTTCATCCTTTCTAAGGGAATGTATTGTCTCATCTCTTTTACACACGAATCTATAGATAATCCTTCACATTTTAATCATTTTATATTATGATATGTTTACTAACTGAATAAGTGTATAAATAAAGGCTATGACTGGGAAGAGTATAAATTTTATCCTTTTAGAGAGAGGGAATGGGTGGTGAAAATTCCTAAAGGAAAATTTAGAAGGTCGCCCATGATGCTGTATTTCTGAAAATCTTTAGTAGGAAATACCGGAAAACATCCGTTATCGTTAATGAGTGTACAATAATGTAAATTAAGGTGGTACCACGGAAATATGCTTTTTCGTCCTTTCAACTAGGATGAAAAAGCTTTTTTTATGATTAAAAGGAGGATGGCTCATGAAAGGAAATGAAAAAGAAGTGACATTGCCAACGAAATACAATCCAAAGGCTGTCGAAAAAGGTCGTTATGAATTTTGGTTAAAGGGTAAATATTTTGAAGCGGAGGGAGATGAAAGTAAGGAACCCTATACAATTGTAATTCCACCACCAAATGTAACGGGGAGTCTGCACTTAGGACATGCATGGGATACAACGATACAGGACACATTAGCAAGAATGAAAAGAATGCAAGGCTATGACGTTCTGTGGCTTCCTGGAATGGATCATGCCGGCATTGCAACGCAAGCTGTTGTTGAAGGAAAATTAAGAGAACAGGGCAAAAGTCGTTATGATTTAGGGCGGGAGAAGTTTGTCGAAACGGTTTGGGAATGGAAGGAAGAATATGCTAAGGTTATTCGCTCTCAGTGGGAAAAACTCGGATTAGGATTGGATTATTCTAGAGAAAGATTTACCTTAGATGAGCAACTCTCAGAAGCGGTCCAAGAAGTATTTATAAAGTTATATGAAAAGGGTCTTATTTATCGGGGCGAGTATATTATTAATTGGGATCCCGAGACAAAAACAGCACTATCTGATATCGAGGTTATCTATGAAGATGTGAAGGGTAAATTTTATCACATGCATTACCCGATTAAGGATAGCGATGAAACGATAGAAATTGCAACAACTAGACCTGAGACAATGCTCGGGGATACTGCTGTTGCCGTTCATCCTGAGGATGAGAGGTACAAGCACTTAATCGGTAAAAAGGTTATTTTACCAATTGTTGGCCGGGAAATTGAAATCATTGCTGATGATTATGTCGATAAAGATTTTGGCTCTGGAGCTGTAAAAATTACTCCTGCTCACGACCCGAACGACTTTGAAATCGGTAACCGACATAACTTAGAGCGGGTTCTCGTGATGAATGAGGACGGTACGATGAATGAAAACGCTGGAAAATATGAGGGATTAGATCGATTCGAATGTCGAAAGCAAATCGTAGAAGATTTAAAAGAACTAGGTGTTTTATTCAAGATTGAAGACCATGATCATACCGTTGGACATTCGGAA
>Ga0079225_10002039_pt1 | contig 11534 bp, 10 predicted proteins | sample Poulit2012_FD_76344 | JGI IMG/M metagenome (GOLD analysis project Ga0079225, IMG submission 76344) | Agricultural soil microbial communities from Georgia to study Nitrogen management - Poultry litter 2012 | ecosystem: Environmental > Terrestrial > Soil > Agricultural land | place: USA: Georgia...
GAGTCCGCTGTCGCGGCAATCAACGCGCCGGCGACATTGGGCACAAGCAGCTCCGGCGCCCTGATTGTTGGGCTGCCGTTCCAATCGTCGCGTCTGGCGCGACGACGCCAACCTCGCGCTTGGCTGACCGGCATCGTACCGTCGAACTAGCCGCACAGCGTTTCACGTGGAACGAGGAGTATCACGCCGAACCCAAGATTAGCTGACTGGCGGATCCCCATCTTCCCACCAGCACGAGCTCGGCAGGGGGACGCGCATTCGCTCGGGGTACACATGCAGAGGCGGGCAACCGATGGTCCGCAGTTTCGGATTTCCCTCACCGCATTCGCACCGGGACGGTCGGGGGATGGCCACGGCCGGCCACGAAGTCCCCACATCTAGTATCCGGCACGTCAAGCAGTTTGTTCCACGTGAAACGATCGCGAGATCGGTGCCGCTTCACCGCTTCCCATAGATGGCAGCGTGACAGGGCGTATACGTCAGGGCCAGGCTCCATGCGCGTGTTCTCATGACGCACGGGCCAGATACGCCGAGTGAGAAGCCCCACTGCTCACGCGGTATCTGCACGCACGTTCCACGTGGAACCGTCTACTCCCGTTCGGATCCATAACCAGTCCACACATGTTGCGCGGCTACGGTCACTGAATCCGGCCTGACTCACCTGTGCACCCGCGTTTCACGTGGAACGGAGGCTGAGTTAGCTCGACCTGCAGAGGGGAGGGCACGCAACGACGTCGAGAGTCCCCCATACATGGGGCGACGGTCCCGACCTGCCACAACTCCTGGTGACAGACCGGGGGCTCCAGGAAGCGCGACACCCGCACACAATGAAGGGCGCCCACCCCACTGTGTGCGGATGGGCGCCCTTCAGCCGGCAAAATCCGGCTCCTCGATTCCGTCAGTCTGAGGCGTCGTCGGTCTTCTGCTCGTCCAGACCGAGAAGCGTCAGGATACGAGTGAGGTCCTCGCCATTGGCGAACTCGACCGAGAGCTTACCCTTGCGCTTTCCCATCACCACGTTCACGCGGGTATCGAGACGGTCACCAAGGGAGCGAGCGAGGTCAGCCAGCTCAGGATCCGGCTCACGGGTTCCACGTGAAACGGCGGACCGGTCGCCTCGATTCAGCAGAATGACGGATTCCTCTGTTGCACGTACGGACAACCCCTCCGCCACGACTCTCTGCGCAAGGACTTCCATGTTGGCCCCGTCATTCAACCCCAGCAGCGCCCGGGCGTGGCCACTCGACAGAACGCCTGCAGCAACCCGTCGCTGGACCATCGCCGGCAATTTGAGAAGTCTGATCGTGTTGGAGATCTGCGGACGCGAGCGGCCGATCCGTTCCGACAGCTCCTCCTGCGTGCACGAGAAGTCCTCGAGCAGCTGCGCATAGGCCGCTGCCTCCTCCAGCGGATTCAAGTCGACTCGGTGCAGATTCTCCAGGAGCGCGTCCCTCAGGAGCTCATCACTCTTCGTCTCCCGCACGATGGCGGGGATCGTCTCTCGACCGGCTTCCTTCGACGCGCGGTACCGGCGCTCACCCATGATGAGTTCGTACTGACCGGGAGCATCTGGACGACGACGCACGACGACCGGCTGCAGCACGCCGATCTCGCGAATACTCGTGATCAGCTCATCGAGAGCATCCTCGTCGAAGACACCGCGCGGCTGCCGCGGGTTCGGACGGATGCGATCGAGGGGAATCTCCCCGAACGTGGTACCCGGCACGGGAACAAGGTCATCCGCCGCGTCGTCAGCGGCGTCGCCGGTTTCACGTGGAACCTCACCAGCACTGGCCTCAGTAGTCTCAGCGGTGCGGTCATTCCCATCAGTGGACCGCACCGGCTCCGCACCGCTGTCGATTTCCTCGAGATCGACATGTGTCCCGGTGACACTCTCTGTGTCGTCCACTGCGTCCTCAGACGTCTTCTGACTACGGACGGTTTCATGTGAAACGTATACTCCGTTGCCCGAAGAGTCCTCACGCACAGACTCAGCGGCCGATTCTCCACCTGACGCTTCACGTGAAACGGGCTCCTCAGCCGTCGTCGTAGACGCTGGATCCGCTGCCGGAGCTGTCTCTTTCGATTCTTCGCTCGATCGTGAAGAATCTTCACGCGACTTCGGTGCTGTTTGACGCGTCTTCGTGTTGACAGCAGAAGAGGTCCCCGTGGGTGTGTCCAGGTCTCCCGTCTCCGTGGAACGAGACGCTGCACGCGTGGAGGACGTCGTCGACTTCCGCGACGACGCCGCAGGCTTCTTCGCCGAGGGTGCTGCGGACTCGGTCTCGACGGAATCCTCGGCTGCACGACTGGAAGCGTCGTCGGTCTTCGAGGACGACGCCTTCGCGGGCGCTCGCTTCGCCGCACCGTTCCGCCTTCCGGCCTGGGCACGCCGCATGGATTCCGCCGGATCCGAGGACTTCTTCTGCGCGATGGGCGCATCTGCGGCGTCGTCCGGTTCCTCCCGTTCGCCACGGGGGAAGAACACATCCGAGGGACGGCCCGTCTCCTGACTGGGGATCAGCGAGCCCAGACCCCGCCCCAGCCCCCGGCGCTTCTCAGCCATTCTGCACTCCTCTCAGTGAGATCTCCTCAGCTGCCTCGCGATATGACAACGCCCCGGAGGAGTTCGGTTCGTACGAGATGACGGTTCGTCCGTAGCTCGGGGCCTCGGAGATGCGCACGGAGCGCGGAATCACGGTCGACAGCACCTGCCCCTCGAAATGGGTGCGGACCTCCTCGGCGACCTGCGCACTCAGCCGCGTGCGGCCGTCGTACATGGTGAGGAGCACCGTCGAGATCCACAGTTCGGGGTTCAGGTGCTGTTGGATCATCTGGATACTCTTCAGCAGCTGACTCACGCCTTCCAGCGCGTAGTACTCGCACTGGATGGGGATGAAGACCTCACGTGCCGCGACGAACGCATTCACCGTGAGGAGACCCAGACTGGGCGGGCAGTCGATGATCACATAGTCGATCCGCCGGCCGGCCTCCTCCTGCTCGTCCAGGTACTTCGTCAGTGCACGGTGCAGTCGCATCTCGCGTGCCACCTTCGACACCAGATCGATCTCCGCGCCTGCCAGATCGATCGTCGCGGGAACACATCTCAGTGTGTCGAACTCCGTAGACTGCGCGACGACCTCAGAGATGTCCTCATCATCGATGAGGACCTCGTAGATCCCCCTGACACCTGTGGAATGATCGATGCTCAGAGCAGTACTCGCATTGCCCTGGGGATCGATGTCGACGACCAGCACCTCAAGACCATGCGTCGCCAACGCGGCTGCGATGTTGACCGTGGTCGTGGTCTTCCCGACACCGCCCTTCTGATTGGCGATCGTGAAGATACGGGTCTGTTCCGGTCTGGGGAAGGTCGTCGACGCAAGTCGCTCCGCACGCCGATGATCGCGCGCGATCTGAGCTCCGAGCGGAGTCGACTCGTCCATAAGAGGCATGTGGATCACTCCGCGTTCGCTGAACCAAGGTACCTCGACATTCTACGTCGGGGCACGGACTTCGGGGCTCACGACCTGCTGATGAGAACTGACTGTCCACCCCCGCGTTCCACGTGAAACATCCACCACGATCCCCGCAGCATGATGTCCACGCGGTCCACAGCGCGAACGGACCGATCCACAGGAATAGAACGCGCGTTCCATTCCAGAAGCCCCGTGGACACTCGTCAGCGTCGGCGCAGCTCCACCACGGTCGTCGGCATCTCGAGTCCTTCGCTGCCCACCCTGTGCACAGTGGGCCCCATGAGCTTCCGCCGGCGGATCAGGCGTGCCGCCTTCTCCAACTCGCCATCGACGGAGGCTCCCTTGATGGCGAGGATCCGGCCACCGGGTCCGAGCACGGGGACAGACCACTCGATCAGAGTCGTCATGGCCTTCACCGCACGCGCCGTGACGACCGTGAAGATCTCGTCGTCGACGAGCTCTTCGACCCGGGCCCGCACGATGCGGACGTTCTCCAGTCCCAGGTCGTCGACGACCATGCGCAGCCAGTCCACTCTGCGCTCCATGATCTCGATGAGGACGACGCGCACGTCAGGTCGTGCGAGTGCCCACGGGATCCCGGGCAGGCCGGCACCCGAGCCGATGTCACCGACGACGTCGCCCGATTCGAGCAGGGGCGCCGCCGCAGCACAGTTCAGGATGTGTCGGGTCCACACGCGGGGCAGCTCCCGCGGTCCGAGCAGGCCCCACTCGACGCCGGTGGTGACCAGGTGCGTCGCGTACCTGTCAGCGAGGTCGACACGGTCTCCGAACAGGGTCCGTGCGTAGTCCGGCCGCAGTTCGACCCCCGCATCCACCTCGTCACTCACGCCGTACCCTTCAGTCGGGGTGGACGACGACATGGCGCCTGTCGCCCTCACCCTCGGACTCGGAACGCAGCCCGGCCTTCGCCACCACGTCGTGGACGACCTTGCGTTCGAAGCTGTTCATGGGACGCAGGGACACCGGCTCGCCCCCTTCCTGCACGGATTCGACAGCTTCCCGGGCGACCTGCCGCAGATCGTCCTTCCGGCGATCCCGGTAGCCGTCGATATCGAGCATGAGCCAGGACCTCTGCCCGGTCTGGGCCTGAACGGTGAGACGCGTGAGCTCCTGCAGCGCCGTGAGTACCTGTCCGTCCCGACCCACGAGCACGTTCAGCCCGTCGCCCCCATCGTCATTCAGGATCGCCAGCTGCGCTCGTCCGTCGGCGACATCGATATCGATGTCGCCGTCGAGATCGGTGACGTCGAGGAGCTCTTCGAGGTAGTCGGCCGCGATGTCGCCCTCCTCCTCGAGCAGCTGCGTACGGCTGGGCCGCGCGGAGTCAGCGTCGGTGCTGTCGTCGCCTGCAGACTCATCCGCAGATGCGGAGTCGCCCGCAGTGCCGGCCTCCGCCGCGTCCGAGTCAGTCGCGCCTGAACCCCGCGGCTCCGGATCGGTCGCGCCGGAGCCGATCGGAGCGGCGGCCGCCCCAGTCGTACCGCCCGCGGAGCCGGTCGTCGGCTCCTGGTCCGCGTGTGCGTCCTGATCCGCCGTCGGAGAGCCAGTGGTTTCCGTCGAGTCGCTCATCGTCGTTCCTCCATGTCGTATCGGATCGCCCGTGCGCGACCCGGTCACACTCACTCTCAGCGCTTCTTGCGCTTCTTCTTCCTGCGCTTGGCGTTGACAGGCTGCTGGCGCTGTCCACCGGTCTTCGCGGGCGTCTCCGGCTCCGCCTCGGCTTCCTTCTTCATCTCGATGGGCTCTGCTCCGGGCAGGGGCGATTTGCCCCTGCGCGCGCGGCGCTCCATGAGATCGCGCTCAGCCTGCGAACCCGGTGCCGGCATGCTCCGGATGATGAACATCTGCTGGAACATCGTCCAGGTGTTCGACACGAGCCAGTAGATGAGGACGCCGAGCGGGAAGTAGATGCCGCCGATGCCGAAGACGATCGGCATGAGGTAGAGCATCATCTTCTGCTGCTGCATGAACGGGTTGTCCATGGCCGCATCCGACATGTTCTTCGTCATCATCTGGCGCTGAGTCCAGAACTGGGTGCCCGCCATGATGACGATGAGGATCGCCGTGAGGACCTTGGTCCCGATGTCCCCTGTGAGGAACGTCGAGGACAGTGGGATGCCGAGGACGGACGCACCGTCCATCTGCTGCGCGAGTTCGCGCGTCATGCCGCCGACAGGAGTGATGTCGCCCGATGCCATCTGCGGGACGTTGTTGATCACCCGGAAGAGGCTCAGGAAGATCGGCATCTGGATGAGCAGGGGCAGACACGAGGCGAACGGACTCGTCCCGTGCTTCTTGAACAGCGCCTGCTGCTCCTCGACCATCGCCTGGCGCGAGAACTGGTCCTTCTTGCCCTTGTACTTCTTCTGCAGACGCTGCAGCTCCGGCTGTATCATCTGCATCTTGCGCTGCGACTTGATCTGCCGGACGAAGAGGGGGACGAGCGCACCGCGGACCACCACGGTCAGCCCCGCGATCGACAGGGCCCACGTCCAACCGAGGGCGGGCTCCATACCCAGGAACGTCAGCAGCTCGTGGAAGAGCGCGAGGATCCATGCGACCACCCACTGCAGGGGGTAGAGCAGCGTATCGAAGAAGCCCATTCACTCTCTCCTCGGTCCTGGCACGGTCCTCGCGTCCACGACCCTCATGAAGTCTTTACCGCTTGTACATTCTGCCATTGTTCCCGGGACCGTCCTGCCCCCAGATCTCCGCACTGCGGCGCTCGAGCACCGAACCGCGCACGTGATCGACCCCGCCGCTGGTGAAGGGGTTGCAGCGGAGCACCCGCCAGGCGGCCATGCCCGTTCCCCTCACAGCACCGTGGACCTCGAACGCGTCGAGCGCGTACTTCGAGCAGCTGGGGTAGTACCGACAGACGTCGCCGTAGAGCGGGGAGATCACGACACGGTAGGCCCGCATGAACCAGACGAAGGGCATTCTCGGTGCCACGCGCAGGACGTGGCGGATGCGAGCGCCGCGTCCTTCCGGGCGGGCGGGCAGTGACGATTCGGTCTCCTCACCCGCGCGCATCGGAGGTCCCGGTCGCCTGCTCCGTCCGCTTCCGCAGACGTCGGCGGGCCGTGCGCAGCGATCGGTCCAGAGATGCCGTCAGCTCCACATAGTCCGCGCCCGCCGCGGCGGGGAGCGCCCGGATCACGAGCAGATCCCCCGCCTGGAGGGCTGCCAGTCGATCCTTCGCCCACGCACGTGCGCGGCGCTTAACCCGGTTGCGCGTCACCGCATTGCCGACCGCCTTCGAGACGACGAATCCCACGCGCGGGGCGTGGGATTCGCGGGTGTGGGCCAGGTGCGCCAGGGCGTGACCGCTGGTCCCCTTCACCCCCGCCCGGAAGGCGGTGCGGAAGTCTACCGGATCGCGGAGCCTGTTCTCACGAGGCAGCACGGTGACGGGGACTCAACCGGCGTCCGGTCAGGCGGACAGCGCGCGGCGGCCCCGGCGGCGACGCGATGCGAGGATCGCACGGCCGGCACGGGTGCGCATGCGCAGGCGGAAGCCGTGCGTCTTGGCGCGCTTGCGGTTGTTCGGCTGGAAAGTATGCTTGCTCACTTCTCACTCCATCGATCGTCGTCAGACGCAGCTGACGTGCGGTTCCACTGAGGCGGGATGCAGGCCGGATCCATCGCACGTGCGATTCGTTCGGCCGCCCACTCCTGCGTCGAGGGAGAACAGGGAAGTGCGCACACACCGGGGTACAGGCCCGCAACACAGGACACTCCATCGTAGGGGCGCTTCATCGCAGCGGTCAAACCGCAGGCGACCGCCACGGAGCCGGCGGTCGACCGGGCTGCGGAATCCGGCACGTCGGAGGACGGATCTCGTCACCCGCATGTCACCCACAGCCTTGTGCACACGCTGCGTGAACAACGGCGTCCACAAAACACACACGTGTGATTTCCACACCGCTGTCCACCGATGTGGATCATTCCGGGATCGACGTGGTCGCTATGCACAAACTGTGGAAAACTGTGTGGACGTCATTCAGCGGTCAGTCCACACCTGTGGGCGGATCGGACTGGGGGACGACACGCCGTCAGACACGTCGGAAGGATGAGGGTGGACACCACGCAGAACGATCCTGAGCAGATCTGGACCGAGGTCCTCACGAATCTGCTCAATGATCCGGCCATCCTCAACCAGCACAAGGGATTCCTCGTGGGGACGATGCCCAAGGGGATGATCGGCGACTCGATCTACGTGCTCGCCGTGCCCTCGGAGCTGCATCGCCGCAACCTCGAGACCGATCTCCGCGAGCCGATCACCCGCGAGATCAGGAACCTCGTCGGTCACGACGTGACCCTCGCCATCGCCGTGGGCACCGCCCACACCGAGGCCTCCGCAGAGCCCGTCGTACCCGTCGCGACCCCACCGGCCGATGCTGCGCCGACCGGTTCGGCACCCGCCGCGGCGGCGCAGGGAGCTCCGCCCGCCCACGAGCACGAGGGCACCGACACCGGTGGGCAGACCCCCTCAGCGGACACCCCGGCCGGGGTTGAGGCGCCCCTGCCCGATGGCATGCGGTCCGACTCCCCGCAGCACGCGACCTCCCCGCACCCGGAGGCCCAGGACCGGTTCGGGCGGCAGCCCGCGGCGCACGAACGGCAGCGGGCGCCCGAGCAGTGGGCCACCGGATCGGCCCCGGCCCCCTTCTCCCACACGGGGACCCCCGCGCCGCACGGTCCGGACGGGGAGAGTTCCTCGAGCCTCCTCAACCCGAAGTACACGTTCGACGCATTCGTCGTCGGCGCGTCCAACCGCTTCGCGCACGCGGCGGCCTTCGCCGTGGCGGAATCGCCGGCCAAGGCCTACAACCCGCTCTTCATCTACGGGGACTCCGGCCTGGGCAAGACCCACCTGCTCCACGCGATCGGGCACTACTCGCAGCAGCTCTACCCGGAGATCCGGGTCCGCTACGTCTCCAGCGAGGAGTTCGTCAACGACTTCATCAACACCGTCGGCTCCCAGACGACCTCCAACACGCTGCGGCCGGCCTTCCAGCGCCGCTATCGCGAAGTCGACATCCTCATGATCGACGACATCCAGTTCCTCCAGGGCAAGGATGCGACGATCGAGGAGTTCTTCCACACCTTCAACGCACTGCACAACGAGGAGAAGCAGGTCGTCATCACCGCCGACCAGCCGCCGAAGATGCTCAAGGGCTTCGAGGAGCGCCTGCGCTCCCGCTTCGAGTGGGGTCTGCTCACGGACGTGCAGCCGCCGGACCTCGAGACGCGCTTCGCGATCCTCAGGAACAAGGCGTTCACGGACAAGCTCGACGTACCGCCGGATGTGCTCGAGTACATCGCCAGCCGCGTCTCGTCGAACATCCGCGAGCTGGAGGGCGCACTCATCCGCGTCACGGCCTTCGCGAACCTCAATGACCAGGTCATCGACGTCAGCCTCGCGGAGACGGTCCTCAAGGACTTCATCACCCAGGACGACACCCCGGAGATCACCGCGGCGGACATCATGGGGCAGACGGCGTCCTACTTCGCCCTGTCCATCGAGGACCTGCAGAGCGGGAGCCGTTCGCGGACGCTCACCACCGCCCGGCAGATCGCCATGTACCTGTGCCGCGAGCTGACCGATCTGTCGCTGCCGAAGATCGGTCAGGAGTTCGGCGGTCGGGACCACACGACGGTCATGCACGCGAACAAGAAGATCAAGACGCAGATGGCGGAACGGCGTGCTCTCTACACCCAGGTCACCGAACTCACGAATCGCATCAAACAGCAGCACCGTCTATGAACTGAGCAATACACAGTTGTGGACAAAGCTGTGGGAAACCCCGCTGAGGACGTGGACCGGGCGGGGGACGCATTCACGTCAGCCTGGTGACGCCTGTGGGTCACATCGCTGTGATTACACATCCGTGCACCGATGACCCGCCGCGCGTGCACACAGCATCCACGTACCCGTGGACCCGCTGAGCCGCGCAGCGGCGGGGATCGCGACCGCTCATCCACAATTTCCACAGTGCCTACTGCTGACCACCTATTCACTCATTCACGATTCTTCCGATCCACCGCACACTGCACTGCGCCCGACCACCTCATACGCTTCTCGCACGAACACCCGTGTGCGGATCTGCACACCCGCCACGGGTGCTATTCGAACGTGCTCCGCGAGGCTCCGCGTGCGGAAGCACGCCCGCGCCGGGAAGTCAACGGACCACGCCGTGGAGCGACTCCACCTCGGTGCGATCCGCGGGCCGTGTGGGGTAGAGTTCATTCCTGCCCGTCCGCATGTCAGCGGGTCTGGCCGACTGGCTCTCGCCCACCGTCAGAAGTCCTCAGTGCGAACCGCAGGAGTGTCGTGAACGCAGCATCCGAGCAAGTGAAGTTCCGCGTCGAGCGCGATGTGCTCGCAGAGGCGGTCACGTGGACGACGAAGGCTCTGCCGCAGCGCCCCTCCTCCCCGGTCCTCACGGGCGTCCTCATCACGGCGGAGGCGGATGGGACGGTCCGCCTGGCCGTCTTCGACTACGAGATCTCCTCCCGCACGGAGATCAGCGCCGACGTCGAGGCCGCGGGCACGTTCCTGGTCTCCGGCCGCCTGCTCGCGGACATCTCGAAGGCACTGCCCAACCAGGCGGTCACGCTCGAACTCAACGGTGGGAAGGTGGATCTCACCTGCGGCTCCTCCCGCTTCTCCCTCATGACGATGCCGGTCGATGAGTACCCCGCCCTGCCGACGATCCCGGAAGCCACGGGCACCGTCGCGGCATCGGAGTTCCAGCACGCGGTCTCCCAGGTGTCGATCGCCACATCGAAGGACGACACGGTCCCGATCCTCACGAGCGTCCGCGTCGAGATCGAGGGCGACCGAGTCGCTCTGCTCGCGACGGACCGCTACCGCCTCGCGGTGCGCGAGTTCACGTGGGCGCCCACCGCACCGGACATCGCCCGCAATGCGCTGATCCGCGGCAAGACGCTGTCCGACGCCGCGAAGTCCATGGGCGGCGACATCAGCATCAGCCTGTCGGAGTCCGGCGGCAAGGAGATGCTCGCCTTCGCCGCCAACGGCCGTGAGTCGACGTCGCTGCTGGTCGAGGGCGATTACCCGAAGGTCCGGTCGCTGTTCCCCAAGGACGCCCCCATCACCGCAGTCGTGGAGACGGCTGCGCTGCGCGAGGCGGTCCGCCGTGTGGCCCTGGTCGCGGAGCGGAACACGCCGATCCGCTTCGAGTTCGCCGAGGGGACGGTCACCCTGCGGGCCGGTGCGGGAGACGACGCCCAGGCGTCGGAGTCGCTGCAGTCGCTCATCAGCGGCGGCGACATCACCACGGGCTTCAACCCGCTCTTCATCTCCGAGGGCCTCGCGCAGATCGAGCACCCCTTCGTGAGGTTCTCGATGACGGAGCCCAAGAAGTCCGTCGTCATCACGGGGCAGAAGGAGCTCGACGGCGAGCACGACGACTCGTACCGCTACCTGCTCATGCCCATCATCCGTTTCTGACGCGCCGGCATCGGAGGTGGTCGCCGCGTGTGGGTTTCCAGACTCGCGCTGCGTGACTTCCGGTCCTACGAATCGCTCGACCTGGACCTGGACCGCGGAGCGACGACGTTCGTCGCCCCCAACGGCTGGGGCAAGACGAACCTCGTGGAGGCGATCGGGTACCTGTCCCGCCTGCGCTCCCACCGGGTGCCGCAGGATCTGCCGCTCGTGCGCGCAGGGCAGGGGCAGGCGGTCGTGTCGGCCAGGGCGCACCGCGGCGGGCGGCAGGTGACGGCCGAGGTCACGATCAGGGCCAAGGGCACCAACCGGGCCCGGATCAACCGCACCGGTGTGCGGGTGCGGGAGATCCTGGGGCTCGTCCCGTGCGTCGTCTTCGCACCGGAGGACCTGGGGCTGGTCAAGGGCGACCCGGGTGAGCGCCGGGACTGGCTCGATTCCCTGCTCGTGGCCCGCAGTCCGCGGTTCGCCGGAGTGCTGGCCGATGCGGAGAAGGCTCTGCGCCAGCGCAACGCCCTGCTCAAGAGCCTGAGGCAGACGCCGGATCCGGGACTCGA
>Ga0079225_10002041_pt1 | contig 11532 bp, 10 predicted proteins | sample Poulit2012_FD_76344 | JGI IMG/M metagenome (GOLD analysis project Ga0079225, IMG submission 76344) | Agricultural soil microbial communities from Georgia to study Nitrogen management - Poultry litter 2012 | ecosystem: Environmental > Terrestrial > Soil > Agricultural land | place: USA: Georgia...
CTCCACGCCTCGACGTCGGCGTCGTCGCGGTACCGCGTCGGGTCGTCGGAGGTGGTGTGGGGTCCGAGCCGGTAGGTGACGGCCTCGATCAGGGTCGGTCCGTGCCCGGCGCGCGCCCGGGCGGCGGCCTGGGCCATCACCGCGTAACAGGCCAGCACGTCGTTGCCGTCGACGCGGACGCCGGGCATGCCGTAGCCGATCGCCCGGTGGGCGATCGAGGGCCCGGCCACCTGTCGGTGCAGCGGCACCGAGATCGCCCACTGGTTGTTCTGCACGTAAAACACGCAGGGCACCCGGTAGAGCGAGGCGAAGTTCAGCGCGGCGTGGGTGTCGCCCTCGCTGGTGGCGCCGTCGCCGAGGAAGGCCACCGTCACCGACTCGTCGCGCAGGCGCTGGGCCCCCATGGCCGCACCGACCGCGTGCAGGGTCTGGGTGGCGATCGGAATCGACACCGGCGCGCAGTGTTTGTCGGTGAACCCGATCCCTCCGTGCCAGCCGCCTCGCCACACCGGCGCCATCTGAGCCGGGGTGAGCCCGCGGGTCAGAAAGACCCCGAGCTCACGATATTGCGGAAACAGCCAATCGGTGTCGCGCAGCGCGGCGGCCGCTCCGACCTGGGCGGCCTCCTGGCCACGACACGGCGCGACCAGCGCCATCTCGCCCTGCCGTTGCAGGTTGACCAGTTCGGCGTCGAACTCGCGGGTGAGGACCATCAGCGCGTAGAGCCGGCGCAGCACCTCGGCGGGCAGGTCAAGCCGGTAGCGGTCGGCCACCGGGCCGGCGGCCGGGGCCCCGTCGGCACCGATGAGCTGGACCGGGTTCGGGTCGACGGACTCCGGTGTCACCGGTGCCGCGGTGCTGCCAGCCACCCCGCCTCCTTCGTGTCGGCCGTGTCGGCGCCGGCAGCGGCGGTCAGCGCGGGTCCGGGCCGCTAACGGTCCGGCGCGAGTTGCACGATCCGTTCGGCTCGCCGCAGCACCGGCGCATCCACCATTATGCCCTCGAAGGCGAACGCTCCCGGTTGCCGCGCGGCAGCGGCGAGCACCTTTCGCGCCCAGTCGACCTGCTCGACGGTCGGGGTGTAGCCGGCCCGGATCACCGACAGCTGGCTGGGGTGGATCGCGACCTTGACGTCGAATCCGACCGCGACCGCATCGTCGACCTCGCCGCGCAACCCGTCGAGGTCGGCGATGTCGAGATAGACCGAATCCAGGGCGAGCCGGCCGTAGGCCTTGGCCGCCAGCAACGTCTGGGAGCGGACGTGGCGGGCGACGTCACGGAAGCTGCCGTCGCCGAATCGATTCTCCGTGCCGCCCAGGACCGCGAACAGGTCCTCGGCGCCCCACATCAGACCGATCGTGTTGTCGGCGCGCGCCGCCTCGGCCACGATCAGCGCGCCGAGCGGGGATTCGATGATCACCACCACCGGGCGCGGGGCCAGCGCGGTGATCTGCGCGGCGTCCTCGCATTTGGGCAGCATCACGGTGGTGTAGGCGGTGTCGGCCAACGCGGCGAGATCACGGTCCTGCTCGGCACTGTCCGCCGGGTTGATTCGGACCACGGTGCGAGCCGGGTCCAGCGGGGTGTCCACCAACGCCGCCCGAGCGGCCTGCTTGTCCCCGGCTCCGTCCTCGAGGTCGAGGATCACGACGTCGGCGACCGCGGCCGCCTTCTCGTAGCGGTCCGGACGGTCGGCCGGACAGAACAACCAGGCCGGGCCCTGCGTGTTCGGCGTCATCGCGGCTCTCCGGTCGGCTCGTCGGCGGGGCGTTTGCGCACCAGCGTGCTGCGCACGGCGCGGGCCACCACCGCCCCGTGCTGGTTGCGCCCCACGTGCTCGAGGGTGACGATGCCCTCCCCGGGCCTGCTCTTCGACTCGCGTGTCCCGGTGCACACGGTCTCCGCGTACAGGGTGTCGCCGTGAAACATCGGGTTCGGGAAGCTCACCTCGGTGAAGCCCAGGTTCGCCACGATCGTGCCCAGCGTCAGCTGTGCCACCGAGAGGCCCACCAGTGTGGACAGCGTGAGCATCGAATTGACCAGGCGCTCCCCGCGGAAGCCGGGCTGCTCCGCGGCCCAGGCGGCATCGAGGTGCAGCGGCTGGATGTTCATGGTCACGGTGGTGAACAGCACGTTGTCCGCTTCGGTCAGGGTGCGCCCGGGCCGGTGCGCATAGGTGGTGCCGACCTGGTACTCCTCGAACCACAGTCCACGCTGCACCACGGTCCGGCCGGCCGGTTCCGCCCCGCTCATGACAACCCCAGCGAGCGCGCGATGAGCATCAGTTGCACCTCGGTGGTGCCCTCACCGATCTCGAGGATCTTGGAATCGCGGTAGTGCCGGGCCACCGGATACTCGTTCATGAACCCGTAGCCGCCGTGAATCTGGGTGGCGTCACGGGCGTTGTCCATCGCGGCTTCCGAGCTGACCATCTTGGCGATGGCGGCCTCCTTCTTGAACGGCTTGCCCGCCAACATCTTCGCCGCCGCATCATAGTAGGCGGTGCGGGCGACATGGGCGCGCGCCTCCATCCGGGCGATCTTGAAGCCGATCGCCTGATAGGAGCCGATCGGCTGACCGAAGGCGTGCCGTTCCCCGGCGTAGCGGACACTCTCATCCACGCAGCCCTGCGCCACCCCGGTCGCCAGCGCCGCGATCGCGATCCGGCCCTCATCGAGGATGGACAGGAAGTTGGCGTAGCCGCTGCCCCGCCCGCCGAGCAGGTTCTGTTCGGGGACCCGCGCATCGGTGAAGGTCAGCGGGTGGGTGTCCGAGGCGTTCCAACCGACCTTGTTGTAGGCCGGTTCCACGATGAATCCCGGGGTGCCCGACGGCACGATGATCGTCGAGATCTCCTTTTTGCCGTCGCCGCGGGTCCCGGTGACCGCGGTGACGGTGACCGCCGAGGTGATGTCGGTGCCGGAGTTGGTGATGAACTGTTTGCTTCCGTTGATCACCCACTGGCCGTTCTCCAGTCGCGCGGTGGTCGCCGTGCTCGCGGCATCGGATCCCGCACCCGGTTCGGTCAGCCCGAAACCGGCCAGCGCCCGGCCGGCGAGCAACTCCGGCAGCCAGGTGCGTTTCTGGTCCTCGGTGCCGAACCGGTAGATCGGCATCGCCCCCAGACCGACCCCCGCCTCCAAGGTGATGGCCACCGACTGGTCGACTTTTCCGAGTTCCTCCAACGCCAGCGCCAGCGCGAAGTAGTCCCCGCCCATCCCGCCGTACTCCTCGGGGAACGGCAGACCGAACAGCCCCAGCTCCCCCATCTTGGCGATCACCTCGTAGGGGAAGCTGTGTTCGGCGTCGTGCTGGGCGGCCACCGGAGCCACCACGGTGCGCGCGAAGTCGGCGACCGTATCGCGTAACTGACGGTATTCGCTGGACAGCTCGGCCGCCACGAAATCTGTGCTCATCTGCCTGGTTCCTGTTCCTCCGACGTTGTCTCGGGCCGCTCGCCCACCGACCCCGGTGTCACCCGGGCCAGCACCTGATCGACCGCGACCTGGTCCCCGACCGCCACCAGCACCTCGACCCGGCCGTCGACCGGTGCGGCCAGGGTGTGTTCCATCTTCATCGCCTCGACGACCAACACCGGGGCGCCCTCGGTGACCTCGGCGTCGGCGCCGACCTCCACCGCGATGACCGCGCCGGGCATCGGGCTGACGATGTCGGCCTGCCGCGGCTGGTGGGTGCGCCGGATGCGGACCTCGTCGGCCTCACGGACGGCCCAGGTCCCGCGCACGTCGGCGATCCACACCTGCCGGTCGTCGGCGGCCACCCGGTAGCACCGACGCCGGCCGGCCACGGTGACGCCGAGGTGCCCGCCGACCAGCTCGGCGTGTGCCGGCTGGATCGGGCCGGCACCGACCTGCACCTGGGCCACCGCCGGCGTACCCCACACCGAGACGGTCTCGGATCGCGACCGGGTGTGCATCGCGGTGCGCACCGGGGCCGGGGCACCCAGCCGCCACCCGGTCGGGTCGGCCCACAGCTCACCGCCCGCCTGCCGCGCCAACACCGCCTGCCGGTAGAGCCCGGCGGCGGCGAGCACGTCGTCGGGGGCGGGGGCGGCGTCGAAGTCCGCCCAGCGCTGCTCGAGCAGGCCGGTGTCGAGATCCCCGGCCGCCACCCGCCGATCGGCGAGCAGGAATCGCAGGAACTCGATGTTGGTCCCGACCCCCAACAGCACGGTCTGCGCCAGTGCCCGGTCCAACCGCGCGAGCGCCTCGGCCCGATCGTCGCCGTGGGCGATCACCTTGGCCAGCATCGGGTCGTACTCGCTGCCGACCTCCGTTCCCACCCGCAGCGACGAATCCACCCGCACCCCGGCTACGTCGGGGTCGGCGGCGTCGAGCACCGGCCCGCCGGTGGGCAAAAAGTCGCGAGCCGGGTCCTCGGCGTAGATGCGGGCCTCGATCGCGTGGCCGACCAACTCGACGTCGTCTTGGCGCAGCGTCAACGCCGCTCCGGCGGCGATCCGCAGCTGTGATTCGACCAGATCGAGTCCGGTGATCGCCTCGGTGACCGGATGTTCCACCTGCAGTGGGGTGTTCATCTCCATGAAGAAGAACTCGTCGGGCCTGTCCGCGGAGACGATGAACTCCACCGTGCCCGCCCCGACATAGTCCACACTGCGGGCGGTGTCGCACGCCGCGGCACCGATGCGCGCGCGGGTCGCCTCGTCCAGCAGCGGCGACGGCGCTTCCTCGATGACCTTCTGGTGACGGCGCTGCAGGCTGCACTCCCGCTCCCCCAGATGCACCACCGTGCCGTGCGCGTCGGCGAGCACCTGCACCTCGATGTGCCGGGGCCGGCGCACGAACCGTTCCAGAAACAGGGTGTCGTCGCCGAACGCCGCGCCCGCCTCCCGGCGCGCGCTGACCAGCGCCGGGCCCAGCCGCTCCGGGTCCTCCACCAGGCGCATGCCTTTGCCGCCTCCCCCCGCCGACGGTTTGACCAGCACCGGGTAGCCGATGTCGGCGGCCGCCGCGATCAGGTCGGCGTCACTCAACCCGGGCCGGGCCACCCCGGGGACCACCGGCACGTCGAAGGCGCCCACCGCGCTTTTGGCGGAGATCTTGTCGCCCATCACCTCGATGGCGGTGGCGGGCGGCCCGATGAACACCACCCCGGCCCGCTCGCAGGCCGCGGCGAATGCGGCGTTCTCCGAAAGGAACCCGTAGCCGGGGTGAATCGCCTGGGCACCGGTGGCGTGGGCCGCGGCCAGCACCCGGTCGATGTTGAGGTAACTGTCCCGCGCCGCGGCCGGCCCTAATCGCACCGCGGTGTCGGCCTCGTGCACGTGCCGGGCGTCGGCGTCGGCGTCGCTGTAGACGGCCACCGCGGTGATCCCCAGCCGCCGCAGGGTGGCGATCACCCGGACCGCGATCTCGCCGCGGTTGGCCACCAGAACGGTGTGAAACGGTGTCGGGGTCATCGGTCGTTCACATCCGGAAGACGCCGTAGGAGATCGGTTCCAGCGGGGCGTTGGCGCAGACCGACAGCGCCAGGCCCAGCACCGTTCGGGTCTGCGCCGGGTCGATGATGCCGTCATCCCACAGCCGCGCGGTGGAGTAGTAGGGGTTGCCCTGCTCCTCGTACTGCGCGCGGATCGGTTCCTTGAACTCCTCCTGCTCGGTGGCGTCGAACGGACGGCCCGCGGCGTCGAGCTGATCACCGCGCACCGTGGCGAGCACCGAGGCCGCCTGCTCGCCGCCCATCACCGAGATCCGGGCGTTGGGCCACATCCACAAAAAGCGCGGCGAGTAGGCCCGACCGCACATCGAATAGTTGCCGGCGCCATAGGATCCCCCGATCACCACGGTCAGTTTCGGAACTCGGGCGCACGCCACCGCGGTGACCATCTTGGCACCGTGTTTGGCGATGCCGCCGGCCTCGTAGTCGCGGCCCACCATGAAACCGGCGATGTTCTGCAGGAACAGCAGCGGGGTGGACCGCTTGTCGCACAGCTCGATGAAGTGGGCCCCCTTGACCGCCGACTCGCTGAACAGCACGCCGTTGTTGGCGACGATCCCGACCGGATGGCCGTGGATGCGGGCGAAGCCGGTCACCAGCGTCTTGCCGTACTCGGCCTTGAACTCAGCGAACTGGCTGCCGTCGACCAGCCGAGCGATCACCTCGTGGACGTCGTAGGGCACCCGCGGGTCCGGCGGCACCACGTCGTAGAGCTCCTCGGCGCGGTGCAGCGGTTCGACGCAGGCGGCGATCTCCCACGGCGGCGGGGTAACCGGCCCGAAGGTGGTGACGATGCGCCGTACGATCCGCAGCGCGTGCTCGTCGTCGTCGGCCAGATGGTCGGTGACACCGGAGACCCGCGAATGCAGGTCACCGCCGCCGAGTTCCTCGGCGGTGACGATCTCCCCGGTGGCCGCCTTCACCAGCGGCGGACCCCCGAGGAAAATGGTGCCCTGATCCCGGACGATGACCGCCTCGTCGCTCATCGCCGGCACGTAGGCCCCACCGGCGGTGCAGGAGCCGAGCACCGCGGCCACCTGCGGGATTCCGGCCGCGCTCATCGTCGCCTGGTTGTAAAAGATCCGGCCGAAATGCTCCCGGTCGGGGAAGACCTCGTCTTGGCGCGGCAAAAACGCCCCGCCGGAGTCGACCAGGTACAGGCACGGCAGCCGGTTCGCCAGTGCCACCTCCTGGGCCCGCAGGTGCTTCTTGACGGTCACCGGGTAGTAGGTGCCGCCCTTGACGGTGGCGTCGTTGGCCACGATCACGCACTGCCGCCCGGAGACCCGCCCGATCCCGGTGATGATCCCCGCACCCGGACATTCGTCGTCGTACATCCCGCCGGCAGCCAGCGGGGAGAGCTCCAGAAAGGGGCTGCCCGGATCCAGCAGCCGATCCACCCGGTCGCGGGGCAGCAGTTTGCCGCGCGCGACGTGGCGCCGCCGGGAGCGTTCGCTGCCCGCCTCGGCGACCGCGGTCAACCGGTTGGTCAGCTCCTCGACGAGCCGGAGGTGTTCGCCGGCATACCCGTCCCGCCTGCCGGTGGGCGTCGCTGTCATGGCGACACCGCACGCCGCAGCGGGGGTTCGGTCTTGTCGATCACCTCGTCGTCGCTGACTCCGGGCGCGGTTTCGACCAGGACCAGGCCGTCGGCGGTGACATCGATGACCGCCAGGTCGGTGATGATCCGATTGACGCAGCGCGCCCCGGTCAGCGGCAGGCTGCAGTGGTCGACGATCTTGGAGCTGCCGTCGCGGGCGGTGTGCTCCATCATGACCAGGACCCGTCGCGCGCCGTGCACCAGGTCCATGGCACCGCCCATGCCCTTGATCATCTTGCCGGGGATCATCCAGTTGGCCAGATCCCCCGCGGCCGAAACCTGCATGCCGCCCAACACCGCGACGTCGAGGTGGCCGCCACGGATGATCCCGAACGAGGCCGAGGAGCCGAAGAACGACGCCCCCGGCAGCACGGTGACCGTCTCCTTGCCGGCGTTGATCAGATCGGCGTCGAGGTCCTCCCGCCGCGGGTAGGGTCCGACCCCCAAAGTTCCGTTCTCCGAATGCAGGACGACGCTGATCCCGTCGGGCAGGTGGTTGGGGATCAAGGTCGGCAGTCCGATGCCGAGGTTGACGTACTGCCCGTCGCGCAGTTCGGCGGCCGTCCGCGCGGCCAGTTCCTCCCGGGTCCGGGCCATCAGTACCATCCTCCTGCCCTGCCGTCGTTGCCTGCCGGTGTGGTCATCGGCGCACCGTCTCCCGCTCGATTCGTTTGACCGGGTCGGGGCTGTGCACCACCCGATGCACATGGATTCCCGGAGTATGCACCTGCGCGGGGTCGATGTCGCCGGGTTCGACCAGGTGCTCGACCTCGGCGACGGTGATCCGCCCGGCCGCCGCGCACTCCGGGTTGAAGTTGGCCGCGGCCTCCCGGTAGACCAGGTTGCCGTGCCGATCGCCGAGGAACGCGTGCACCAACGCGAAATCGGTGCAGATGGCGCGTTCCAGCACGTAGGTGCGCCCGTCGAATTCGCGGGTCTCCTTCGGCGGGGACGCCACCGCCACGGCTCCGGTGGAGTCGTAGCGCCAGGGCAGACCGCCGTCGGCCACCTGGGTGCCGACCCCGCTGGGTGTGTAGAAGGCCGGGATCCCCGCCCCGCCCGCGCGCAACCGCTCGGCCAGCGTGCCCTGCGGGGTCAGCTCCACCTCGAGCTCACCGGCGAGGAACTGGCGGGCGAACTCCTTGTTCTCGCCCACGTAGGAACTCACGGTGCGCCGGATCCGGTTGTGCTCCAGCAGCAATCCCAACCCGATGCCGTCGACACCGCAGTTGTTCGACACCGTCTCGAGGTCTTTGACCCCGGATTCCAGCAGCGCGACGATCAACCCCTCGGGGATCCCGCACAGCCCGAACCCGCCCACCGCGAGCGACGACCCGTCGGACACGTCGGCGACCGCCTCGGCCGCCGACCCCACCACCTTGTCGATTGCCACAGTGCCTCCCGGCTTGTCGACGCGTCGCGCGCCAACGGCTCGCAAATAACGATCTGGGTTAACGATGACTAACTCATGGTAGGTTAATGGTAATTAACTGGAGTGTCCAGGGGGAGACGATGGCGGTGCCCGCGGTGCGTGACCACGACGGCGCTGTGACGCCGGCCGGGCAACGCAGCCAGCGCAAATCGGATCGCCGCAACAAGCTGTTGGGGGCGGCCGAGCGGCTCATCGCCGAGCGCGGCTTCCTGGCGGTGCGCCTGGAAGACATCGGCGCGGCCGCCGGGGTGAGCGGACCGGCGATCTACCGCCACTTCCCCAACAAGGAGGCGCTGCTGGTGGAGTTGCTGGTGGGCATCAGCGCCCGGCTGCTGGCCGGCGCGCAGGCGCTGCGCGCCCACGGCGACGACCCGGACGCCACCTTGGCGCAGCTGGTCGACTTCCACCTCGATTTCGTGTTCAGCGAACCCAACCTGATCCGTATCCAAGACCGCGACCTGCCGCACCTGCCGGCGACCGCGCTGCGGCAGGTGCGCCGGTCCCAGCGCCGCTACGTCGAGATCTGGGCGGCGGTGCTCCGCGACCTCGACGCCACGCTGACCGCAGCCGATGCCCGGCTGATGGCACACGCGGCGTTCGGCCTGCTGAACTCGACCCCGCACAGCATGAAGTCGATCGGCACCAAGGCCGGCGACACCCACCGGGCACGGGCGTTGATGCAGACGATGACGCTGGCTGCCCTGCATCGCCCGGGCGGTCGCCGCGCGCGGGTACGCTGACCCTCCATGGGGTGGGCAAACGATCCGTACACCCGGGCGGGTTCCGGGCCGGACAGTCCGCCGCCGCAGTGGGCTGAGCCGACCGTCGTCGACTATCCGCTCTACCCCGATCCGGCCTACGCCGGCGAACAGCAGCCGTACACCGCCGGCTACACCGTCCCCGGCGTCCCGGCACCGCCCCCGGCGCCCACCGGGTACTGGCAACCGCCACCGGGTGAGCCGCCCGCGAGCCGGCCGCCACCGCCGCCCGAACCGCCCAGGACCCCACGATGGCTGTGGCTGCTCACCGGGGCCACGGTCCTGCTGGTGGTGGGCCTGGTCGTGGCGTTGGTGATCACCGGCACCTCCGACTCCGACCGCACCGCGGTGCCCCCGTTGACCCCGACGCTCACGCCGTCCTCACCGGTGCCGACCGCCCCGCAGCGCCCCCGGGTCCCCCCACCGCCGACCCGGACCTCCCCGGGTCCCACACCGCCGTCGCCGACCAGCCCGGCGCCACCGACGTCCACGCCCCCGCCGGGAGCCACCCAGGCGGTGAGTTACCAGGTCAGCGGCAGCGGTAAGGCGTTGAGCATCGCCTACATCGACAGCGGCGGGGTGCTGCAGACCGACTTCAACGTGGTGCTGCCGTGGAGCATGCAGGTCAGCCTCGACGCGTCGGTCTCCGATGCGGCGATGGTCACGGTGATCACCGCGGGCACCCAGGTCACCTGCTCGCTCAGCGTCGACGGCGAGCAGGTGCGCCGACACAGTGGGGCGTTCCTCACGATCTGCGCGGCGGCCGGCTGAGCGGCGGCGTACGCACCGCCGTCATCGCCAGCAGCCCCGCGGCCAGCACCGCGCACAGCCCGCCCAACCCCGCCCGATCGGTGGCGAACACGTCGACGAACACCGAGAACAGCCATGGCGCCAGGAACGTCACCGCCCGCCCAGTCATGGTGTACAGGCCGAACGCCACCCCTTCCAGGCCCTTGCCGGCCATCCGCAGCAGCAGCGTGCGCGACGCGGACTGGGTGGGGCCGATGAACAGGCAGAGCACCAACCCGCACACCCAGAACACCAGCGGGCCCGACGAGGCCAGCAACACGAGCCCGACCACGATCATCGCCGACAGCGACCCGACGATGATCGGTTTGGAGCCCACCCGATCGTCGAGCAACCCGCCGGTGACCGCGCCGACGGCGGCCACCACCGAGGCGGTCCCGCCGAACAGCAGCACGTCGGCCGACGAGATGCCGTAGACGTTGACCCCCAGCACCGCACCGAACGCGAACACCCCCACCAGCCCGTCCCGGTAGACCGCGCTGGCCAGCAGGAAATAGACCAGGTTGCGGTCGCGGCGCCACTCGGCGCGCAGATCCGCCGCGAGCTTGCGGTAGCCGCCGAAAAGCCCCAGCCGCGGCGGCGGGTGCGGCGCGGTCGGGCTGAGGTGGTGGGCGCTCACCAGCAGCGGCGCCGCGAACACGGCCAGCCACGCCGCCGCCAGAAGCATCGCCATCCGCACGTTGTGGCCGTCGCCGGTGCTCAGCGCCAGCACCCCGCGGGTGTCGCCGTCGCCGACGAAGAACCCGACGTAGACCAGGAGCAACAACACCACGGCACCGGCGTAGCCGGTGGCCCAGCCGAATCCGGAGACCCGCCCGGCGTTCGCCGGGGTGGACACCTGGCGCAACATCGCGTTGTAGGGCACCCCGGCGAGGTCCCCGCAGGCCGCGGCGGCGGCGAGCAACGCCAGCCCGGCCAGCAGGTAGGCCGAATCGGCCCGGATCTGGCTCATCGCGGCGGTCAGCGCCACCGCCACAGCGGTGAGCACGCTCAATGCGGTGCGACGCCGGTGCGGGGCCTCGACCCAGACCCCGATCGCCGGCGCGAGCACCGCCACGATCAGCCCCGCGATGGTCATGGCGCGACCCAGCCAGCTGGCCGACGCGGTGGTCCCGGGGTGCTCGGCCCCCACGGTGCTGGTCAGATACACCGAGAACACGAACGTGACCACGATCGCGTTGAGCCCGGCCGAGCCACAGTCCCACAACGCCCAGGCCACCACCCGGGCACGCTGCGGCCGCGCCTCCGGGTTGCCCATGTCGGCGAACATTAGCCGCTGTTTAGGATCAACGCATGCCCGTCCCCACCCCCAGCCCGGACGCCCGCGCCGTCGTCACCGGCGCCTCGCAGGGCATCGGTGAAGCCCTGGCCACCGAGTTGGCCGCGCGCGGCCACCACCTGATCATCACCGCCCGCCGCGCGGAGGTGCTCCAGGCGCTGGCGGCCCGGTTGACCGA
>Ga0079225_10002042_pt1 | contig 11532 bp, 9 predicted proteins | sample Poulit2012_FD_76344 | JGI IMG/M metagenome (GOLD analysis project Ga0079225, IMG submission 76344) | Agricultural soil microbial communities from Georgia to study Nitrogen management - Poultry litter 2012 | ecosystem: Environmental > Terrestrial > Soil > Agricultural land | place: USA: Georgia...
AACCTAATGGCCTTTGACCCGTCAGTTCAGACATAGCCTGTGCATCTTTTTCCAGCAATTCAAGTTGGTCTTCATTTCGTTCATTTTCTTTAACCTCTCCTAAAATAGCTATCTCATGGCCTGCCCCCGTAATTTCCTCAACAACTTGGTAATGCCGTTTCGCATCCTCTGGATTTATAAAAAAAGTAGCCAACACCCCTGACGCCGAAAACAATTTCAGCAAACGTGGTATGCCTTCCCGGACCCCATAGCGACCGTATGAATAACGACCAAAAACTCCTCCCGCTCCAGCTCGAGCAGCGTCAAGCCACTCCACATCTACATTAACGCTAATTAAAACAGGGCAATGTCCTAAAGCTGGTAACTTATTCATACCTGCACCTCGTCATATGCTCCTTTGTTTTCGTTAACATGGTCGCTAACATCTATTAACCTCATAAACTCTACACCTTGGTGTTGCTGAATAAAACGCAGCACCCGTTCTAGACCTGCTGTTCTACTGGGAGTGCCTGCTCCCCAACCAGCCCGCGGATGTATTGTGAGCATAAAAAAACCACCCTGAGCATAGCGCGCACTAAATTCGGCCTCCCACTGCTCTACCACTTCGGAAACCGGAGTCATGGAAAAGTTGAAAAAAGGGAAATCATCTAGGCTGTACGTATTATTAGGAATTTCAACCAAGGTGTCATTTCTTCCCATTTTTAATAAATAGGGCGAATCGGCATCTTTATCGCTGCTATCATAATCGTAGCCTAGCTCTTTAAGCGCTGCCAATGTTGTTGATGTTTTCTGGCCAGAAGGAGAGCGCCACCCCTTTGGAGGAGTACCAGTTAGTTCCCCTAAGATTTGATGAGTATGCTTTAATCGACGGGCTTCTTCATAAGGCTCAAGCAGTACACCTTCGTGGAGATAGCCATGCGCACCTATCTCATGCCCCGAGACTGCAATTTCTTTAACAACGTCGGGGGAGCATTCAGCATCATATCCAGGTATAAAAAATGTAGCGGGTATCCCCAACCGCTCTAACAATTCCAAATGCCGCGGGACTCCTCTCCTAGCTGAATACCTCCCTATTGAATGCTTTCCAAAAGGCTTTAACCCTTTGCCTACCTCATTCCCCGTGCCGTCAAAATCTATTGTCAAGCAGACCATGCAATATGGCTGCGCCAGCCCATTTTTAGTTTGCTGCCCATCAAGCGCTTTGTAAACTAATTTTGGAAACTCTTTTGGCATAGTTTTCTCTCTATCATTCGTTAATCAATCCAGTTGATAAGTAGTAAATGCATTACCTTGTGCTGGCAAGGGCGCTATCTCTAATGTCTTTTTAGCCGTTCTCATAACCAGAGTGGCGACTGTGGCACTTAAATTACTCATCATATTCAAACGGGCTGGACGACAGACGGACCAAGGGCTAGCAAAATCATCGGCCAAAGCGAATTTAACAGTATCCACATCGATTGGTTCATCTTGTTCTTGTAATAGTTTCCGCACTCGAAGATCGCGATATAAAGTATCAGGTGAGCTCGCCACCCCTAAATCTTTAAACTTGCTTAATGCAATCGGACTCGTCCAGTGGTTAGCGTGTACTATCAACCCATGCTCGGCATACGTCACAAAAGTTTCATCTGGGGCACATTCCAAATTAATAGCTAATCCATCCTTGTGAGCAATGGTAATATTTGTAGAGCCTGAAGTTTTAGTGACATAAGCAGCATGTAAAGCTAATGCATAGTGCTCACTTTCAAGAATTTTCCTTCTGACCAAAGGCAAAGGAACACCAACCTGCCTGTAATCAATGCTAGCCTCCAAATAGTTGGCGGTTAATGATAAACCTGCAGAATTTAGCCCTGAACGACCTAAAGCTCCAGCTTCAGTAAAGGTAAGTACATCTGGACCACCTTCGCGCCGGACACACAATACAATAGAAGTATCCGCACACTCCATTTTCCAATCCCAGTTTTGGGCATGAATAATTTCCCCATCTGCAGAGACTTCTGGCAAAACGGCAATACTTGTGCAACCATCTAAGGCGCCAGTATCTATCAATTTTTGACGCAATTCTTTATCAGATGCTAATTTCAGTATTTCCGTTCTATCATTTAACAAAACAATATCTTCAAAAGCAGTATCAGCACCCTTTGCAATTCCTCGCATTTCATGGACGTAATCGCCATCAAAACGCTCCATAACGGGCAAGTAATCGCGCACTATGGCTTCTAGACCAGCTCGCTTTAATTCGAGCTTTTCTATTTGCGCGGCATAATGATTAATGCCAGCATGAATACGCGAAGCCGCTTGCTGTCCGTATTGGATGCCGCGTGCATATGGCGTGCCACTAATCTCAAAAAATGGAAATGCTTCAATCATAAAAAAACCTTCTAAAAAAACGCTAGAACTATCACTAGTCCTAGCGTATCGACTTTAATTTGCAGGCTTAATATCCGCTATTTCTACAACCTTCCCCCACTTTTCGGACTCCGTCTTAATATATTCGTCCATCTCCTCCGGGGTCGTGTAGGCCATTTCTAAGCCAGAAGCTTTTAATGAATCAAAGGCAGAAGATTCAATCACTGCTTTTATGGCATTATTCAACTCTTGTATCGCTTCTTTTGGCGTACCCGCCGGTGCCATAATTCCCCCCCACCCAATGCCTTCAACCTCAGGGTACCCGCTTTCAATAATAGTAGGGACGTCAGGCAATACGGGAGAGCGCTCTGCTCCTGTCGTGGCTAGCGGTACTACCCTCCCATCCTGGATGTGCGGCAATTGATTTATTACGGTATCCATTAAAACTGGATACTGACCACCTAAAAAGTCATTTACAGCGGAGGCTCCGCTACCGTAAGGAACGCCGGGCAGTTCTAAACCTGCCTGGCTTTTCAAAAACTCCATAGCAAGGTTGCTCGAGCTTCCTACCAAAGTAATGCCGTAAAAATACTCCCCTGGATTTTCTTTCATCAAAGCGATGAAATCTTCAAAATTTTGTGCTTCAAAGTCTGGCCGAACAACCAGCACGTTGTTGTACCTACATACCAGTGAGACAGCATCAAAATCATTGATTGGGTCATAGCTCAAATCAGGATATAAAAACTGATTGACTGTATTTGTTCCAGTAATTCCAAAAAACAAATGATAACCGTCAGGCTTTGCCCTCGCTCCCGCCTGAGCTGCCAAAATACCAGCAGCTCCGGGAATATTTTTTACAACAACTTGATTACCCAATTGCTCGGAAATGCCCTTTGCAACTAAACGCGCGACGATATCCGTACCCGCCCCCGGACCACCTGGAACAATTAGCTCGATTGGACGTGAGCCATCATAAAAGGAAACTTTTTCAGCAAAAGCAAACTGCCCTCCTCCACTCAAGCACAGCGCTACAACACCTGCAGTAATAGCAATAAAACGTCTACGTAATCCACAAAAGTGAGCGCTGCCAGCTACGCTTTGTGCCACCACAGAGCACTCATTCTTTTCTTTAAAACTATTCATTTACCTCTCCTCTCATTGCCTAAATGAACTAATTAGGTATTAATCCGTATACATCGTTTGTTCTTCTGCCTATATTCATTCTTTACCCTAGAGACAGTCAAGCTAAAATATATTTTGAGCAGATAAAGCTTTTCTTGTACTAAAACATGTTCCGTATATAAATAAAATTCTGGGTAGGATGAAAGGTAATGAGTAATATTCGTTTTTTTCGCAGCTTTATCGAAGTCGCCAAACATAGCTCTTTCACGGCTGCCGCTGAACATATTTCACTTACCCCGGCCGCTGTAGGTTTACAGATAAAAGCACTAGAAGATTATCTTGGCTACACAGTATTTGATCGCACAAGCAAAAGCATTACTCTGAATGAACGCGGGCATCAGCTTGTACCTTTGGCTATGAAGGTGCTAGAGGTTTGCGATTCAATGAAAGCGCAAGACTTTAGCCAAACGGGTATTTCAGGTCGTTTAAATGTTGCTTCAATCGCTACTGCCATGGCTTTTGTGGTGCGCTCTACTCTTGAGATTAGAAAAAAGCACCCACATTTAATGATAAAGCCAGGAATTAGTTACTCTAATTATTTAACTAGGCAAGTAAAAGAAGGGCAGCTAGATGCCGCTGTATCAATCAAAAGCGCGCCTAATCCACCGCCCGGTGTGTTGTGGACATCCCTATACCATGAGCCCCTAGTTTTTATCGCAAGGCGTGGCCAAGACAATGATTTATCTGTGCACGAGCTCCTTAGCAAACGATTGTTTTTACGAGTCTCAATCAATTCAATTACAGGCGTGCTCATTGATAAACTGATTCGACAGCAAAAGCTCAAATTGGGGGAACAGCTGGAAATGAACGCTATGCGTACTATTGTTGATCTTGTTAAGGATGGCCTTGGTGTAACCATCCTTCCTCAATTCCCCGGCGCCGAGTGGCATAAAAATAAAGAATTACGAATCGAACAATTTAACAGCCCAGCAGCCTTTAGGAACGTAGGCCTTTTTGAAAACGAGGGGCGTAGCCATCTAACTAGTACTTTGAGGCATCAGCTTGTCAAAAGCACCGCTTCATTAAGGCCCTCATAAAGCCTTTTTATCACTTACCTCACTAGCTAATTTCCCTAATTCTTAAATTGCACGAAAGTGAGATTACTTTCCCTCGTTTTATTGTGTACAATTGAACACACTGAAATACGTAAGGCATGGAAACAGATAATGCAACAGTTTTTTACAGGTGAGCCAATACAAACTGACATTTTAGTTGTAGGCGGTGGAAACGCTGCTTTAACAGCGGCGATCAGCGCAGCAGAAAAAGGTAGGCAAGTATTATTGGTTGAGCACGCACCTAAATCACTACGTGGTGGCAATAGCCAGCACACGCGGAATTTCCGCTGCATGCATGAAGGGCCCAAAGGAATTCTTGAGGGGTCGTATCCAGAAGAAGAATATTACGAAGATTTGCTACGCGTCACCAAAGGGAAAACCAATCCAGAGCTTGCCCGACTTGTCATACAGAGCACTCCTAAAATGTATGATTGGATGACAGCACGTGGGGTGCGCTTTCAGCCTTCCCTAGGTGGCACATTGAGTCTGTCTCGAACCAACGCATTTTTCCTCGGAGGAGGTCGTGCCTTACTTAATGCCTACTATTTAACCGCTGAAAAACTAGGCGTGCAGATTGCTTACGACACAGAAGCCATCGAACTGGCAATCGAAAATGAAACATTCCAATATGCGGTTGTGCTGTACAAAGGCATCCGCTACGAGGTTCGCGCCAAGCAGCTAATACTTGCTTGTGGCGGCTTCGAATCAAATCTCGAATGGTTAGAAGAAGCATGGGGCCCAGCCGCTAAAAACTTTCTTATCCGCGGCACACAATTTAACCGTGGAAAGATGCTAAAAGAAATGATGCGGCATGATGCCGCAATTATTGGTGAGCCGGACCAATGCCATGCTGTCGCCATTGATGGAAGAGCACCAAAATACGATGGCGGGATTGTGACCCGACTGGATTGCGTATCTTTCGGCATTGTTGTTAATGAAAAAGCCAAACGTTTTTATGATGAAGGCGAAGATTTTTGGCCTAAGCGCTATGCTATCTGGGGCCGTCTAGTGGCACAACAACCAAACCAAATAGCACACGTCATTATTGACTCAAAGGCAATTCATGACTTTATGCCTTCTGTATTCCCACCGCTCAAAGCTAACACAATCGGCGAATTAGCCACCCAATTGAAGCTCGATCCCGATTCCTTAACGAAAACTGTGGAAAGCTTTAATGCCGCTATTCAACCGGGGCAATTTGATAAATCCAAGCTTGACGGCCTCGCTACTCAAGGGCTTGAAGTCAACAAAACCAACTGGGCCCGCACTATTGATACCCCACCTTTTTATGGTTATTCGCTTGCCCCTGGGATTACATTTACCTACATGGGTCTTAAAGTAAACAATAAAGCAAAAGTGTTTTTTAAAGGTGACAGAGAAGCAAAAAACATTTTTGCTGCCGGAGAAATCATGGCTGGAAATATTTTAGGTCAAGGCTATACCGCAGGTATTGGTATGGCCATTGGAACGGTGTTTGGTGTTATTGCAGGAGAGGAGGCAGCACATGCTCTCAACTAAAACCCAAATCAGTAATCTGGGGCAAGAACCAAATACCATGAGCATTATGGATATCACGCAAGAAGCAAGGCGCAATGCCGAGGTTTGCAACGCCTGCCGTTATTGCGAAGGTTTTTGCGCTGTTTTTCCAGCCATTCAGCTTCAGCGAGAATTCACTGATGAATATATAGACTATCTTTCAAATCTTTGTCATAACTGTACGGCCTGTTATCATGCCTGCCAATTTACAACGCCACATGTTTACGATATTAATATTCCAAAAGTATTAACCGAAGTGCGCGCCAACAGCTACCAAAAATTTGTTTGGCCCCAATTCATGGCTGGAAGCTTACAGCGCAATGGCACCTTCGTCGCGCTAATCGCAACGCTTATTATTGTTTTTGCTTTTTTTGCTGGTGTGCTTTTTACCGATTCCTCTACCCTATTCAGTCGACAAGTCGGTACTGGAGCTTTTTATCAGATTATCCCCCACCAAACCATGATGGCAGTTGCTGGCCTAATCTTTGTTTTTGATATCGTAGCTTTGTTACTCGGCTTTCGTCTTTATTGGAAATCTATAGGTGGCTGTAGCAAATATTTTTTTAATTTGCCTGCTTTGCTAAAGACTCTCAGAGATGCCTTTACCTTGAAGCATTTAGGCGGAGGTGAGGATGGCGAGGGCTGCAATGAAGAGAGTGCACGCTACACAAATCGACGCCGTATTTTCCATCACCTGATGATGTACGGCTTTTTATTGTGCTTTGCTGCAACCTCTACAGGAACCATTTACGATTACGGTTTTGGCTGGATTGCCCCGTACGGCTATTTTAGCCTACCCGTCCTTTTCGGTACCATAGGTGGGGTTATGACTTTAGTAGGCACCGCTGGCCTGACTTGGGTCAAGCTCAAAATGAACGATGGTCCCATGTGGAAACAGATTTTTGGTATGGATTATGCCTTTTTAGTGCTGCTTTTCTGGGTGAATTTTACAGGCCTGGCTTTGCTTGCCCTACGAGAAACAACAGCGATGGGCACTTTGCTTATTATCCATTTAGGTTTTGTTGCTGCCTTTTTTGCGATCATTCCATATAGTAAATTTGTGCATATTTTATTCAGACTAGGATCATTACTCAAATATCATAATGAATCCTCTAGCAAGTAGCCACAAGCAAATAAAAAACTTGCAGCATGATTGCACCCAACTCAAAGCCTTACATATAAGAAATTTATTTAAGGCTTTCTTATTAAATTTTAATAAAAAATCTTATCATTTACTTGGCTTTAAATTTCAGACAGCAAAAAGCCACACCTGCCTGCGTTAGAAAAAAACTAACACAATAGGCGAAAACCCCTATAAAAAAAGCAGCAAATGCTTACCTTTGTGTCGTGGTTCGCTTTTCTAATTAAAATACTCCCTGCAAATACAATAACGTACATCTAAATCATGAAAAAACAATCGCTGTGACTCCGCTCACCATTAAATTCAGTTTGTTCGGATATAACGAACGCCTGTTCAACTTTATGCTCTAGCACAATGCATTCCTTACATCTACAATTCATATTTAGAAAAGGTACCAAAGAAGTAAATTTTCCTTTTTTATAAAAAACAAAAATAATCCACTTTAATTAATAAAACCCTTTAATTGCTTAACTTTTTTGGTAATAAATCCAAATTTGTTTTGCATATTACATTCTCTAGCGGAGACAAAATGAAAAAGCGATATTTATTGGCTGCAACAGCCACTTTTGCCAGCGCGTTTGCACTTAACCCCGCCTTAGCATGTGAAGTTACTATCGGTGCCGTTGGCCCCATGTCTGGTCCTGCGGCACAGTGGGGCTATGCAATACGCGGCGCCACGGAATTTGCAGCTGAAGAATTCAATCAACAAGGCGGTTTAAAGCTTGGCGATGAGACCTGTAAGGTCTCAGTACTGGCAGTAGACACTAAATACACAGCCGAGGGAGCCGCAGCAGCCGCAAATAACCTCGTTGGGGAGGGGGTCAAGTTTGTTATTGGGCCGATTGGTTCACCTGAAGTGACAGGCATGAAGCCAATTGCAAGCCGGAATGGCATGCTTATGATGAGCAATAGTTTTGCCAAAGATGCCATTGGTCCTCAATGGCCGCTCGTTTTTCATCTAGGACCCGGGCCCAGCGCTTGGGCAGAACCAATCATTCAAGTTGCGAAAGATAGGTTTGATATCAAAAAAGTGCAACTAATAGCTCCCAACGATCAAGGCGGAACAGATATTGCCAGCGTCAATGCCGAGGTTTACCGAAACAATGGTATTGAAGCGCTTGAGGAGTACTATCAGCGCGGCACAACTAACTTTTCACCAATTGTCACTCGTATCATGATGGCAAATCCAGATGCCGTAGACACGGCCTCCACTCCGCCGGGTGATGCAGGTACTCTTATCAAGCAATTACGCCAAGCCGGTTTCGAAGGGCCGATCGGGCGCCTTGGTGGCCCAGGAACAGATGAAATTGCTCGTATTGCAGGTGGCTATGATGTTCTACAGGATTTTTACTGGTACGAGCCTGTATACATCGACGACAAGGTGAAGCAAATGTCCACTGACTACGAGGACCTCATGGGTGAAGAAGCACCAGAAAACAACTTCTTTTATCAGTTTACTGCGGCTGCACGCATGGTCTTAAAGGGCATTGAAGCAGCTGGTACTGCTGATGATACCGAGGCAGTAGCTGAAGCCTTACGTGGATTACCCGTAGAAGATCCCAACTTGGGCGAAGGTCATTGGATTGGTGAAGAGTTTTTTGGCATCAATCAAGAGCTTTCCTTGCCTTTTGGTGTCGGGCTTATCCAGAATGGCGAAATGCAGCCCGTTGTTCGTATTGATGCAGTGACAGAATAACTTACGGAGAATACCTTGGAAAGCTTTATCTCAACAGGGCTAATCGGCTTATCTCTAGGCGCACAATACGCTTTATTGGCTTTAGGCTTTACCTTGATATTTGGCATTTTAGGAGTCATTAACTTCGCTCACGGTGGCTTTTATGTCCTAGGGGGTTATTTGGCTTATGCTTCGGTTGAGTATCTAGGCGTTCCTTATCCTGTGGCTGTATTACTGGCCATGCTAGGGGCCGCCCTGTTGGGATATCTTTTTGAGCTTTTTCTGCTAGAACATGTTATTAATGACCACCTTTCTACGCTAATACTGACCCTGGGCTTATATCTCATTATAAATACCGGCATTCTGGTTGCCTTTGGGCCAGACTCGCCTAGGTTTGGCTTCCCAATCTCAGGGGCACTTCGCTTTGGCGGACTATACATGCCAATGGAAAGTTTTATTGTGCTTTTGATTGGAGTTGGCATGATTGGTCTAACTTACCTTTTGGTCTACCGCACCAGCTTTGGCCGATCACTCCGGGCACTTGCCGATGACAGAGAAGTGGCCATGGCACTAGGATGGCGTGCGCGCTTACTTTTCCCGTTGGCCTTTGCTGTAGCAACCGGTCTTGCCGGTTTTACAGGCGCTTTAGTTACACCCATATTATCTCTAGCACCTCACATTGGTGAACCAGTCCTTGCAACTTCATTTTTAGTAGTCATTTTAGGTGGGCTAGGAAGTGTTGCAGGTGCCACAGCTGCTGCATTTATCGTTGGACTCGTAGAAACCTATAGTGCTGTCTATCTGGGTGGCTCAAAAGGAGCCTTAGCCTTGTTTATTTTGGTACTAATTACTCTAGTAGTCAGACCATCTGGGTTGTTAGGTCAACAAACGCGCGGTGCTTAGGGGTAGATAAATGTTTGCTAAAAAAACATTATTGGACTGGCTAGGTAAATCGGAACTAGCGGCTTTAATCATCCTTATCGCCGCTTGGACTATTCCTTTTTTTACAAATAGCCCAGCTGTTATTTCCATCCTTTCTCAGATCATGATAGGTACGATTAGTGCGCTAAGTGTGTACATAATGATGCGCATGGATCTAATGACTTTTGCAGTACCTGCTTTTATGGCCATCGGGGGCTATACCTCAGCTATCGCCAGTCTCAACTATGGCATTACTGATGTGGTTCAGCTTGTACTACTAAGTTTTTCTATTCCTCTTTTAATTGCACTTCCACTGGGCATCATGGTTTTGCGCTTACGTGGAGTTTATTTTATTTTGGTCACTTTCATAATCGCTGAAATCGTACCCCTTATTTTGTTTGAAACACCACAGTTAACTGGCGGTGCAAACGGCTTATCTGGGCTACCTATTATTAGCTTTTTTTCCTATGAGCTGGCCACTAATCGCGACATATTATTCCTTTGCACATCTTTAGCCTTATTAGCATGCTTGTTGACAGTTTTACTCACCAGGATTTATAGAGCTCAGTTTGCTGCCATTGAAGAGAATGAAGTATTAGCGCAAAGCCTTGGACTGGTTGTCTGGCGTTACAAAGTCGTTGGCTTTTGTTTTTCAGCTGGATTAGGTGGTCTCTCAGGGCTAGCTTTAGTTAACATGCTCCTGACCGCACATCCCAGCTCCTTCGCTGCTTTTTCTTCAGTAGATTACATCGTTTATACGATCGTTGGGGGCAAAGGTTCTATCCTTGGCCCTTTAATAGGCAGTTCACTCCTCGTTTGGGCTTCAAATATTTTCAGTTTCCGAGGCGCCTATTCTCCGGGCTTATTTGGGCTGTTATTAATTGTCGTGATACTTGGCATGCGGGGTGGGATCACAGGTGCCATTAGCTACCTGTATGAAAGAATAACCAACTCAGCATCTTTTAAGAGCGCTGCTAAGAAAAGCTAAGGAGGAAAATATGCGATCCGAATTAGCAGTCAAATCTCTCTATAAAAGTTTTGGTGGCTTGCATGTCTTCGAGGATTTATCCTTCACCTTGCCTGCCGGTGAAATACTAGGAGTCATTGGGCCAAACGGAGCTGGAAAAACGACATTAATTAATGTTGTCTCTGGGCAATTATTAGCTAATAAAGGCCAGGTCTTACTAAATGGTATAGACATCAGTCAAATGTCTTTTCACGGGCGAAGCCACCGGGGTCTGATTCGCAGTTTCCAACATACAAACACCTTTAGAACAGCAACGGTCCGCGAAAATATTGAGCGCGCAGTCTCTTTTAGCAAAGGCTTTAACAAGCCTGCTATTCCCCACTTAACCAAGCTGCTCAAAAAATTTGATCTGTACCAGCGGCTTGATCAATCCAGTGAAAATCTACCCTATGGCTTACAAAAGCTATTGGGGCTACTGCTTGTATATGCAGCCTCCCCTAACTATATGATGCTCGATGAGCCTGCTGCTGGGCTCGAAAGTTCAGAGCGGTATATGGTCGATGAATTCGTCAAAGATGCGCTTACCAATCTTGAATGCGGTGTGCTTATTGTAGAACACGACATGGAACTAGTCCGTCGACTATGTCCCACTATCATGGTTCTTGATGACGGCCGTATTATTGCCCAAGGGAACACTGAAGATGTCCTG
>Ga0079225_10002043_pt1 | contig 11530 bp, 18 predicted proteins | sample Poulit2012_FD_76344 | JGI IMG/M metagenome (GOLD analysis project Ga0079225, IMG submission 76344) | Agricultural soil microbial communities from Georgia to study Nitrogen management - Poultry litter 2012 | ecosystem: Environmental > Terrestrial > Soil > Agricultural land | place: USA: Georgia...
CATTATTCATATTGATTTGAATGAACTGGATTAGTTGGAACGCCGTATGAGATGAAAGTTTCACGTACGGTGTGAACGAGGGGAAAAAGGAGCGATAACCTCAAACCTTTACCTATTCGTATGAGTAACACAACAGATAGAAAATGGTTAAACTTTCTTATAAAAATTGCATAGTACTTCACAAAGCAAGAATCTGTTTTGATCAAACCTTTTTTCAAAACGGGTTCTTTTGATTTTACGTAAAACATGAGGTTGCAAGGTGTTTTTGACCAAACTTTATTTTAAAGCTACATTTAGGACCATTGATTTTAAATATAAGTATTGCTATACTATATGTATTGTATCATTGTTTTTTAAGTTTTTATTTATTACTTTTTATTCTATTTATATAGAATTAATAAATAAAAAAAGCGTCAAACTCTTATCTCTATTCTAAAAGAGAGATTCGCCCAAATTTTTTTTAACTCGTATTCTTTATGTGAGTAGGTATCATTGATACCCCAAAATTGTGTTTAAAACACAACCATAAGTCAAGATAATTAAAACCGATAGTTATGTCTATTTTTATAGACTAGCTCTCGGTTTTTTTTATATTTAAAAACAAGAAAAGGAGGATGTGAATGTTGCTGTACTGGCTTCAGTCTGTATCACCAGAGTTGCATTTAGCAGTTTTGTTGGCGATACCTGTTATCTTCTTAGGGATTTCCATAAAACAATCTCTTGAGAAATAACAAGATGTACAGAAATCAAGAATTAGACATTTAAACTTGTGTTTTAAAAAATGAAAAAGGGGAGTAATAAAATGAGAATTTACGTTGCTAATTTACGTGCATACAATGAAGGATACCTAAAGGGTGAGTGGTTCGATTTACCAGTTGAATGGGAAGATATTGTTCATACGATCTTTGATGAAGATGAATTGGATAGCAGTGGTAATCCTAAAGGCGATCATGCTATTCATGACTATGAACTACCTTTCGACATATCGGAATGGCAAAGCATTGCGGACCTAAACGATATGGTGGATGTATTGGAGAGCGTTGTTGATGATAATGTTCTTCAAAGAATTCTCCATAATACGTTTACAGCAAGTGATCTTATATACTTTGCTGATTCATTAGGGTTAGGTGATCAGGTTAGCGACATTGTTCCTTTGGAATTTTTAGTTAGTCAACTCCAAAGTGATATGGAAGAAGGGAACGTTTACAGCGTAAAGTGTAAGCTTGAAGATGTTAAGTACGAACTAGCCGAAACCGAATATTATGTTTTAGAAGGTGACGGAAACTTTTCTTCAATTACAAAAGAATTTCTAGACGATACGCTTGATGAAGTTTTTAAAGCATTAAAGCTGGATTGCACATCAAACCAAGTAAACGCTAGTTAATTATATTAAAATTATAAGATAAGGGAGGATAGCCCTCTATGTATTTGTAGAGGGGCTATTCCCTCTACATTTATATATATGGCGAGAATAATGCAAACAAAGCATTGCAAGAATCTAGAAGTTTGTAATGAAAGACATAAAAGGTGGAAGGAAAATCAAGCTATTTATGTTCCTTTAGGGGAAAAAGAGCATGAAGTATATTTAAATCATGTAGAGAATGGTAACTATGCAGCCACTAAATCTTTTCATGCGGTGAAGCGTGAGTTCGAAAGATTAATTAGTGAGCAGGATATGGCAGATGTTACTAATTATGGTTGGGTAATCGAGAGAAGTTATGACCGTTCAATGGGCATGGCACGTCTTGTTATAATGGGATATACAGCTAGAAGAAAACCAGTTCATCTTGTTTATGAAGTAGAAGATGAAAACAGTTGGAAGCTAGTTACTGTGTACACTCCATTAAGTGACCAACATAAATGGAATGATTCTTTTACAGAAAGAATTTGCTTCTGTAAATAAAACATTTAAAATAAAATGAATAGGAGTGGTATTTATGGGTTCGCTTTATAAGTATGAGCCTTTTTTGACATCTAGCTATTTCATAGAAGGGAAAGGTTTTAAAATGATGGATGAATTGAAATCTTTATTAGAAAAGGAACAAGAGTCAAAAAAATGTAGTAGGTGTGGAGAGCAAATGCAGTTAATGTATTCGCCAAAAACACTGCATTATGACTTACATGGTCAGGAACAAGAGTTAGAAATTGAAAACTCACCTTACCATAGATGTGATAGTTGTAATGAAAACATTGAAAACCTTGTTCTTTATGCAAGTGCTAGAAGGGTAATCGAAAAGGAATTATTTTTAAAGATGAATAACCAAGAAGAAATTCCTAAAACAATGGATTTATTCAAAGTTATTCAAAAATAATAGTAGATTTACTTAAAACACATTGATGATCTTAGCGAAATGCTAAACATTAGTGTGTTTTTTTGTTTTAAAAAATAAAAAGGGAGAGATTTTAAATGGAACTCAACATTAATAAAGGATTATTAACTGATGCTATTAGAAAGGTGAACAAGGCAGTTAGTAATAGGGTAGTTATTCCTGTGTTATCAGGGATTCATCTAGTTGCTAATGATAAAGGTTTAATAATTACTGGAAGTGATTCTAATATATCCATTAGAACATTTATTGGTAACGATAATGTTGATGGTGCTGAAATACTAACAGAGGGTAGCATTGTTCTTCCTGCAAAAGAACTAATGAATATTGCACGTTCAATGCCCGATAACAATATCAACATTAAAGTAGATGAAAACCTAGAGTCAGTTATATCATCAGGGAAGTCAAAGTTTACTCTTAACGGAGTAAATGGAGATCAATACCCAGAACTTCCGAGTGGAGAAGGTGATGGCTTTACGGTTGAAGGAGAAGCCTTGAGCGATCTTATTCAAAGAACTTCATATGCAGTTGCAACTATGGAAACAAGACCTGTGCTAACTGGTGTGAATTTGTTTTTTGAGAATGATGAAATCGGTATGGTTGCAACAGACAGTCACCGATTATCAAAGTTTGTTGGTGTTAAGTATGAAGGAACTCCTTTAAATGAAAGTATTACGATTCCCGAAGGAGCATTAAAGCAGTTACCTGCATTAATAAAGGATGCTAAAGAGGTTACTATGAAAAAACAAAACAATCTATTTTTTATTCATACGGATAAAACTATATTTTTTTCAAGATTAATTGAAGGTAATTATCCAGAAACAAGTAGATTGATACCTAATGATAATACAACAAGTCTTACTGTTAACCGACTAGACTTTCTTTCAGCTATGGAACGAGCAGCTATCTTAATCGAAAAGAATAGTGGTGCGGTAACTTTTAAAATTAGTGGAGAAAGCAATGGTATTTTCGATACGATTGAGCTAAGTCATCAAAACAATGAATTAGGTCAGTCTAAGGAAGATATTATTGTGAATAAGATTGACGGTGAAGAAGTTACACTTTCATTTAATCCCACTTTTATGATAGATGCCTTAAAACGTGTTGATGATAACGAGGTAGTCATTGAATTTAATGGAGCAATGCGACCATTTCTTATTAAACCAATGGATAGAACAGTTGACTTCACTCAATTGATTTTACCAGTCAGAACATATTAAAATAATCAAAAGCCACTTACCATCACTGGTAAATGGCTTTTCTAATATCTAAAAATAAAAAGGGAGAGTTTTAATAATGCAGTACACAACGTGTAAAGAAATACCATACGAACAAATTGCTATAGCAATTTGTAAATTAAATCATGAATTTACAAGCGTGTACATGAATAGTCAAGAATATAAAAACAATAAAATAGCTTTCTTAACTGATGTTTATAATGAAACCTATTTTGAATGGTCTTTCATTTTTAGTAATGAGACCCATAGACACGTTTGGAGATATTACTTCAAAACTAAAACAATTACGAGGTCAATAATGAATGACTTGGTTCATTTAAATGATAGAAGTTGTCCAAAATGCTCTAATCTCATTTTTAAATCGAACAATCGGGATTATGGCTTCCAATGCTTCTATTGTGATCAAGACTTCTATGACGTTGAAGGGGGATATTAAAATGATTTTCAAAAGAACGTATTCTGACTTTACTTTATCTTATGAGGTAAGAGGAAATGAATTGATCGAAAAAGTAGAAAATGTTTTAGATGAAATTGGTAACCCTAAAAAATATCATGATAATTACTTCCGTACATCTGAAGATGCATTAATCGTTAGTTACGACTATGGTAACGAAGGTATAGCTTTAACAGGTTTAAATGTCCAACCTTACCTTAATGATGAGGAAGAAGTAAAGCTACAGATCATGGTATTCAGTAAAGTCGCTCTCCATACAGAATATGATTATGTTCTTGATGTTGACACGTTTCTAAGCAATCCTGCAAAGGAAGAAGAGATTTTATCATGTCTGTATGATAATTTAACTGCAAATAAAATAAAGTATAAAGAAACAATAGTAAACTATACAGGAATGACTGATAAAGAGCAGGAAGGCATTGCTTTCTTCATTACTAAAGGATATAGACAAGGAAGAATAAATAACTTAAATTGGTCGATTGAAATTAATGGAGAAGATACTGTAAGTGAAATCGCCAACATGATTGAAGATGGTTTTACAAGTGGTTACTATCCAGGTTGGAAATTATCACTAAATAGAGAATATGAGGATGTTGACCACTTTAATTTAGGTCTGATCGAATACCTCAAAGACTATTTAGCTGAAAACAACATTCAAATGAATGCTGATGATTTTCAACACACACTAAACGGTGTTAATGAATGGATATATCATACGCTATCAGAATCTTGTAGTGATGCAATTACAAATATTCAAAATAAATAAAGCTAACAAGGAGATTCACTTTAATATAAGAAGGACAGAGCATATATGCTTTGTCCTTTTTAACTTTAAAATTAAAAAGGAGAGATTTAAAAATGAGAATGATAGATGTGAAAATGATTGTTGAAAGACAAAAGGAAACCATTAAAAATCTTGAACTACTGGAATTGTTACAAACTCGAAAGTTATATTTTCCAAGGAGATATAAGAAAACTGTTGTTGAGTTAGCCGAAAGGCATAGTCAGTTCATAACTATATTCGAACCATTCAATAATAAGGTTTACTTATCTTACTCTGGTAATTGTGGAACATTATATAACGAAAGAGTTTTTAAAACAGAGTTTGCTGCTATTGAATATGCTTTAATATCTAGTTTGAATGGCAGGAAAACACAAACCGAATACACATGCAGAGATGTTACTTGTGATATTTGTAGTTCATTCTTAGTAGCTTAAAATTATTAAATAAAATAAACATTTTTTTATAAAAAAACAAAAATAAAAGGATAAACACATTGTCTTTAAAGACATATTGCTTATCCTTTTTTATAAAATAAAAATGAGAGAGGTTTTAATATGTTAAATAAAGCAAGGTTAATAGATAAAACGTTCATTTGTATTTGTAATGAATCAACCTGTTTAGAAGATATGATTGATGATAGTGGATATGGTTTTTCTTCAACTATAACAGAGGAAATTATTTGTGAAAAATGCGGTAGGGAATACAAGGTTCGCATTGATACATCTGTTATTGTTGAGGTAGATGATTACCGTATTACAGAAGTTTCCGTTGAACTATATCAAGATAAAAATGGCAATGACATTTTACCTTCTCTATTTGAAGGTTTAGCTCTTGATGAAGAAGTTCCGCATTTATATGACGGTAAATATGAAGTAAATGAATATTTATATGAAATTGTTAACGGTAGACTTGCATATATATTTTCTAATGCAATTGACCCCAATCAAATGTCATTATTTAATAATGATGAAACATAAGGATTCATAAGGCTCTTGATTAAGTTCAAGAGTCTTTTTTTATGTATTTAGGATTAGATCATATTCTAATCCTAATTTTGCTTATTACTTTTTTCCAGTATAAATGAAGTACGATTTGTGACCCTTTCCAATCTTTTCAACATATGGAATTGGTATTACTTCTCTTTTATGAATAATTCCATCAAATATACCATATCGTATCTCGTCGTTATCATCTGTTAATTCTGGTATCTTCTCGACCATCTTTTCTATAATCTCGATACGTGTTAACTTTTCTTCTCTGTTCTCCTGGAAGGCAAGAAATAAATACTTTCTAGTTTGACCTGTTACTGTAAATCCCCTTTTTTGATACTTGTTTCTGTACGTTTTTTGCATTATAAATCCCCCTATAGTTATACTGTACATAGATAATAACATATAATTTTCTAATATCAGCCCAGTGAATTATCCAGCCACAAAGCATTGATTTCATTATGTAGTATTGCTATACTATATACATATTGTATTATTAGTTTTTTAAGTTTTTATTTATTATTTCCATTCTTTTTTAAAGAATAATAAATAAAAAAAGCATCAAACCTTCAACCATAAACATTCAAACGAAGGAGATTTGCCTAAATCATTTTAACGTAATGCATTTTTGCGTACGTAGGTGTAATTTACACCCTAAAATTGTCCTCTTCATATATGAGGGCATCTATATATAGGATATTAAAACCAACAGTTTGTCTAACTTTAGACTTTCTGTTGGTTTTTTTATATAAAAAAATAAAAAGGGAGAGATTGAAATGACGATTATCATTATGATAATTGCACATCATTTTATTGTTTCAGCAATCATTAAGCGTACAGGTCTGAAGAAGGGTTTCAGATGGTTTCTAATTGGAGGTTTTATGGTTTCTGTTTACAAACGTTTATTTAAACTTATTAACTTTGTATTTAGTAGTTTAATTAATGGTTTAATCAAATTAAAACGCAAAATTGCATAAGAGAAAAGATTATTAAAACCAACAGTATGTCTACTTTAGACTTTCTGTTGGTTTATTTTTTTGAAAAAAATAAGGAGAGATAATTATGAATAATAATGAAAATATGAATGCCGAAAACGATCTACTTAATCGCAGTTTTATTATTTTGGATGGGCTAACAGATAGCTATTCAAAATATACGACCATTCGAGAATTATTTGAAGTGTATAAGCGATTAACTCTTGATAAGGAACAGAGGATAGAAGATAAAATAACTTGGGAAAATGACTTTAAGTCATATTCTGCTCTTGACAAGAAAAACTTTGTAGAAATTCATTATCATTACAAATTTCTTGAACCTACAGAACAGAATATTGATCTGTGGGAAACCTATCACAGAAGGAAATGGCTAGGTTAATTAATACGGTTATTTTCTTATTTCTGGGCTGAACAAATGGTCGAGTACCAAGTTTCTGTCAATCTTGGTTTTTATTACAATTAAAAATTAATACCAAAGTGTTTTTTTAAAGCCGATAGTACCTAATCTGAAGTAGGTTTCTATCGGCTTTTTTTAATTATAAAAAGGGAGAGGTTATTGTGGGTGAAAATAAAACTGTTTTAGAAGACGTTTTATTTAAAGTTGAGATTAAAGAAGATGAAAGGGCTAAAAGAGAAGAAGGTTTAGACCTGTTTTTAATTAAAATTACTGAAGGTCATAGAACCCATCATGAATATGGTTTCATAGATGAAGATGAAGCTAAGAATTGGATTCGTTATGCTGTGTCCATTAATTATACTCTTTAAAAAACTCACTTCATAAAAAGGAGAGGTTAAAATGAATGACTATGAAATGGCAAAACAACTAACTGATATTGGCTATGACGTTGATTTAGTGGTAGAAAGTTATAGTTATGATGAAGGTTTAGTTGCTGAAATGGCGATTAAAGAAGGTTATGAATGGAATGAGTCTCAAGAGGTTTGGTTCAATGAAGAAACTAAACATCTTGCACCATTCAAATGTCCATTATGTGAATCCGATTCCATGGAATACAGAGAAATTAAAAATAACAAAGCATTATCAGGCTTAACTCATAAGTGGGTCTGCGAGGAATGCCCAGCAGTACTCTTTGAGTATTACACTCAAGCTGACATTGAAGCTTTGTAAAGGGGATTGATTAAATGAGAGAAGCATTGTTTAGAGGAAAAGACAACTTTTCTGGTGATTGGTATTTTGGTAATTTATTAAGTGATACTGATGCTGTAAGTATTATTACTGATGGAAGAGATAACGGTATTCACGTCTATGTTAAACGTGGATACAATGTTATGCCAGAGTCAGTTGGAGAATATACAGGCGAAAAGGACATTAATAAAAAGATGATTTTTGAAGGTGACATTGCTAAGTACCTTTGCACTTTTGGATACTATGTTGTTGGTATCGTCAAGTTTGGTAAATATCAACAGGATGCAAGTGGTGGAGAATACGAAGGCACGTGGTGTAAAGGATTCTATATAGATTGGATTAGAGCTCTTTCTAATTCAGTTTATGGAGATTATACACATGAATTCATTAAAACCACTTCAGTCATTGACCAAAGCATTGATAGGTTAGAGGTAATTGGAAATTCATTTGAGAATCCTGATTTATTAATAGATTCATTGAATGACTGATTATGAATAATTGAAAAGGATTAAGTATAACCACTTTCATTTATAGGAAGTGGTTAATTAATATTTAATAAAGAGAGGGGAAATCAAATGAAGAAATCTAAAATGAGTAATTACTTTGACTGTACTAACTGTGGTTTATGCTGCGGTCCAGTACCAGTTACGGAATTAGAATTAAAGAAAATAAAAAAGACAGTTAAAGAGATGCCATTTGCTACAATTTATAAGCTCAAAGCACAAAAGAGAGGTCCATTGGAGTGTATGTTTCGTGATATTGAGGATGACAAATGCACGATATATAATGCTAGACCAGATATTTGTAAAATGTTTGGTTTTTATGAAGGCATGGTTTGTCCTAACAATCCAGAATATGCAACTAGAAGTATGAAAGATGGACATAAGAGGATTAATAAAAACGTAAAAGATAACCCTGTTGTTGGTGTACTATCAATCAACCATACTTGGGATAATATTTTAAAGTAAAATTTTAAAAGGGTGATCATAATGAAAAGCAAACTTTTTGGATTATATGATGAAATGCTTGTTGGTTATGTTCAGGGAGCTTCAATAACATATGATACTCCCGAAGGCTATAGGGAAGATGTTCTAAATTGGGGAATCTGGGTTGCTGAAATGTCGCAAGGCGATACAGAACCTGCTGAAATTCCAAATAATTATGAGGAAGCTTTAACTGTGCTAAACGAGTATGACTACACAATTTTTCCCATAAAACAAGAGTTTGAACACATCATACAATCATCTGAAAATATTAGAGTATCAGATTTGGAAATGGAAGTTAAAATGAATATTCTGCAAGGGAGAATTTTAAATGGAATTAACTCTATTTGATTTTGACTTTGAAACTTCGGAACAAGAGCTATTTTCAGAGGTAAAAGTCAAGGAAGTGTTTTCTGAACTACAAGATATATCTAAAGAAAGAATGAACGGTTATTATATTCACTTAGATAACCTGCCTAAAAAGATGTTGATGTATATTGATAAGTTCGAGAAAAACAGTTGGATTGAAAAACGTGAAAGTGGTGGGCTTTATATTCTTGATGAATTCGTAAAGTATCATACATTCAATGAACTCATTGATGAATACGAAGATATATTAAGTAAAGCAGTAGCTCAACACAATGTTTGTTGGTATGAAAACATTCTACCAATTGTAAATCACGCTTGTAGTCCAATAAGATATAAAAGTGAAGAGTTAAAAGAACTCATCTACCAAAAAAAAGAGGAAATAATTAAAAAGGTTGTAATCGACTTGGGTTTAAAACACTTTTTAAATGTGCCATCATCAAGGGGATTGAAAATGACTGCCTTTGGTTCAAAGTGGTCAAAAGAAAATGTTTTACCTGTTGTTATTGAAAATGTAAAAGGTATAGACGATTATGATGCAATGAAGGAATTCTTCTACAATAATTTCTTCTTTTTCGGAAGAAGAGATTGGGATTGGGGATATAAAAACATAGCTCCTTATCCAGAATTTAAAAGGCTTATGCCATCATATTTAGAATTAGCTGCTTTATCAGAAGCAACTGATTCTGATGACATCAAACTAATATTTGATCATGTTGGTTATTCATCAGGTGGAAGGTTACATGAACAAAGTGTAATTTATCCAAAAGGATGGTCCTATGAAAAGTACAAACAATCCTTAACTGATGGAGATAAAGAGTTAATACAGGAAGACAGAGAGCGATTAAATAGATTACACAATGGTAAAGAGAGCTGATTTTAGTTCTCTTTGTTTCTTTTTTTAAAAAATAGGAGGAAAAGATGATGACAATTAAAAATTATATTTATAACAGAGATTTTACTATTTCTTGGTTGGAATCACATCAACAAAGCGGTGCTTTTGATGGCTTTCCAGAGGAAGGTATGAACTTTAAAAAGATTTCAGATAACGAATTAGAATATTATTTTGATGAATGGATTGATGTGGAAAGAAAAGAAGATGCTGAAATACCATTCATAACCATCAACAATGAAATCGAGGGTAAAAAAATGCTGAAAAAGTTGAGACCAATTAATTCAGTTACAGTTATTGATTTTGAAACAACAGGACTATCAGTTGAAAAGGATAATCCTATAGAAGTAGCTGTTTTAAAGGTTTGCTTGGAGAGCAATCTGGTTCAAGCATATAATTCAATGATTAAATTACCAGAAGGTGTTGAAATTTCTGGATTCATTACTGATCTAACTGGTCTTACAAAAAAAGAAGTTAGTCAAAATGGTAAAGATATTACAGATGTACGTACAAACTTAAAGTCGTTTCTTGATGATGAGACATTGGTCATTGCTCATAATGCGAACTTTGACTTAGGCTTCTTGAGTCATCACTTTAATATTCAGCCAAGTCATTTTATGTGTACTCGTTCCATTGAGTTTTTGACAAATCCGCATTTGTCTAGTTCTTTAAAAGACGTATATCCACGTTATTTGAGAGAAAAAGAACAAACACACCGAGCATTAGATGATGTATTAATGACCTTTGAAGTATTCGAGGAACAATCACTAGTACATGGAGATGCATTCAAGTTCTTCTTAAATAAGGTTATACAGACACCAGAGCGTGATTTATCATTCATTCCGTATAATGCTACTGTTTTAGATTTTGCTAAGAAGTATTCATTAAAAAAATAAGCGGAAAAAGGAAAAAGAGCATCAAATTTAATTACAATTTGATGCTCTTTTTTTATTGTTGAGTTGAAATCAGATCAGATACATGCATAGTTTGTATAATCAACTTTATGTAAAGATAGAAAAATATGTAAAAATACTTTAGAATATTAAATAAATGCTATTTTAATTAGGAGGAGTATATATGCCTTTCGATTATCCAAATATACAACGTTATGAAGTAGACTTTGATGATTTACAGTTCTATGTACAAAATAATTTTAGGATTGACTTCGACTATTATAATGAATGGCTAGATGGATGGATAAGGGTATTAAAAAATGCCGAAATTGATACTCAAACCCAAATAGATAGTCTGTTAGAAAATGGAGTATATAACTTTGAAGTGTTTCAACAAGATGTATTCTTTGGCAACATCACTTTTAAGCTGAATTTTATTATTAATGGTGTAGATGATTTTGTTAA
>Ga0079225_10002045_pt1 | contig 11528 bp, 13 predicted proteins | sample Poulit2012_FD_76344 | JGI IMG/M metagenome (GOLD analysis project Ga0079225, IMG submission 76344) | Agricultural soil microbial communities from Georgia to study Nitrogen management - Poultry litter 2012 | ecosystem: Environmental > Terrestrial > Soil > Agricultural land | place: USA: Georgia...
CGCCGCAGCCGCGAGCCGGAGTCCGGGGCGGTCTCGATCGTCACCGACGCGGCCTCCACGCCCGGCTCATCTCCGAGGTTGGCCAGCCAGTGACCCCAGTCCGCGACCCAGATGTCGATCTGCTCTTGGTCCACCAGCGCCGCGCCGTCCGGCTCGGTGCCGATGACGATGGAGAAGTTGGCGGTGGCGGGGGTGTAGAGCAGCGCGAAGGGGCGGCCGTAGGAGTCGGTGAACTCACTCATCCGGATCGGGGCCGCCAGACCGGGCAGCTGGAAGGTGCCCCACTCCGCCCGTCCCAGCGGCCCGGACCGGTAGATGTGCGTGCCGCGAGATCGTGCCGACCACCACGCCGCCCGCGCGCCCGCGCGGCTGACCAGGCTCCGGCCGTGGGAATCCTTCGTCAGCACGGCGAGCATCACCGCCCCCAGCACGCCCGCCACGATCAGCGCCTCAAGCAGCCCGGCGATCATCACCATGAGCACGACCATGATGAGCCCGACGAGCAGCAGCGCCGTCCCCACCGAGCCCAGCCCGAGGATCCCCGCCGACGTCGGGCGCCGCCAGTTCCCGTAGGTGCGTGGGCTCCTGCTTGTCTCAACGGCTGCCACTTGGACCGCCCCCCTCCGCCTCGCCAGTCGCTTGCTCACCAAGGTTCTGCGCGGCACCCGAGGCTGCCGCGCCCGCTCTCTTGCCCGCGTCCAAAGCGGCGCCGGTGGCCACGCCGACCGGACCGGCAGCTGCACCAGCAGCACTTCCCGCACCACCGGCCTTTGCCCCGTTCGCTGCCGCACCGGCACCGCCTGCAGTCGACCCGCCTGCGCCCGTCTGCGGCGAGGCGCCGACCAGAGTTCCCTGAGCTCCATTGCCGGAGCTCGGTGGCGCTCCGCCGGGGCCGGCAGGACTCGGAGCGCCGGAGCTGCGGCTGCCCGACGGGCCCTGCGTCCCCGGCCCGCCGCTCCCCGAGCCCCCTGGCCGGGTCGCACCCGGCGCGCCATCGGAGCCCGCGGCACTCACCGCGGCCGAGCCGCCTCCGGCGGTAAGCCGTCCGATGGCAGCAGCCCCGGTCGGAAGCGCCGCCATCGCACCCATCGCCACCGCGCCACCGGCTGCGCCGCCGGCCAAGGCACCCACCATCGGAGTCACGAAGCGCATCAGCGCCGGCATCGCGAACAGCGCGATGATCATCAGCATCAAGCCCGTCAACACGGCAAGCAGCCCGGTGCCGTCGTCGGTGAAGACGTCGGTGCCTACCAGCTGGAAGGCCGCGGCGTAGACGATGGCGGCGGCCGGCTTGTACAAGATGAACGCCACCAGCCAGGCAACGCACTTCTTGAACCAGCCCTTGCCCATCTCCGTGTTCGTGAAGGAAGCGGCCAGAGGCAGGATGCCGGTGAGGATCACGAGCATCCCCCCACGGGCCACCATGAGCAGAATCTGGATCGCGGCCCCCAGGATGGCGATCAGCCCGAGGATGATCACCAGCAGCGCGCCCAGGCCGCCGGCGGCCGAGTTCGTGGTCAGCGCCAGCAGGTTCAGCATGTTCTCCCCGAAGCACGCGGAATCCACGGTGACGTCGCACTCCAGGGAACTGTTGATCATCCACACCGAGAACGAGTCGGCCGCCGTGACGAGCAGACTGACCATCGTCACTCCTGCACCGGCGACGACCACCAGCGTCAGGAGCGACCTGACCGTCTCTCGCCCCGGCTCGGCGCGCTGCTCCCAGGCCATGCGCGCCGCCCCGATCACGACAGAGACCACCGCGGCGGCACCCATGTACCACCACAGGCCCGACTGCAGGAAGAGCACCGCTCCACCGGCATTTCGAGGACCCGCTGGCAGCACACCGGAGACCAGCGCACTGGCGGCAGCCACCAGGACAACCGCTCCCAGGATGAGACCGACTCGGCCGACGGCAGCGATCCCTTCGCCCGCCCGCATGCGAGTAGCGACGAGCGCCCCCAGGGCAAACAGCGACAGCATGGCGACCGCCAGGCTGATCCACGTCACGTATCCCATGACGGTCGTGATGGTTGCCCCGGAGGCGGGCGCCATGTCGCCCGCGGTCACTCCGGAGGAGCCACCCGTGCCGGTGAGGTTCGGCGTCCCGATGTGAACCCACACCGTGCCGAGCGACGCAACCGCCTTGCCGAACGCCTCCACTACAGCGTTGGCCATGTTCTCGATGGCGTCACCCACCGTGGACTCGACCCAGTTGCCGACGTTGCAGCCCACTTCCCACCACGAGCACTCAGCCATGGTGATCACCCCATCCAGGCGACATACCCCGAGACGTCGGGGATCTGAGCCATTCGCAGCGGGTTCGTGACGTCTTGGGGCAGCAGCTTCCAGTCACCTGCTTCCCACACCAGCTCGTAGACGGCGGAGGCGTACGTGGTGTTGCCCCCGCCGGCCGCTTCAATCGCCATGTCCACGGTCGCGCTGTCACCGTCGAAGTTGAGGAGGCGGAATCCGGCGACCGTCATTCGGAGCGACGAGGGACTGCCAGCCGCGACATCCGCTAGTAGCTGGTCGCGACTCGGTGCTTCATCCGAAAGGAAGTAGTTGATCCAGTGCGTCGAGGTTGCCGCATCAGATCCCTGCACCACTGCGTTTGCTGCGGCAAACACGGCACCTTCGGGCGAGCGCTGGAAGCAGTACCGCACGCCGTTGTCGTCGGTGGCTCCCGGTCCGTAGGTTGGTGAGGTGGGGTAGGCGGTGGTGCCCTGGAACTGCCAGTCAGCATCGGGAGCAGCCGACAACGTGTCCTCGGCAGAGTTCCCATGCTCAAGCCCGCAGACACTCTCGTTGTCCGCCGGCTCGACAGTGGAGCTTGGCGAAGTGGCGGATGGTGCCGGCTCCGCCGTCGTCGGACTGGGCTCGGAAGGATCGTCACCCGCGCGTGTGGCGTTGAGGATGCCCAGCACCGCGCCAACGACCACGATCGCGCCGATGAGCACGGCTGCCACCAGGAAGCCGGGGCGCGTGAACGGACTGCGTGTCTCGGTCTCGTCTTGGCTGGTCATCTACAGCACACCGCCGCCGTCAGGTCGCGGCGAGGAAGCCGACGAGAGCGACGGCCGCTGAGATGACGATGACGCCGGCCAGCGACATGCCGATCTTGCCGACGTGCTCGCCGCCCTCACCCCGCCGAGAGGACACCGCCATCAGCGCGCCGGCCGCGAACAGCCCCAAGATGCACACCGCCAGAGCCACCCACCGCGCCCAGCCGAGGATCGCGGTCAACCCTTCCGTGCCCGGAGGCTGGATCGGGTCGGGGTCGGGCAGCGCCGACACGTGAGCAGGGACCAGCGCCGCGATGTCCCCCGCCGTCGAGATTGCCTCGATGATCATCAGTCTTCCTTCCGGTTCGCGGTGCCTGCAGGTGCACCAGCTCGAATCAGCGCTGTCAGTTCCGTGACGAGATGACGCACCTGCCGCGGCGCGTCAGCCAGCAAGACCTCATGGCCCAGGCGCCACTGCTCGACCCAGGGCACCGTCCACGTCCGCGGCACGCCGCCGCTGACCAACTGCGCCAGATCACGCAGTGGTCGAGGAAGACGTCCCGGCGCGTCGGCGACGAGCACCAAGCCCAACAGCTCCACCTCTGGCACCAGGCCGGCGGCCCACTGCGTCGCAGCGGTCTGCGCGGCCTTCAGACCGGCCACGTGGGTCCGCGCGACGAGGACGACGCGCGCCGGCTCACCTTGCCCGGTCACCCGCGGCCACGCTCCCTCCGCGGCTCGCCACTCCGGCACCAGGTGGGCAAGGGTGCTCTCCCCCGCTCCCCCATGGGCGCCGACCCACCACAGGTCCGCGGCACGGACCTGCTCCATCACCGGCAGCTGATCGACGTGATCTGGCGCGCGTACGTCACGCTGCGGTGCCACCGGCCCGGTCGCTGGCGGCACTCTCACCGGCGCGATCGTTACCTGTTCCTCGGGGTTGTCCGCCATCGTTGGACCGGACACCCAGGGGTTGCTGCCGTCGGACATTATCTTGCCCCCTCGATAATGACGTGGAGCACATTCTGGACCACGCACGGCCCAGGCTAACGCCGCAACGAGCAGGGATCAATAGCATGCGACAGCGATACATACAGGTGAACACTTCCCCACAGTGTTCACTTACGTCTACGATGCCCGCATGCGGCTCTGGAAGTGGGACGTGAAGTACCTCGACGCACTGTTTGAGGGGCGCCCGGAGACGCTGAGCGTGCAGGAGGTAGCCGACCTCCTCGGGATGACCAAGCCCGGGGTCTACAAGTGGCTGAAGGAAGGGGTCATCCCCGGCTACAAGGTCGGCTCGAGCTGGTTCATCCTGCGCGACGAACTCAAGGAGACACTGCGCGCCGGAGCCAACGTCGCGCAGTCAAAGGAAACGTAGAGAATCCAGTCAGTCACTACGGGGGGGCTCAGTGACGCAACGACGCAACGCCGCGACAGCCGTGCTGGCTGGCGCGCTCCTGGTGGGCTGCGGCCCCACCGGCACCACCACTACCTCAGGCAGTGGCACCGCGGAGACAGCGCCGCCGGCGGCCCTGCCTAGCTCTGCCCCTCAGTCACCCGCCGGCCCATCGGCGACACCCAGCGCCGCCCCCGTCCCCTCCGGGCTCGTCGATGAGGACACCGGGGAGGTCATCACGCCCCGGCCGGTGGCCCAGTGGGACACCCAGTCGCGGGCCGCAGCTGCGGCCGCTGGCGAGGAGGTCATGCGCGCCTTCGCGCGACCCGACCTCGACCACGAGAGCTGGTGGGCGGCGCTGGAGCCGCTCCTGAGCAGCGAGGCCCAGGTCGACTATGCCTACGTCGAGCCCGCCAACATCCCCGCACGCGAGGTCACCGCCCAGCCCTCCGTGCGCGAGGACGCCAGCGCATACATCGCCCACGTCACGGTCCCCACCGACATCGGTGACTACATCGTCCTGCTCAGCCGCCAGGACGCCAACGCACCCTGGCTCGCCGAGCGGATCACCCCACCTGAGGCCCCGGGCTGAGGTCATGCCATGTCACCCAAGCTCCTGCCCATCGCGGGGATCGTCCTCATCCCAGCGGGCCTCCTCGCGCTCGTGTTCAGCCTGCTGCTGCTGGGTGGCTCATCGGCGGAGGCGACCTGCAATCCCGGCCAGGACACCATCGTCACCATCGGCGCCGATGACGTGCCTACCGGCGAGGTCAACGGATACCGCGGCGAGCAGCTCATCAACGCGGCCCACATCCTGCGGGCCGGGGCGGACCTCGGGATGAGCGTGCGGGACCAGACGATCGGCGTCATGACCGCCATGGGAGAGTCCAGCCTGCACGTCCTGGACCACGGCGACGCCGCCGGCCCGGACTCCCGCGGCCTGTTCCAGCAGCGCGACAACGGCGCCTGGGGCAGCTACGAGGACCGCATGGACCCCTACGTCTCAGCCACCAACTTCTTCGAGGCGATGATCCAGCTCCACGGCCGCGACTCCCTTGAGCCGACCATGGTGGCCCACCGCGTGCAGCGCAACGCCGACCCCTTCCACTACGAGCGGTACTGGGACGACGCAGTCGCAGTCGTCGAAGCCCTCTCCGGCACCGACACCGGCCTCAACCTTGGCGCCGGCGGCGTCGTGTGCACGAGCCAAGGCACCACGCCGGGCACCGTCAGCCCCGAAGGCTGGGCACTGCCCGCCGAGGGACCGATCAACAGCGGCTACGGGATGCGTACCGACCCGGTCACCGGGGCCTTCACCCGCCTCCATGCCGGAATCGACTTCCAAGCCGGCGGCTGCGGCGGACCCATCTGGGCCGCCCAGGCCGGCACGGTCATCGGTGTCTTCACCGACCAGTACGGCGGCTGGACCCTCGACGTCGACCACGACGGCGTCATCACTCGCTACAAGCACATGTACGCCAGCGGAATCCTCGTCTCGGTCGGCGACCAGGTCGAGGCCGGGCAGCAGATCGCCCGCACCGGCAACAGCGGCTGGTCCACCGGCTGCCACCTGCACTTCGAAATCCACGTCGACGGTTCGCCCGTCAACCCCCGCGAGTTCCTCGCCGACCTCGGCATCGCGCTGTGACAGACAGGAGAGAAGTCATGACCACCAGGACAGTGGCGACCTGGCCCCGCATCGAGGCTGTCATCCGCGAGGACGGCACCGGCGAGGTCATCATCAACGGCACCTCTCGCCCCATCGAAACCACGCAGCCCGAGCAAGCCCGCGCCGCCATCGTCGCGGTCATCGCCGAGACTGCCGCCAAGGTCAACCGGCCCGTACGCGCCACCGCCGCCGACCAGGACGGCACCTGGCCACTGATCGTCCACCCAGACGGCACCGTCGAGGCCGACGAGGACGCCGAGGCCCCACCCCAACGTCGCTCACGCCGCCGCCAGGCAACCTCCGGCGAGCCAAACCCTGCAGCCGCGCCCGAAAGCACCCTTCCTGCGCCACCACCCACCACGGAGCCCGCCTCACCGTCCCCGTGGGTGCGCGAGGAACCACCAGCTGCGCACCCCAGGCGGCGCGAGCAGCGTCCGTCCTTCCTCACCAACGACCAGGGCGAAGAGCCGGCCACCACAGGCGTCCGCGGCATGCTCACCCGGATCGGGATCCGGGTGGGGCCCAGCGAGGAAGAGCGCAGCCAGCGAGCCGATGAGCAGGCCGTCAGCCAGCACTGGCCCGGACCGCGCACCATCGCCATCGTCAACGGCAAGGGCGGGGCGAACAAGACCCCCTCCACCATCCTGCTGTCCGCCATCTTCGCCCGCTACGGCGGGGCGGGCGTGCTGGCGTGGGACAACAACCAGACCCGCGGCACACTCGGCTGGCGCACCGAACAAGGGCCCCACGCGGCCACCCTGCTGGAGCTGCTGCCGCAGGCCGACCGCCTGCTCGGCACCGCGGCCCAGTCCGCCGACCTGGCCCACTACGTCCACCACCAGACCCGCGACCGCTTCGACGTCCTGCGCTCCAAGCCCATGGCACTTGCCCACGAGCAGCGGGTCGAGCCTGCCGACGTCGACGCCATCCACGCCGTGGCGGCCAAGTACTACCGCCTGATCTTCATCGACTCGGGAAACGACGAGTCCGACCCCATGTGGCTGCGCATGATCGACCACGCCGACCAGATCGTCGTGGCCACCACCACCCGCGATGACCACGCCGAGGCCGGCGCCCTCTTGCTCGAAGCCCTGGCCGAACGCGACCACCGCGGAGCCGAGCTGGCCGCCGGCGCAGTGGTCATCGTCAGCCAGGCCGACCCCAAAGCCACCCCCGCCCAGGTCCAGCGCATCGCGACCGGATTCGAACCCCTCGCCCGCGAGGCCGTCACCGTCCCCTTCGATACGGCCATGGTCGACGGACTGCTGCGGCTGGGCGCGCTCAACGAGCGCACCCGTCGCGCGTGGCTCCACGCCGCCGCAGCCGTCGCCCGAGGGCTCTGAGGCCCCGCGATGACCACTGCCCCAAGCCATCGCGCGACACACCGACGACGGTGCCGCCTTTCTGCAAGCGCGCCTGCAAAGGTGTCCAGCATGAGTGGACGCATCGGACGGCCCAGCAAGGGCGACCGGGTCGTGCTCTACAGCCGACCCCACCGTGAGGTCCGCGCCGCCGTAGAGGCCAGCGCGGCCAAGGCCGGCTATGACGCCGTCAGCGACTACGTCGCCGCAGTGCTCGCCAAGCATGAAGGCCTGGCCGAGCTCGCCCCTGTGCCCACTCGACACCCAGAGCAGAAGGAGTTGCCTCTCGCCACGAGCGCATAACCCCCACATATGAGTGGGGGCCGGCCCCGAAGGGCCGGCCCCAATAGTCCAAGTCCTTCACCCCTAGTGCTTGGCGGCCTAGGTGAAGGGCCCAGATCGACGCACCTTCGTGCGCCTTACGCTCGGAGCCCACCATAGCTACTGCAGCGACGCATTCGCTACCCATGCGCGGCGACACGCCGCAAACCACCGAACCCTGGAACAAGGGCCGGCGGCGCACCCGCAGGCCCAGCAGGGCGCGGGAACGCGCACCCCTGACGGTGCGGATGGCCCTACCCGACGGGCACACCATCCCTCGCCGGGTCAGCGACTGGATCGACCAAGCCCTGGCCCATCCAGGCACGGCCACGATGACCGCGCGGTCCTGGCGCACCTACCGTGCGGTCGTGCTCGCTGTCGCCAACGCCATCGACCCCAAGTCCAAGACCACCACCTTCTCCTGGGCCAGCCTCGCGGCCGCGGTCCTCGAAATCGACCCGGGCGCCGCCAGCTCGCGAGCCACCATCGCCCGCTACCTGCGTCGCCTGCGGGACTGGAAACTCTTGGGCGTCGCGGCCAGCGGCCGCACCGCCACCTACGCCCCCAAGGGCAACGGCGGGATCAACGAACGGGCGGTGTACGTCCTGTCGGTCATCCGGCCCTTGCAGGCTGTGGACAGTAATGAGACCCCTCCCCTGAAAGAGGCTGACGTACTCCCCCGCACGCACGCGCGCGAAGACCTGGCACAACCCCAGGCGGAGCCGCTGCGCGGCCCAACTGTTGGGGCCGCGCACGCGCGGCCCAGTCCACTGCCAGCACAGCGGCAGCTCCCAGCATGGCCCCGCGCCATCACGCCAAAGCGCAAGGACGACATGCTGGCGGCCGCCGGCACATTACGCCACCTCATCCCGGTGCTGCGCCGCATCTCCCCCGAACACGTCAGGTCTATCGCCCGGCCCTACTTCCTGGCCGGCTGGACCGTGGCAGACGTCCACCACGCCATCGACCACCGACCCAGCGGCACCCGGTGGCCACACGACGGGGCCACCGGCGTGGACAACGTCGGAGCCTGGCTGAGCTACCGCCTGGCCGCGTGGCGTGATGCCCACGGCACCGTGCGCCGCTCCAACTCCCAACGCATCGCCGCCGAGCAGCGCCACAACGCCGCCCTGGCGCGAGCTCGTCGAGAGGCCGAGGCCGCCACCCGGGCCGCCGCGGCCGGGCCGATGAGCCCCGGCCGGCAGCTGGCCCGCGCCGTGGCGGAGGCGATCAGGACCGGCAAGCCCGTCCCGACGCTGCCCGAGCAGGGTGGCCGCCAAGCCCCTGCCCCGGCACCTCGGCCCCCCGACGCCCCAATCACGCCCTCGTGACCGCCTTGATCCGGTCCGGCCGGAAGCCCGACCACCACTCCCGACCCGTCGTGACCACCGGCGCCGTCGTGAACTCCAGCGCCCGCACCAGCCGCAGCGCCGCAGGGTTGCGGTCCAGATCCACCACCTCGAACTCCACGCCCGCCCGCTGCAACGCGCGCTCGGTCGCCAGGCACGCCTGACACCCGGCCCGGCCGTACACCACCACGTGAGCACCCATCACCCACTCCTCTCCCTGAACGTTTTTCTTGCCCTTCCTGGCAAGAGGTCGATCGGAGCCGCGATGGGACGCCAGAGGTCCAGTCGGGGAACCGGCGGGACCAGGAAGAATCTGGGGCGAAATAAGCGACGCAGGAGCGCGGCACAGAATCTTGCGCAGGACCGCCGGCGCGCAGCGCCCGACTTGACCGGCGGCGGCCGCGGCTCAGAATCGAACGCCAGGAAGGGAAAGAAAACCCAGCAGTACCGGCGGCCACCGGCCGCACCGCCCTGAAGCAGTACAACCTGACAGTGGGGCCCGGCTAGCCGCCGTCCGAACGCGTGTTCGATACTGGGTCCGTGCGAGCCTCCCCCAGCAACTCCGAGCGCCCGGCCCACGTGCCGCTCAATCCCATGGGCGCACTGCCCTGCGTGGCTCGCCTCGAAGGCGCCCACGGCTCCAGCTGGTGGGTCCCAGCCATCGCCAACCGCTGGACCTCCACCCATGTCCTCGTCCTGTGGTGACCCGACCCTCGCCAACCGCGCAGCGAACGACCTGTCTGGTTGCGCAAGACCGACGTCCGGCCGTGACTGCGCGACGATGCGCAAGACCCACAGAAACGCCAGTAACGCCACTATTACCACTGGCGTGGACGCTGTCGGCGTATCCACAGGCGCCCTTCCCCTCCCCCGTGAGGTCAGTCACAATCGGGCCCATGGGGGAGATCACGACGAGGACTGAGTCCGACGCCATGGCGGCGGCGCGTGCAGCGCTGCTGGCCTTGAACCAGAGCCCAGAGGAGACCGGAGCCCGCGCAGCAGAGGCGCTGTTCGAGCTCAACGCCGTACACCCGCCCTATCCGCCGGCACGAACCTTGCCCGCGGAGATCATGCCTACTGTCGCGGAGGTCAACGAGCTCCTGCTCCACGCGACGCAGGTGGCCGCCGACGCGCAAGAGGTGGACCGGATCATCCGCGCGGCCACGGCCCTGAGCACTCCTTATGCCGGCTGATGTACCGCGCAGACGCAGCCCGCCTGGCCATCGAGCTCGGCACGCTGGCCATCACGGGCGGGTCGAAGGCTCTGGACGCGGACGGCCTGGACGTCGCCCTGCTGGGCCGGACCTCAGTGCTCAGCTCATGCCGATCGATCCTAACCACCGTCACCGGCCAGCGCCCGGGACCCGAGTCGGAGTACACCCGTTCCGTACGCCACCTCATGGAGGCCCCCGTCATCAACCTCCAGCGCGAGCTCGGCAGCTACCCCACCACCGAGGCGCAGACGCCGCTCAGTGACCGGATGACCGCTCCGCCCACCGACGAGACCGCATTGGCCTGGTACAACGCCGCCAAGCACGCTGAGCTCACGAGCCACGACCTCAGCGACCTGCTCAGCCGACTCGAGGATGGCCACCGGTGGACCGTGGTGGCGGACGTCGCGGCGGTCGCCAGGACGGTCTACGTCCTCGACGGACATCTGCTGGAGGCCGCCGAGCGGCTGCAGTCGCCCGCCGCCGACGCGCTGCGCCAGAGCGCCACCAGCGGACTGCCCTACGCGGCCGAGGAAACCCTGGTTCTGGCGCGCAGCGGCCAGCTGCCGGACCTGGACACCATCATCGAGGCGCCATCGGCCACCATGCCCGTCCAGTTCAACGGGCCGGCAGCGGCCGTCGAAGCCCAGAGCCGCCTCCCACGCCAGCTCCTGGACGCGGAGGACCTCTCCCCGGAGGCCATCGGCATCACAGCCCTCACCCAAGCCCGCATCCTCGCCTTCGCGGCACAGCGGCTCAGTACAGACGATCCCTTCCGTGCGACCCTCGCCGCCGATGTGAGCAACGAGCTCCGCCTCGTGCGAGCCAACGATCCCCAGCTCGCTTCGCTCGCGCCGAGCGACCACAAGGCGATGTGGCAAAGCCGCGAACTGCTCCGTTACGTCGAGGCGGCCGCCCAGGTCGACCCCACGACAGCGGCAGGACGGGTGGTCCGCGGAAGCCTGCTCGCCGTCGTCGACCGCGCCCCCGACGTCGTCTCCGCGCTCGTCAAGGCCACCGAACGACAGCTCGCCACCCGCCGCTGGGCGGTCTCATACGCCGGCGACGAACCCGACGCGCCCATGTGGGGCATCTGGACCGAGGCCCTCGAACCACCGCGTATGTACACCCAACTCCAGCGCGCCCAAGCCACCCTCTCCCCCGACCGGCTCCACTTGGCTTCCTTCCCGGCACTCCCCCGCTACACCCACGA
>Ga0079225_10002046_pt1 | contig 11527 bp, 12 predicted proteins | sample Poulit2012_FD_76344 | JGI IMG/M metagenome (GOLD analysis project Ga0079225, IMG submission 76344) | Agricultural soil microbial communities from Georgia to study Nitrogen management - Poultry litter 2012 | ecosystem: Environmental > Terrestrial > Soil > Agricultural land | place: USA: Georgia...
CCAAAACCGGCCCCACGCGTGTTCCGCCCAAATCGAGCCCGCGACCAGGGTGAACGTCCACAGCACGAAACCGATCGCGTTCAGACGAAAAGCCGCACCCTCTAGTTGCAGTGGGGTTCCCACATGCGTGAGCAACCTGCCCCAGCCGCCCCGTTCTTCATCGGGTGCTGCAGCTTCCTTCTTCCGTTGCTTATCAAGCAAGAGTTGCAGCACGGAGAGTAGGAAAGCGACCGTTAAAACCCCGACCGAAATCGTGGCGATTGAGACGTGAATAACTAACCAGTAGTTCTGTAATGCCGGCACCAAGTCGCGCGCATCCACATAAAACAGCGTCATGGCCGCCCCCAGAATCAGGAGCACGATCGCCGTCAGCGGGGCCCCCAAGAACCGCAAATCGCGAATAAATTGCGCTCCCAGGTACACCATCACCGCAAATAACGTGGCCGTGATTGCGAATTCATACATGTTCGCCCACGGCACCCGCTGCACCGCGAGGCCGCGCAACAACACGCCACCAAAGTGCAGCAAAAACCCGGCCCACGTGACCGCTTGCGCTATCGCGGCGGCCCGACGACGTCCATTCGCTTTGTGTTTATCAGCCAGCACCGCCAAATCCATCGAGAAGGCGACAAGTGCAATCGCATACGCCGCCATCGCCCCATAAATCAGGGCGTCACTAGCATTGGCGTATTCGGGAATTGCCTCAGCGTTCACTGCTCATCTCCACTCGCGGGCTGATCCAAATCTTTACGTAACTGTGAAATAAACTGCTCAATCGCCGGTTCAAGTCCCAAGTCTTCACTGCGAGTTAAGCCGGCAACCTCAACCAGACTACGACCGTCACCCATCTCAGTGGCACGCAGCCAGATGCGACGGCGAGGAGTGAACAGCGAAGTCACGAGTCCACCGATCGCGATCAGTGCCGCAACCAAAACCCACACCACCGCCGGGTCATGTCGCACGTCAAGGGCCACGAAGCGTTTTAATCCGTGGAATTCCAAGGTTCCAAAGTCCCCAGGAAGATCAATCTCGTCGCCGGGCTCCGCAGTAATAGTGGACGCTTTTGCGTCCTCAGTCATGAACTCGCCGTCTTCGCTGATCTGCTGCATATCGCGCGCATCGAGCTCATACACGTTTTGCGGAACACCGCTATCCAGTCCCAGATCTCCAGCCCACAGGGTCAACACCAACAGCGGCGCGAGCGGCTGCGGATGAATGGATCGAGCGCCCTCAGGCAAAACCTGGGCCGTGGGTAATAGCGAGCCCACCAATCCCAACTGATCCCCTCCCGTATCTGGCACTTTGATGACACCTTGAGAGGTATAGACGCCGTCTTCGGGCAAGAACGGTACCGGGCCAGCGAAGGCAACGTCGCCATCCGCATTACGAACTGTCACGTCGGGGGCATATCCATTGCCTGATAAGAACACCTTGGTGCCGCCCAGGTTCAGCGGGTAGTTCACCTTAATTTCGCCCTGGGTTTCTTCACCTTCCGGGTCAGTCACCGTCACAGACGCGGTGAAGTCACGTGCCTCGGCGTCCGTGGTGAATTCAGATTCAAACTCATCCAAAACAAACGAGTAGGGAGCCAAGTTGCCGGGATCCACCCACGCCCCAGATTCGAAACTGTCGTAATCGACAACGGCGTTAGCGAAACCGCGCCCCTCTAACACCATCGCCTGCCCGCGGTAGGTCAGTAAATGACTCGCAGCCATCGCAATCAGCAGCGCAACCAGACCGAGGTGGAACACAATATTGCCGGTCTCGCGTAAATAGCCGCGCTCAGAAGTGACGGCAAAACTCCCGCCCTCATCTACGTGATACGCACGATGATTGCGTTTTAAGATTTTCTCAGCGCGCCGAGCAATGTTTTCTGCCTCACCCTCGAGTTCAAACTCTTGACGAGCTCGGAAACGTGTGAACCGCTTCGGCGGCTTAGGAGGATTTGTGCGCAACGCCCGCATATGCACTTTCACACGCGGCAAAATGCAGCCCACGAGTGAAATGAACAACAGCAGATAAACGGCCGAGAACCACACAGATGTGAAAACATCGAAAAAACCCAGACGATCTAAGAACGGACCCCACGTTGGATTCTCGTCCAAATACCTGGTCACGTCTTCAGGATCAACGGGACGCTGCGGAACGATCGAACCGGGCAACGCGGCAATCGCCAGCGTCAACAACAACATCAACGCCACCCGCATTGACGTCAACTGTCGCCATACCCAGCGCAACCAACCGACAAAACCTATCTGAGGTAGCGCAGACTTCCTCTTCGTCGACTGCGTTCTAGGCGAAGCCATCACACCACCGTTTCAAATCCGCCGATGAACCCCTGCATGGCATTCACCATCTTGCCCCACAGGCCCGTCACCAGCGCTAATCCCACAATCAACAACATTCCCCCGCCAACGCGCATCAACATCACTCGGTGACGCCGCAGGAAACCCATGAGTTTCGATCCGCGATCCACCGCGAGACCTACCGCAATAAATGGTAACCCCAACCCCAGGCAATACATGACTGCCAAAAAAGCTCCCCGGCCCGCGCTACCTTCTCCCAGCGCCAAAGCCAGGACGGCGGCGAAAGTGGGGCCAATACACGGAACCCAGCCGAAACCAAAGACCATGCCCAACAGGGGCGCCCCGGCTAGTCCGGTAGCCGGCCTGAGACCCAACCGACGTTCGCGCTGCATTCCACCCATACCGCCCAGGAACACCACGCCCATCACAATCACGACGAGCCCCAAAACGCGTTCAATCCACGTTTGCCATTCCAAAACAAACGCACCCAGGCTGCCGATCACGAGCCCGATCGAGACAAATACGACGGTGAATCCCGCGACGAACAACAGGGTGCCCACAACCACGATGTAACGCTTCTTACTAGTGGAAGTATCGGCGTCCTTAGTGACGGACGCCCCCGCCATCCCGGTAACGTATCCCAGATACCCCGGCACGAGGGGCAATACGCAGGGGGAAGCAAATGAGACCAGGCCCGCAATAATCGCCACTGGAATCGCCAGCAACATCGACCCGTGCATCACGGTCTCAGCGAAAATAGAACCCATATTGTGACTACTTACTTTCCGCTAGAACGTCGGCCACAAGTTCACCCAAAGTCGTGGCATCGGTGCGGCCAATAACTCGCGCAGCAACCCGCCCCTCATCATCAAGGACGACGGTGGTGGGCACAGCCTGCAACGCGACCTTCCCCTGCATGGCAGCTACACCCTTCGACTGCTCATCATAGAATGAGGGGTACGGGATCTCGAGGTTCTCCTCAAAAGCCAGCGCGGTGCCGGGCCCGTCCACGGAATTAACACCAAAGAAGCGGACGCCATCATCTTCCGTATCCAAGGCAACTTCGCGTAAGTCCGGTGCTTCCGCTCGGCACGGTGGGCAGGCTGCGTACCAAAAATTAAGGACGACGACGTCCCCACGAAGGTCAGCTAAGTCAACCTCGTCTTCGTCAAACGTCTCCCCCGCCAGCTCAACCGGTTCTTCACGTTCATCTGGAGACCACACCGTGACGGTCCCGTCCCCCGAGACGTAGCCAGAATCCTGCTCCGAAGAGTCCGGATTCAAACTCTCATTGCCGGATTTTGACTCCCCGCTCGGAGAGCAGGCTGCAAACAGCAAACTCGCGATAAGGATCGGCACAATTCGGCGGAAGAAGACCATTTTTACGCTCCAGCTACCTTGCCGGCCCCCGGAAGCAAGTCGGCAGCGGGCTCGGAATACGTCACCCGCTGAAGTTGATCCCCCACAAATTCGAAAGATGTCACCGAGGCCAGCGAACAATGACGATTACGTGGATCATGCCAGAGTCTTTTGCCCGTGTGAGCTAAACGCGTTACCCACACCGGCAACTGGTGACTGACGAGAATTGCCTCATGCCCTTCCGCAGCGCGGCGAGCGTCATGAAGCGCTTCAGTGACTCGCGCGACCTGCTCGCGGTACGGTTCACCCCAAGACGGACGGAACGGGTTATACAACTTCTTCCAGTGACCGGGACGTTTAAGGGAACCATCACCGACACCAAAAGTCAGACCTTCGAACTGGTTTCCAGCTTCGATAATTCGCTCGTCTGTTTGGATTTCAGTTTCGAACGCTTCCGCAATAGGCGTCGCAGTCTGTTGCGCCCGCTCTAAAGGAGAGGAAACCACGTAGACTATGTCGCGCCGCGGGGTGCCGCGCTTTCCGGCTAGATAGTCCGCGACCTGGTGAGCCATTTGATGACCGAGGTCACTCAGAACGTACCCGGGCAGACGGCCGTATAAAACACCTTCGGGGTTGTAGACCTCACCGTGGCGCATGAGGTGAACGATTGTGCTGGGCTGGGAGCTAGTTGAGTCAGCTGAGGAGGGTTTCGCTGGCATGGTGGTCATTGTCCCAAATCATTTTCGCGCCGGCTTCGAAGACCCCTCTCGCATCGCCAGATGATTAACGGTAGACATAACTCGGTGTAAGGCCGCTAAGTCTTCCGGTGAAACAGCATCGATAAGTAGTTCGCGCACGTCTCGCACGTGCTGCGGCGCGAGACTGACGATCAATTGCATCCCCTTATCTGTCAGGTAGCAATTAACCCCGCGGCCGTCTTCTGCGCACTCTCGACGGACAACGACTCCGCGATCCTCTAATCTGCGTACGGTGTGTGTCAGGCGTGAGCGTGTTTGGAATACCGAATCGGCCAAATCAGCCATCCGCATTTCACGTGAAGAAGTCTCCGATAACCGCACCAAGATCTCGTACTCGGACAACGTGAGTTCACCAGCAACCTCCAGCCGACGATTCAGCGCCTGGTCAAGACGCGCAACCCCCGCCAGGTATTCCCTCCACGTAGCATCCTCTTCTTCCGATAGCCACGGAACTTCTACTGCTGCCTGAGTCATTGCTTCTTCTTTCACTAAGTGTTTTACACACCTCGGTGCCCCGACTTTGTAATTCTCTTCCACAATAGTCGCCATGATCGCCAAAAGCAGACGCTCATCCCCAACTTGCGGAAGGAGCAGACCTAAGCCTGGTAGCCACGGGCATACCTCCATGTTACGCTAAGTAGTACAACTTTCAACTACTTCTATAAAAAGGATGGTTCTCATGGCAAACACCCCGCTCCCACAAGGCGTGCCCTCCGGCGACTGGGTTCTGGATCCCGCGCATAGCGAGGCAAACTTCAGCGTCCGTCACGCCGGAATTTCACGAGTCCGAGGAGCCTTCACAGACATCGACGCTGAAGCTGTGATCGGAGATTCCTTTGAGACATCCTCAATCAACGCCGAAATCAAGCCGGCGTCCGTTCACACCCGCAACGAAGGACGCGACGAACACCTGCGCTCCGCCGACTTCTTCGATGTGGAGAACTTCCCCACCTGGACATTCAAATCAACACAGATCCGTGGTGGCGACGGAGTAGAATTCGAAATTGATGGTGATTTGACTATTCACGGCGAAACACGGCCCGTCACTTTGGCAGCCGAGTTTTTAGGTGTTAACGTTAACTCATCACAAGCCTCCGCACTGGGCTTCGAGGCCACCACAACTATCAGTCGTAAAGACTTTGGTCTAACGTGGAACGTAGCCCTCGAGACTGGGGGTATGATGGTAAGTGACAAAGTGAAGATTGAACTTGACGTTCAGCTCAACCCCAAAGGCTGAGGTGATCGTCCCTTAAGCCGCGATACGTCGTAGGCCTGTGCCATGCCCCCCTGCGGCACAGAGTTCCTCCGTATCGCTAGACGGCCGCTCGCGAATCCCCCCCTTGCGAGCGGCCGTCGCTCTTTCTACAGCTATTTCTACGTCTACCTCTATCTGTTTCCCCACGTTTGTCGCACCTACTGCAACAAACGTCACACAGGTGAGAGCCGACGTCCACCACTGTTACAAACGTCGCATAAAGCGCTACCAATGTCACACGCCCGCGGGACCACGTCGACCACTGTTGCAAACGTCGCGTCAGCTGCAACGAACGTTACAAGGGTGAGAGCCGGCGTCCACCACTGTTACGAACGTCGCACCGGTCGCTGTGGCGAACGTCGCACATGGCGCGACAAATGTGACACGAGAATCCAGCGCGAGCAACAAAAAAAGGGTGAGCCTGAAAACTCAAGCTCACCCTCTTTAAGTACTTAACCTTTAGCGTTTGCGGCGACGCACCCGATCACTGGGACGCACCAACTCCACGCCTTCAGCTTCCGCTTCGCGATGCATCTCCATCGCCACGTCAGCTAGCGCGTTCACCAGCGTCAAGTCATCGTTGTCATCCGCAATGGCCGCCACACGCAGACCGTGCTCTTCAGCAGTGCGCGCCGTATTCGGCCCAATGCACACGATGACCGTTGTCGGATGCGGCTTACCCGCAATTCCCACCAGATTCCGCACTGTGGACGACGAGGAGAACAACACGGCGTCATAGCGACCGCGTTTAATCCCATCGCGAACAGCCTCCGGCGGCGGAGCAGCACGAACCGTGCGGTAAGCCACAACCTCATCGACTTCCCAGCCGCTCTTCGTCAGCGACTCCACCAACTCCTCAGTGGGCACTTCAGCATTCAAAACCAGAACGCCGCGCACGGGATCCACAATGTCGTCATAAGCCGGCCACGCCCCCGCCAAAGCAGCGACATCGACACCCTCATCCCCCTCGGGTGTCAGGTCAGGCTCGATGCCCCACTCCTGCAGGGCCTGCAGAGTTTCGCCGCCAACGGAAGCAATCTTCACACCCGCAAGAACGCGAGCATCCAAACCAAGACCCTCGAAACGGTCCCGCACCGCCTTCACGGTGTGCGGAGAAGTGAACGCAACCCAGCCATGCGAACCACGAACCAGCCCCTGCGTGGCGCGATCCATCTGCGCCGGAGTGCGGGGAGGCTCGATAGACGTCGTGGCAACCAGGTCCCAGGCGGCACCGAAGTGCGCGAGACGATCCGTTAAACGGTCCACGTTCGGGTCTGCGCAAGGCACTAGCACACGCCAACCGAACAGAGCGCGCCGATCGAACCAGCGCGTCTCATCACGAACCGGCTCTTCAGAAGTGATGATCGCCACAGTCGGGGCTTCAGAGTCGAAAGCCTTCGTCTTCGTGCGAAGCCCGCGCAAAATCCCGCGGAACGTGCGCTGATCAACCGTGGTGCCACGAATGGCCAATAAAATATGGGAATCATTGGGCTGTCCGGCCTTCACCAGCGCATCAACCGCTGACAAAACCTCAGATAGCAGACCGCGCACCACAATCGGTGAGTCCGCGGCGACGGCAGCTTTCGCAACCGGCTCCAAGGTCTTCGCCATTCCGGCGTCGATCACAACGTGGCTGGCCCACTCTTCATCAGGGACCAAGCCGGCATAAGCGGGCACAGCGGTAGATGGTGAAACACCGGGCACCAACTCCACGTCAGCCTTCGCCTTGCGAACGGCTGCCAACTCTTCCGCTAGTTCCGGGTCAGAGACCCCCTCCCCCGCTACAAGACGGACGACGACTTCCGGGTCTTCAGCCAGTGCATCTTTAAGGTGCACGGCGCCCGATCCAGAGGATTCCACGGTGACGATCTCAGCGTCCTCTTTACCGTGGTGCATCACAATGTCGCGCGAGACCGTCGAATCGAGAATGACCACCTGGGCGCGACTCAACAGGGTCGCGGCACGCGAGGTGATCAGGCCGAGGTCGCCCGGACCTGCGCCCACAAACGCCACGAGCGGCGTAAGGGCCGGTTCGTTCTGGCTCACAGCTTCTCCTTGTCGGCGTGAAACGCCAAAATCTGCAGTTCGGTCGACAGGTCCGCCCGGCGCACAGTCACGCCGTGAGGAACCTGTAAAACTGTGGGAGCGAAACTCAAAATCGATTGCACGCCGGCGGCGACCAATTCGTCGCACACCTGCTGTGCACTCACCGCTGGCACCGCAATGATGCCAATGGCGATGTGTTTCTCACCCACAATGCGTTCAAGCTCGGCTAGGTCTTGAACGACATGATCCGCCACGCGAGTACCGATCACGTGAGCGTCATCGTCCAAAATTGCCTGCACCTTAAAACCGCGCTCCGCAAAACCGTCATAACCAGCCAGGGCCTGGCCGAGGTTTCCAGCCCCGATCACGGCAACGGACCATTCGGATGTGAGCCCGAGCGCTTCACTGATGCGTTCCATCAAAAGTAAAACGTCGTACCCCACACCTCGAATTCCATTTGACCCAAGGTATGACAAGTCTTTACGAAGTTTAGCGGCGCTAACGCCGGCAACTTCCGCTAGTTGATCCGATGAAACCGTGCGGTCCCCGCGGTCAGCGAGAACTCCCAGAGCACCTAGGTAGACCGGTAAGCGGGCAACCGAAGCGTCCGGGACCGTTCGCATGGTGGTCATCGGTCTCCGTTCATCAACGCACATACATAGCGTAATGATTTGTGAATGCGCGCACAAAGTACCGCTTCACGACACACCATGATAAACGCGCGCGCGGTTTTAACGAAATCACGATTTTGCTAGTGCTGCCCGCAAGCGCTTCGGATCAATTCTCCAGTAGCCCACCTGCTCACCATCGACGAGCACAACCGGCACCAACTCTCCGTATTCATTACGTAAAGTTGGGTCCGAATCCACGTCAACTTCTGTAAAAGTCTCACCCGTCTCTTCACAGATTCCGAGGATGAGATCGCGCGCTTCATCGCATAAAGTACATGCAGCACGTCCAAAAAGTTCAATGCGTGGCCCTTGGCCCTTCGCTATCACGTTCGCACCACCGTAAGGCTCTAGACTGATTCCATGTCGACAACGTCGAAGTCCGAATCCACGGACCCTCAACTCAAGGCCGCGGCATTCTTCGATGTTGATAACACCATCATTCGTGGGGCAAGTGCGTTTTGGCTAGCCCAGGCCATGTATGCGCGCGGCTTCTTTACCGTTGCCGACATTATTCGCTTCGGGTGGCACCAAGTCGCCTACATGATGTTTGGGGAAAATAAACGCCGTATCGCCGCTGTCCGCAACCGCGCGTTGTCCATCGTCGCTGGACGATCAGTAGCCGAATTAGCAGCTGTGGGTGAAGAAGTTTATGACGAGGTTTTCACTCACCGCATTTACCCCGGCACAAGAGCCCTCCTGGATGAGCACCTGGCTGCTGGTCATGAAGTGTGGCTCATCACAGCGACCCCCGTTGAGGTGGGCGAATTAATTGCGCGCCGACTCGGGGCAACCGGCGCGCTAGCTACAGTCGCGGAACACAAAAACGGTTTCTACACCGGGCATTTGAAAGGTGAAATGATGCACGGCGGCCGCAAAGCCGCGGCGGTGAAAGAACTCACTGAAAAAAATCACATTGATCTCTCGCAGTCCTACGCCTACGGCGATTCGGCTAATGACGTGGAACTGCTAGAGACCGTCGGTAAACCCAACGCGATCAATCCCGACCCGCGATTGCGTTTACACGCCATGAAAAACGGTTGGCCCGTTCGTGATTTTAGACGCCGTCGCCCCGGGACAAGAAAATCTATACACGCCGCCTACGGCGCGGGAGCGATGTGGGCTTTTGTAGTGACTTCCCGCGCGATCCGCCGTTGGATCCGCACAAAATTTTAAGAAAGCAGGACGCCGAAACTACTAGTTCGCGGCCTGCTCATCGTCGATGTTTGGTGCTCCGAAGCTCTGCTGCACCAACTGGTCAACTGCCGACTGTGGAACCCGGAAAGATCGTCCAACTCGCATAGCCGGTAACTCGCCGGAATGAACGAGGCGGTACACCGTCATGCGCGAAAGGCGCAGCGTTTCCGCCACCTCAGCCACGGTGAGGAACTGCGCCCGCGAATCGTCGCGCTGCGGCTCCTTGGTCGACATATCATCCCCACTTTAGGTTCATCAGCTCATCGCCTTTGAGCTATTCAAATATCAACACCAGTCACTCTAGTGGCTCAAGTGATAGAAGTGAAAGTTTCAGTCAAAATACGGGTCCAAACCAAAGAGCGGAAACACCGCCGTGCGGGTGGCCATAATCGCTCGATCGACCTCATCCGCCGGGTCATAACCAACTTCCCAACTCTTCCACCACACATCCGCACCATCCCCCATAGCTGCGACAGTATGCCTACCCAGCCGCTGCACAACGTATTCACGAAACTCGCCAGGAATAGGGGTCTCAGGTTTGATGGGCTGATGCGCAGCAATGGCGAGCATGTGAGACCAGGCGCGCGGGACGACGTCCACAATTTCGTAGCCACCACCACCCAAAGCCAGCCAGCGCCCCTCGCACACGTCGTGAGCCAGGCGGTGCATTGCCGACATGCCATCACGCATGCCATCAACTGAAAGCGCTAGATGCGTTAAAGGATCTTCGACATGACCATCAACTCCGTGCTGAGTGACCAGCATTTCGGGTTCGAACATGCGCACCAGCGGATCAACAATGGCGTGCACTGCGCGCAGCCACTTGCCGTCTCGAATCCCACCCGGCAATGCCACGTTCACGGCCGTTCCCTCAGCATCCGGGCCGCCCACCTCGGCTGGATGACCCGTGCCTGGAAACAGTGACAGCGGAGACTCGTGCACCGAAATCGTCAACACGCGCGGATCGTTCCAAAACGCCCGTTCCACACCGTCGCCATGATGAGCATCTAAGTCGACGTATGCGACCCGCTTCGCGCCGCGATCCAAAAGACGCTGAATCGCGACCGCCGCGTCGTTATACACACAAAAACCACTGGCTGTCCCCGGCATCGCATGATGCATTCCACCACCGATGTTCACGGCATGCTGCGTATCGCCTCGCCAGACCGCTTCAGCCCCCGCGAGAGACCCCGATACGATGCGTGCAGATGCCTCGTGAATCGCCGAGAATACCGGCACGTCGTCCGTTCCTAGCCCAAAGTCCGTGTTCCCCTCCCCCGAACTTCCGGCACCTTTAACTGCCGCGACATACTCGGGTGAGTGCACCAATTCCAGTTCGTCATCACTCGCTGTAGCAGGGCCCACGACGGCAATATCGTCAAAATCCCACACGCCCAGTTCACGCGCTAACCGCACCGTCAATTCCAGACGGATAGGTGACATGGGGTGGTGAGGTCCAAAGTTATATCGCGTGAGGTCATCAGACCACATAAACTGCGCCAGCGAGGTCATTCCTCCACGTTATCGCGAAAACCAGCCCCTAGAAGCCATTGCCGAGATACACACGGCCGTCAACATTCCGTTCATACCGGCAATTCGGGGCTAGGGTAAGTAGCAGTCCGCGGTGAAGATCACTTAGCTGGAGGTCACATCATGGGGCTGACCACGCCCCGTCCGCTTCGCGCGGCACGCGACTTCGTTGATCACGTCGCCAGGCACGCCCCGGCGCGCTTGGCCGTCATCACGTTCGCGTGCGTTATCGGAGTGTTCACCCTGCTCCTTCGCCTACCCGCTGCGACTGTAAGTGGTAAAAGCGCGTCATTAGTTGACGCTGTTTTCACCGCCACCTCAGCCGTCTGTGTCACCGGCCTGACCACGGTGTCAACGGCTGAATACTGGTCGGGTTTCGGGCAGGCCATCATTTTGATTGCCATCAAA
>Ga0079225_10002049_pt1 | contig 11521 bp, 11 predicted proteins | sample Poulit2012_FD_76344 | JGI IMG/M metagenome (GOLD analysis project Ga0079225, IMG submission 76344) | Agricultural soil microbial communities from Georgia to study Nitrogen management - Poultry litter 2012 | ecosystem: Environmental > Terrestrial > Soil > Agricultural land | place: USA: Georgia...
GGCGACCCGGCGGCGGAGTCGGGGTGACAGGATTTGAACCTGCGGCTTCCCGCTCCCAAAGCGGGTGCTCTACCAAGCTGAGCTACACCCCGGAGGGCAACCCACCGGATATTACCCGCATTGGGCCCGACGTGCCCGAACCACGACCGATCGCTGTGAGCAGATGCATCCCCTCCGAAGCGCCCCCTGACATGCCAGCGGGCCCGCGATCTGGTTCAATGGTCTCCGATCCTGGTGCACAGCCCCTCCCCGAGAGGCGCGGTCATCTGGATCACGGCTGTCCGACGGAACGGGCCGGAGCATCACAGATGCGTTCCGGACATTGTTTCCGCTGGTCAGGCGGGCGTAGCTTAATGGTAAAGCCTCAGTCTTCCAAACTGATGACGCGGGTTCGATTCCCGTCGCCCGCTCCGCAGACCGACGCCGCGGCCCCGAGGGGAGCCGCGGCGTCGTCGTTGTCTGGTGCTGCCGGTCCGAGCTAGCCGAGCACTCCTTCACGAAGCGCCCTCAGCACCGCATTGGTGCGATCGCGGGCCCCCGTCTTCTGCAGGATCGTCGAGATGTGGTTCTTCACGGTGCCCTCGGCGAGGTGCAGGACGCCGGCGATCTCGCGGTTGCTGTAGCCCTCGGCGATCAGGCGCAGCACGTCGATCTCCCGCTCGGTCAGCGCCTGGATCGGCGCAGCGTGGTCGTTGCCGGGGCCCGGGGCGGAGCGGATGGCTCGCAGCAGCCCGTCGGTGATGGACGGGGAGATGAGGGTGCCGCCGTCGGCCAGGGTGCGGACCGCGTGGGCGAGCTGCTCGACGGTGACGTCCTTGAGCAGGTAGCCGCGGGCCCCGGCGCGCAGCGCCTGCAGCACCAGCTCGTCGTCGTCGAAGGTCGTCAGCACCAGCACGGGGACGATGGAGCCCTGCTCGCGCAGCTGCTCGAGCGCCCAGATCCCGTCGAAGCGCGGCATGCGCAGGTCCATCAGCACCACGTCGGGGTGGTGCTGGACGACGGCGCTGAGCGCGGCCCGCCCGTCACCGGCCTCGGCGATCACCTCGATCCCCGCCACCTGCAACAGCGTGCGGATGCCCTCGCGGACGAGTGCCTGGTCGTCGACCACGATCACACGAGTCATGTGCTCACCAGCCGTCCGGTGACGGAGAAGCCGTGCCGACCGTCCACCGTGAGCTCCCCGCCGAGATCCTCGAACCGCTCGCGCAGGCCCCGCAGCCCGTTGCCGAGCTCAGCCGTGCGCGCTCCGAGGCCGTCGTCCCTGGCCACCAGTGTGACCTGATCGCCCTCGCGTGCCAGATCGATCTGCAGCCGGGTGGCGTCCGCGTGGCGGATCGTGTTGGTGACGGCCTCCTGGGCGAGGCGGATGAAGGCGACCTGTTGCTCCTCGCCGAGGTCCAGCTCGGGGTCCACGGCGATGTCGACGGCGAGCCCGGGGATGCCCTCGACCATGTCCTCGAGGGCCCGCTGCATATCGGTCGGCCGAGTGCGCATCGTCCCGACGGTGGCCCGCACGTCGTGCAGCAGTCCGCGCGCCACCTCGTCGGCCCGGTCCACGTGCCGGCGGGCGGCGTCGGTCTCCAGATGGCGGGCCGCCTCGAGGTTGAGGGTGAGCACCGTCAGCTGGTGCCCGATCAGGTCGTGCAGCTCCCGGGAGATCCGCAGCCGCTCGGCGGTCCGGGTGGATTCGGCGAGCAGGACGCCGGCGGCCTGGAGATCGACATGGGCCCGAGCCAGTTCGAGACGCATCTGCTTCTCCCGTAGCAGCGTCACGGAGCTGAACACCGTGGCGACCTGGATCAGCAGGTAGAAGCCGGACACCATCAGAGCCTCGGCCCAGAGACCTTCGGGCCACTCGACGAATCGGCTCAGAGACGCCAGCAGGACCACGCCGGTGTTGAGCACCGCCAGGAGGACGCTTGTCGGCAACGACACGACGTAGACGCTGACTGCAGCCGTGACCACCACGATGACGTGCAACAGCCCCATTCCCGGGACGGTGAGGACCAGAGCCCAGGAGGCCAGGACCGCGATCAGCAGCGCGGTCCGCGGGATCCACGCCCGCTCGGAGACTCCCGTGGTCAGCACGGCGAGCACGAAGACCACCAACAGCACCGCCCACAGCAGCCGGGGGATCACCGGCTCGGCCAGGCCCAGCAGCGCCGGCAGGGCAACGGCCACCGCAACGACCAGCATCGCCACGCCGGCCCAGCCCTCCGTGCCCAGTCTCCGCATTCATCCAGCCTATGGCGGCATCTGCCGCGGCGCCCGTGCCGATGGTCATGGCCGGGGCGCCGGAGGCCGATGACAGCCGGCACGCGTGCGGGACGGGTCCGCATCCCTAGCGTCGGGGTATGATCACGATGAGCACCGAGAACCCCGCGGTGGAGGTCGAGAACCTCACCAAGAGATACAAGCGCACGGTCGCTGTCGACGGCATCAGCCTGAACGTCTTCCGAGGTGAGACCCTCGGGATCCTGGGTGCCAATGGTGCCGGCAAGACGACCACGGTCGAGATGATCGCCGGGCTGCGCCGACCCGACGGCGGCCGCCTGTCGGTGATGGGCCTGGACCCCACTCGTGACCGCGCGAGGTTGCGGCAGGTCCTCGGGGTGCAGCTGCAGGAGGGCTACCTCCATGGCTCCCTGACCGTCAGCGAGCTGCTCACGCTCTACCGCAGCTTCTATCCCGCTCCTCGGCCGCACGATGAGCTGCTGCGCCTGGTCGAGCTGCAGGACAAGGCCGACGTCCGCTTCGAGAAGCTCTCCGGCGGGCAGCGTCAGCGGGTCTCGGTGGCGCTGGCGCTGATCGGATGCCCTCGCGTGCTGATCCTCGACGAGCTCACCACCGGACTGGACCCTGCCGCCCGTCGCCGGATGTGGCGCACCATCGAGCAGCTGCGCGACGAGGGCGTCACGATCCTGCTGGTCAGCCACGCGATGGACGAGGTCGAGAAGCTGTGCGACCGGGTCGTCCTGCTCGAGGCGGGGCGGGTCCTGACCATCGGCACCCCCACGGAAGTCGTCACCGAGGCCGGTACCGCCACCCTCGAGGACGCCTTCGTCGCCCTCACCGGACAAGAGCTGCACGAGATGGAGACCTCCGAATGAGCACCGCTGCCCCGACCCCTGCCTCGACACCGCTGCCAGCCGTCCGGGCACATCGGCCCGGCCTGCGCTCCCTGCTGGTCATGGTCTGTGCCGAGACCAAGATGGTCGCCCGCGACACCGCCGGGATGATCATCCCCTTCGGCCTGCCCCTGCTGATCCTGCTGACCAGCGCCTCGTCCGCGAGCCAGGAGGTGATCACGGCCGGCCGCACCGCGCTGGACCTGTTCGTGCTGCCCCTGGTGGTGGTGATGGTGCTGACCATGATCGGTGTGCTGAACATGCCGAGCTTCCTGGCCTACTACCGTCGCGCCGGGATCCTGCGGCGCCTGGCGGTCACGCCCGTCTCCCCCATGATGGTGCTGCTCGCACAGGTGATCGTCAGCCTCCTGCAATCCCTGCTCGGCATCGGCCTGGCGGCCGCGGTCGCGGCGCTGGCCTTCGGGGTGAACGCTCCGGTGGATCTCGGTGCGGCCCTGGGCGTGCTGGTGCTGATCACCGCGGCGATGTACGCGGTGGGGATGATCGTCGCCGCCGTCGCCCCCACTCCCAACTCCGCGGTCGCGATCGGTCTGATCGGCTTCCTCGGCCTGGGTGCGACCGGCGGGATGTTCGGCAGCCGCGATGCCCTGCCGGGGCCGGTCGCGGAGCTCGGCGCGCATCTGCCCTTCGGCGCCGGGATGGATGCCCTGGCCGCCACCTGGGCGGGGCAGAGCATCGAGGCGAGCTCGATCATCTCCCTCGTCGCGGCGACCGTGGTCGGCGGCGTGATCGCCGCCGTGTTCTTCCGCTGGGGCTGACCTGGTCGCCGGGCAGCGAGTGCCGAGCGGCGAGCGGCCGATCGCGGAGCACCTCCACCGCAGGGGCCACCGGCCGCCCCTGGCAGGTCGCCGTCATGCATGTCACGACCCCGGCTGCCCGCCCAGGTACAGCCGCAGGACCGCGGTGCTCCCGTCCTGCCCCTCGACGATCTCGACTCGCGCGTACGTCGCCCCCGCTCGGGCAACGCCGGCCATCGCGCGTGCCTGCGCCTGGTGCATCTCGATCAGCAGCTGCCCGCCCGGTGCCAGCCATCCCGGCGCCTCCTGGATAAGCCGCCGCACCTGGTCGAGCCCGTCCCGACCTCCGCGAAGGGCCACCTGGGGTTCGTGATCGCGTGCCTCGCGCGGCATGAGGTCCTCGGCGCTGTCGGGCACGTAGGGCGGGACCGCCGCGATCACGTCGATCCGGCCCGTGAGTGACCCGGGGAGGGCGGCGAAGCCGTCGCCTTGATGCAGCTGGGCAGACGGGGGCAGGTTCCGGCGGGCGGACCCCAGTGCCCGGCGATCGGCGTCGGCGGCATGGAGATCCGCCCCGGGCATGCGGCGCGCGATCAGCGCGGCGACCGGTGCGGCCCCGCAGTAGGCCTCCAAAACCACGGGACGCTCGCGGCAACGGGCGGCGGCGAGGGTCTGCTCGATGAGCAGGACGGTGCGCTGGCGCGGGACGAACACCCCCGGCCGCACCGCCAGGCGCTCCCCCATCAGTTCCACGGACCCGACCACGTGCTCGAGGAACTCCCCTGCCTCGCGCCGCCTGCACATCCGGTCCAGCTCGGCGGCGTCACGGGAGGCGCCGCGCAGGATCCGCGCCTCCTCCTCCGCGAAGACGCAGCCGGCCCGGCGCAGTCGTGACACCAGCTCGGCCGATTCCATCCCGGAAGTCTTCCCTCCCTCCCCATCAGGTGCAAGCACTGGGCGCTCCCTGCGGTCTCGGGAACAGCCACCTGCCCCGCCACATTGTCCGAAACCCGCTGGTGCCGCAGGCTGCACACGGGGTTCACTGGGGACATGATGGTGATGACCGACGATGAACGCTACGCTGCGATCCGGGCGCGGGACTCCCGTTTCGACGGGATGTTCTTCACCTGCGTCCGCTCCACCGGGATCTTCTGTCGGCCCTCCTGCCCGGCCCGCACCCCGCACCGCGGGGGCGTGGAGTTCGTCCCGTCGGCCGCTGCCGCTGTGGCCGAGGGATACCGGGCCTGCAAGCGCTGCGGGCCGGCTGCTCCGCCCGGCAGCCTCGACGGCGATCCTGCGGGCTCCCTCAGCGACCGGGCCCTGGAGCTGATCGACGAGGGGGCCCTCGACCATGGCGGCACGGTCCCCGCGCTGGCCGCACGCCTGTCGGTGTCCGAGCGGAGCCTGCATCGGGCCCTGGTGGCCGCCACCGGAGCCGGCGCACTCTCCCACGCCCGGATGCGCCGGGCCCGGCGCGCCCATGAACTGGTGGTCTCCTCCCCTCTGCCGCTGGGCACGATCGCGCATGCGGCCGGCTTCGGCAGCGAACGCCAGTTCCACGAGACATTCACCCGGATCTACGGACACAGCCCGTCAGTGGTGCGTGAGCGCATCCGGCACGGGCCCTCGGAGCAGCGATCCCCGGCCCAGAGCGCCGCCGCTTCTCACGCGGAGGCCGCAGCGCTCACCGCTCAGCTCGCGGTGCGCCGGCCCTTCGACGGGCAAGGGCTGGCCACCTGGTTCGCCACCCGCGCCGTCCCCGGCGTCGAGCACGTCGAGGGCCTGCGCTGGTCCCGGGCGGTGGACCTGCCCCACGGGCCCGGTGTGCTGGAGGTCGATCTGGGTGTCGAGCGCGGTCCGCTCCCCCTGCGAGTCCACCTGGCCGATCTGCGCGACTATGCGGCGGCGGTGGCCATGGCCCGGAAGCTGCTGGACCTGGACGCCGATCCGCTCGGCATCGATGCGGGACTGACCGCGGCGATGCCCGCCCTGGGCCCTTTGATCACCGAGCGACCGGGGGTGCGCATCCCGGGCACCCCGAGCCTCGCCGAGGCCCTCCTGTGGGCCATCGTCGGTCAGCAGATCACCACCGCACAGGCGCGCACCATGATCACCGCCGCGACCGACCTCGCCGGGGTCGAGCTGCCCGCGGCGCTCGCCACCGAGCACATCCACCGACTCCTCATCACCCCGACCGAGGCCGCCGACCGGGCCGGTGAGTGGTTCCGCGGGCCAGGTGCACGACGCCGCACCCTGGCCGCGGTCCTCGCGGACCCGCCCGCGGCCCATCTTCCCGTCCCCGAGCTGCGTGACCAGCTGTTGGCCCGATCCGGCATCGGACCGTGGACTGCCGACTACGCGCTGCTGCGCGGCGTGCGGGCGATCGATGCGGCCCCGTCCCGGGACGTGGCCCTGCTCGCCACGGCCCGCGCGCTCGGCCTCGCCGAGGACTTCACCGCCCTGGACACCCGCCTGCAGGCCGCCTCCCCGTGGCGCAGCTACGCCGTGATGCAGCTGTGGCACCACCGCGACGAACTGCCCCCTGAACACCGCACCCTCCGGAAGGAGCGCTCATGAGCGCCGCACCCCGCCCCGACCTCTCTCCCCGCGCTGAGCCCGATGTCACGATCGGCACCTGTCCTGCCTCCCCGGTCTCAGGCCGCGTGCACCGTCACCTTCGGACGGCGCTGGGAACCTACGTCCTGGCCGCCGACGGGGACGCTCTCGTCGGCGTCTGGCGTGAGGCCCAGAAGAAGTTCCCGACCCCGGCCCGCCTGGGAGAGCCCGCCGCGGGCAGGCACACCGTCCTCGACGAGGCCGAGCAGCAGCTGCTGGACTACCTGGCCGGCAGGCGCGAGGCGTTCGAGCTGTCCCTGGCACCGGGCGGCACCCGGTTCCAGCAGGCCGTCTGGGACCACCTGTCGACGATCCCGCGAGGAGCCACCGCCACCTATGGCGAGATCGCCAGCGCCCTCGGGCGTCCCCGGGCCGCTCAGGCCGTCGGCGCCGCCGTCGGCTCCAACCCCCTGTCGATCGTGGTGCCCTGCCACCGCGTGGTCGGCAGCACCGGAGGCTTGACCGGCTACGCGGGCGGGGTGGAGACCAAACGCGCACTGCTGATCCTCGAAGGCGCGCTGAGCGCGTGACACGATAGGGCCCATGTCCCACGACCAGCGTCATCCGTTCAGCTACCCGGTCGCCGCGCGCTACGCGGGCATGGCCTCCTCCCCGCTGAAGGACATCTTCGCCCTCGCCGCCCGCGAGAACGTGATCTCCTTCGCCGGCGGCATCCCGGATCCGGAGCTGTTCGATCTCGGCGCCGTCACCGAGGCCTATGACTGGGTGCTCGCCCATCGCGGTGCCCGCGCCCTTCAGTACGGGGTCAGCGAGGGCGAGACCGAGCTGCGTGAGCAGGCGGCCCGCCGCCTGTCCCGCTCCCTGCCCACCGACGCCTCCCAGATCCAGGTCACCTCCGGATCCCAGGAGGGCCTGTTCGTCGTCGCCCAGGCGATGCTCGAGCCCGGCGACGTGGTGCTGGTCGAATCACCGACGTATCTCGCCGCGGTGCAGGCCTTCTCCGTGCACGGTGCCCGCATGATCGGCGTGGACACCGACGACGACGGCGTGGTGCCCGATGCCCTGGACGAGGCGATCCGCACCCACCACCCGAAGTTCGTCTACCTCATCCCCACCTTCCAGAACCCCACCGGACGCACCATGCCGATGGCGCGCCGGCAGGCGGTCGCCGACGTGCTGCTGCGCACCGAGGTGCCCCTGATCGAGGACGACCCCTACGGGGAGCTGAGCTTCACCGGCGGCACCTGGGCGCCGATCGCCTCCCTGCCGGGGATGAGCGATCGCACCCTGCTGCTGAACTCGATGAGCAAGCTGATGAGCCCGGGGCTGCGGATCGGCTGGATCCGCGCCGAGGGGACGATCCGCGACACCCTGTCGGTCGCGAAGGCCGCCATCTCCATGCAGTCCTCGGTGATCGACCAGCTGACCGTGGCCCGCTACCTGGAGACCCAGGACCTGGATGCCCACGTCGCGACCGTCAGCGCCGTCTACCGCGAGCGCCGCGACGCGATGGCCGACGCGATCGGACCGGTCCTGCCGGACTCGGCGCACCTGACCCATCCCGACGGCGGCATGTTCCTGTGGGCGGCGCTCGGCGACGGCTACGACGCACAGGCCATGCTGGCCGATGCGGTCGAGGCCGGGGTGGCCTACCTGCCGGGCTGGTCGTTCTTCGCCGACCACGCCGACACCTCCACGATGCGACTGAGCTTCGTGACCCACTCCCCCGCGGTGATCGAGGACGGCATCTCCCGCCTCGGCGAGGTCATCGCACGCCACGGGTGAGGGACGTTGGCCAAGAAGATCACGCCGGACCTGCACGACATCTTCAACCGCAGCCGCGACATCGACCGCTGCCTCGAGGAGGCCATCGACGAGGCCGAGCGCACCGGGACCAAGACCGTGGAGATCATCCCCGGCAAGGGCAGCGGCCAGCTGAAGAAGCGGGTGCTGCGGTTCCTGGACCGCAAGGACATCAAGGCCCGCTACCACCGGGTGGAGAAGGACAGCAAGAACTTCGGCCGGGTGTTCGTGCACTTCAAGCATTGAGCCCGGCGCACCCCTGTCGACGCTGACGGTGCCCTGACGTTCTTGCGCACCCTGCTTCCATGAATGGTTCTGTGGCGCTCAAAGACGCGGGAGGGGCTTGCGCCAGGACAGGGTCACGCGGAAGCCCTGACGCCGCCGGATCCGTGCGCCCGGCAGCAGCTCGGCGGCGACCTCGCGGAGTTCGTCGATCGTCAGCTGCGGGTCCCGGAGGGGCGGTGTGGCTGCTGCCGGTGCCTCCGGATCCGTGGACTGCCTCGACCGGTCCCTCGCGCCTGCCAGGCGGTCCATCGGCCGCGTCGGCCGGTCCGTCGCGCCCGCCGGGCGGTCCATCGGCCGCACCGGGCGGGGGTGCTTGGCCAGGCCGATCAGCGGGTTCAACAGGGCGCTGAGCACATCCCAGGCGTGGTCGGCCGGCGTCCGGGGTCGCGTCAGGGTCACGATCAGCAGTCGTCCGCCGGGACGCAGCAGGGCACGCGCCTCGGTCAGCGCGGTGGACGTGTCCATGTGGTGCAGGGAGGCGACCATGGTGACCGCGTCGTACTGGCCGGCCCGGGTCGGGTCCGCTACCTGCTCGGTCAGGGTGCGGCGCGCGATGCGGACCCGCGGATCGCTCTGGAACCGGGTGGCGGTGGCGTAGGCCATCGCCGCATCGGGGTCGATGCCTTCGACGATGCCCGCCCGGCCGGCCAGGGCCGCGACCAGCTCGCCGCGACCGCAGCCGACGTCGAGCACACGGGCCGGGGCCGCGGGCAGGGAGCGCAGGATCCAGGGATGGAAGTGGTCGTTGTGGTTCCACGGGTGGCGGTCGTTCGCTCGCTCCAGCCAGCGCCCGGCAGCACGGATCAGCGGGTTCGAGGTGGTGCGGATGGTCATGGGGCGGCTCCTGTCACTCACGCGTTCCGCGCAGCCTGCTGCGGGCCAGCAAGGTCATCACTGCGCCGGCACCGACGGTGGCGAGCAGCATCCAGGATGTGCCGGCTGCCCCTGCGAGGGTCAGCGCGGCCCCCGAGAGCAGGGCCAGCAGGATCGCATCGGACTGCCAGATCAGCATCGGGATGACCGAGAGGTCTCCCTGCGCGGTGGGCATGGGCGTGGCCAGGCCCAGCGGCATCGGTCCCTTGGCGGCGTCCCGCACCCGACCGGTGACCAGCACCGGCACCAGCAGGACCGGGACGAGCAGTGTCACCACCGCCTGGGTCCCGGGCACGCCGGTGAGAAGGGCGGTTCCTCCGGCGCCGAGCGCGGCCAGGGCGCCCAGCAGCAGCGTCGGAGCAATGGCATGCAGCACGGCCTGCAGCGCCGCGGACTGCCCCAGCAGCGGCGGCGCCCCGAGGGTGTGGATCGCGTGGCCGATGCCGTCGACGAAGGCGCCGCTGCCGGCCCATATCCCGAGCGTCCCGGCGCTGACCGCAAGCCCTGCCAGCGGCCCGGTCAGCTGCATCCCGCCGGCGAGCGCCGCCGCCGCGCAGACCACCAGCAGGGCGTTGACCACGCTGCGCTCCGGGGTGCGCAGCCAGGCGATCGCATCGCGCCGGGCGTACAGCAGCGGCAGCGGGCCCGGTCCGAACGCCGGCAGCCGGCGGGCCGTGGTGGGGCGGGCCCGGAACTGGCCCGCGACCCCGGCGAGGTCACCGGTGGTGGCGATGACGGTGGCCGATTCCCAGCGGGAGGCCTGCTCGGCGAGCACCGCGCCCCGCAACCGGTCCAGCAGCGGGATGCAGGCGCCGACGGCCACCGCCCCGGCCAGGAGCATCCCGATCGCCCACGGCACGCTCGCCGCGGCAGGGCCGACCGGATACACCGCCCCGAGCAGCAGCGGCGCCGGCAGCCAGGCGATCACTGCGGCCGCGGTGGTCAGCGCCAGGGCGAGCAGGCGGCGCGGAGCGGGCTCCAGCAGCTGCCCGAGCAGCCAGGCGGCCCCCAGCAGCAGGGCCCCGCCGAGTCCGGCGAGCACGAACCACGCCCCGTCCGGCGCCGCGGCGTGACCGGAGCTGACCAGCGTGACCGTGACCAGCGTGGCCACGGTGGCGACCCCGAGCACGGGGACGGTGAGCGCGCGGGCGAAGGGTCGCCACAGCACGGTGCGGCGGCGCAGGCCGGACCAGGCGAGGGAGGCGGTGAAGAACGGGGCCAGCAGCGCCGGTCCCCGCACGGATCCCACCAGCAGCGCTCCGGCTCCCGCCAGGGGCAGCGCGGCCGCGACGACCTGCGGGGCGCTCCCGGCCAGCAGCACCGGCAGCACGTCGGGGCGGGCCAGGCCACTCCCGAGCAGCCGCAGCACCGGCACCCCCAGCACCACCACCGAGAGCACCGCCACGTAGACCAGATAGAGCAGGTCCGTGCGGGTGCGGGCCTGGGTGCGGTCCGCCCAGATCCCGCGGACTGCGGCGAGGGAGGCGGTCACGTCCGGTCCTCGAGGTGGAGCCGGCGGTCGGCGAGCTCCTCGAGCAGACGCGGGCTGTGGGTGGCGGTGACCACGGCGGCCCCGCCGTCGGCCCGGGCGCGGATCGCACGGAGCACCAGGCCCAGCCGCTCGGGGTCCAGTCGCTGCTCCGGCTCATCCAGCAGCAGCACCTGGCAGGGCCGGGCGAGCGTCAGGGCGAGGGCCACCAGCTGGAACTGGCCGCTGGAGAGCTCATGCGGGAAGCGGCGGGCGAGGGAGATGATCGCGAACTCCTCCAGCAGCGCCTGCGCGGACTCCCGGGCCGCAGTGGCGCTGGTGCCCCAGGTGGCGGCGATGAACTGGAGATGCTCGACCACGGTGAGGTCGCGGGCCATCTGGGGCGGGCCGATCAGGGCGGCGAGCGAGGCGCGGTAGCGGCGGTCGCGGTCGTCAGGCACCCTCCCCATGACGGTCACCGAGCCGCTCGTCGGGGTGAGCATGCCGGCCAGGACGCGCAGGAGCGTGGTCTTGCCCGAACCGTTGGCACCGGTGACGGTGAGGACCTCCCCGGGCACGACGCTCCCGGTGGCCTCCCGCAGCATCACCGCCTCATCGTCGATCGCGCC
>Ga0079225_10002050_pt1 | contig 11518 bp, 11 predicted proteins | sample Poulit2012_FD_76344 | JGI IMG/M metagenome (GOLD analysis project Ga0079225, IMG submission 76344) | Agricultural soil microbial communities from Georgia to study Nitrogen management - Poultry litter 2012 | ecosystem: Environmental > Terrestrial > Soil > Agricultural land | place: USA: Georgia...
ATAAAAAAAGAAATAAAAGAGCTCGTATGATCGCTTTGTAATGAGCTAGAAAAGGAGTAATTCTGTTGTTGAGTTTCGTTTATTTATTAAGTGCAATCGTATCTGAAGTTTTTGGTTCAACCATGTTAAAATTAACTGCAACGGTAAAATGAAGTTATGACAACGATAAATTTATTCGGTTTACTAGTGATTATTGTAGGGGTAGTACTTATAAATCCTAGTTTATCTGAACCGAAAGAGGCTTAGGCAAAACAAATGTGAAGAAATTAACAATCGAATCGATTAACTAACTGCTTAACTTTACTTTAAATATTTCAATAATTGATAAATACCGATTACTAGAATACAAATGAATCCGATAAAGAAAAGAACCGCGGTTAGCGTCGTACTTAAAAGTCCGAGTTGTTTAATTGTAATGAACAAGATTAAGAGGAATACGATTAGAAGTAAGAACAGTCGATTCGTCATGAAAACACCTTCTTTCTAAAATAAACTGTCTTGAGAGGAGATTGTAATCACTGTTCGTTTTTTATTGTAAAATAACGATAATTTTTGCGCAATACAGCTTTCAATATGTTTAGGAAAAAGTCAAAAACATTGTACAAAAGCTGTGACAAATAATAAACTGTACATAAAAATATAATCCTAATTACTTAGTTATCCAAGAGGAGATAAAATAAAGATAGTTAGTTAATTATTTAAGGTGATAAAGTGTATTTTTCGGGAGGATTGTCTTTGCTTACATCATTACTGGCATTATGTATTTTTATTCTCACGTTAATTTTCGTTATTTGGCAACCAAAAGAGTTAAATATCGGTTTTTCAGCCGTTGGTGGTGCACTAATTGCCTTACTCGTAGGTGTTGTTGATATTTCTGATGTTATAACTGTAACCGAAATCGTTTGGAATGCGACATTAGCCTTCGTCGCCATTATTTTAATATCGATCATTTTAGATGAGATTGGTCTATTTGAATGGGCCGCCTTACATATGGCACGCGTTGCCAAAGGTAATGGGATTAAAATGTTTATTTATATGATGATGCTCGGAGCAATTGTTGCAGCGTTATTTGCGAATGACGGCGCTGCATTAATATTGACCCCAATTGTTTTAGCGATGATACGAAATTTGCAGTTTAAAGAAAAAATGATTTTCCCTTTTATAATGGCGAGTGGTTTTATTGCAGATACGACATCTCTGCCCTTCGTTATAAGTAACTTAGTAAATATCGTATCTGCTGACTTTTTCGGTATAGGATTTATTGAATATGCACTAACAATGCTCATTCCGAATATTTTTTCCTTCCTTGCGACGATAATTGTTTTGTTGCTTTATTTTCGTAAAAGTATTCCTCGTAGTTATGATATTTCTCAGTTAAAAGAGCCGAAAGAAGCAATCAAAGATGAACATCTCTTTAAAATTTCATGGATTATTTTAATATTATTGTTAATCGGCTATTTTATAAGTGAATTTATTCAAGTTCCGGTATCGATGATCGCCGGGGGTATTGCGATTATGTTCTTATTTATTTCTAGAAATAGTGCCACAGTTGAGACGAAACGGGTGATTAAAAGTGCGCCTTGGGATATTGTCGTATTTTCAATCGGGATGTATGTCGTTGTGTACGGTCTAGGAAATGCCGGACTAACCTCGTTACTTGCCCAAGCGATTCAATGGCTTACGATGGAGGGACTTTTCGTTGCGACGGTTGGTATGGGTTTTATCGCAGCGATTTTATCTTCAATAATGAATAATTTGCCTACGGTAATGATTGATGCGTTGGCAATTGCAGAGACCGATACGAGCGGTGTTCTACGAAACGGACTAATTTATGCGAATGTTGTCGGTTCAGATTTAGGGCCAAAAATTACACCCATCGGTTCACTTGCTACATTAGTTTGGCTTCACGTATTAAGACAACAAGGTATTTATATCTCCTGGGCTACGTACTTTAAAATTGGAATACGTTTAACCATCCCGATTTTATTTATTACACTAGTAGGCTTATATATAACTTTACGATTGTTATAAAAGGGAAAATTATTTATAACGTAAAAAAATTCCAAGTGCAGCAAGATACTCCTACACAACTGAAACCGGTGAAAATGTCTAATTTCGTTGTGTGCGTCGATTATTATTAATTAAAGTAATATACTTTAAAAATGATGTTCTACGTAACTGTTACACTCTTATAGCTAGATTACAAATTAAAGCTTAACTTGTTCTCGTTCATAATCGTATTTATAATGTTGATAGTTAATTATCTCTAAAATTAAGGGGAAGATGAACCGTTGGATAAAAAGGAAAGAATCGTAAAGTCGGCTATCGAATTGTTTCAAGAACAAGGAATTGAAAAGACGACTGTATCAGATATTGTAAAAAGAACGCAAATTGCTCAAGGGACTTTTTATTTATATTTTTCTTCGAAACTTGCACTAATGCCAGCTATTGCAGAGGAAATGGTAAAAATATTAGTCGATCAAATAAATAAGAAAATTAATAACGAAACAGACTTTACCACTCAAATGAAAAAAATGATTGATGCAATTTTTGCAGTAAATGAGGAATATAGCGAAGTGTTAGCACTTATTTATTCAGGCCTTGCTTCAACAGAACATTTAAAAGAGTGGGAAACGGTCTATGCTCCCTGTTACGAGTTAGTTAGTAGTTTGATTGATAAGGCAAAAGAAGAAAAAGCAATTCAATCGACGATACCATCCGATTGTGCAGCAAAGCTAGTAATCGGTCTTGTTGAATCGGCGGCAGAACAAGTGTACTTATACAACTACAGTGATGTGACAGAAATTGAAAGTCAAAAAGATGCGGTAACCCAATTTTTATTTGATGCATTACAATTAAAAAGATAAATTCCTTTATCTTTCTTCTTTTTATAGTATAATGAATGACTGTCAGTCATTTTCAAATTATAGAAAGGAAGAGGCTTATGTGGAATAAAGGATGGCTCTATGTAGCTTTAACATCGTTTTTTGAATTAGTTTGGATTTATTTATTTAATGTTGCTTCTGCTTGGTGGCATTGGATCTTTATCTTATTTTTTATCGTGATTGATTTCCACTTCTTAACGAAAGCCTGTCAACAAATTCCGACTGGGACCGTCTATGCTATTTTTGCTGCGGTAGGTACATTAGGTACAGCGTTAATGGATATTTTTTTATTCGGTGAAGAGTTAAGTGGAAGTAAGATTCTTTTCATTGTCATTTTAGTGCTAGGTGTGATTGGTCTAAACATGGCTGAAAGTATCGAGGAAAAGAAAGCAGTTCGTGGGGTGAAATAATGGGGTGGTTATTTGTTTTTTTAGCAGCTGTTTGTGAGTTGATTGGTGTAACAGGATTAACGAAATATAGTAAAATGAAAACAATTTTCTCTTTTCTTTTGTATTTTGGAGGCTTCGGTGCTTCTTTTTATTTTTTATATCAGTCCTTCCGCTTTTTACAGGTTAGTACAGCCTACGCAGTTTGGATTGGAATTGGTACGGCTGGTGCGGTGTTAATTAATATGATCTTCTTTAACGAATCAAAAAGTACCGGTAAAATTCTTAGTGTTATTTTAATTGTGATTGGTGTAGTAGGTCTAAAATATGTGTCGTAAAAATCATTTTATGTTATACTAATAATAACTTCATTATTTGTTATCAAGAGTGACGGAGAGATCTAGCTCGTTGAAGTCACAGCAACCTGCTTAAAGCAAGGTGCTCCTACTAGCGAAGCATTGCTTTGAATGATAACGAAACGGCTGAATTTAAAACCTTTCGTTGCTACTAAAGCAATGAAAGGTTTTTTTATTTTTGAAAGGGGAGAAGATCATATGAATGCACAAGGTTGGATTCGAGGAATGATAGCTAAAAATTATAGCTCAACAGAATTTTTACAACTAGTTGTAACGACGATTCATCGGCAACTACAACGTTGGGATGAAACGATAGATGTTGTGCTTTATCAAAATATGTTCGATAAAAATACTTTTGAAATTAAAATAATTGAAGAGGGTATCACTTACTGTATTTTCTTAGATAAGGAGAAGGTAAGTAAACTTCAAAAGGATTGGGCCTTTGCGCTTGATCAATTCCTATGGGAACAATTGATTTCAAAAGGCTTTACAATTAGAAAGTCTGATGGGAATTATTTAACGTATTGTGCGATTTAATTAACGAATTGTCGTGGGATAAATAGGTAATAAAAAGCAATGCAATATAATGAAGTAATGGGCGGGCACTGTGTTTAAAGGTGGCTTGCGCATATAACAAAGGAAAGTCAAGTAAAGGAAGGGATTGTATGTTTCAACCAATTGTATATACCAAAAGTCGAGAAGAAAATTATGAAATAGTTATTCGTCAGCTTGAATCATTGATCGACGGGGAAGAAGATCTAGTGGCAAATATGGCTAATGCCTCTGCTTTGCTACATCATTTTTTAGCGAATATAAATTGGGTCGGATTTTATATATGGAAAGAAAATGAACTAGTGTTAGGTCCGTTTCAAGGGTTACCTGCTTGTATTCGTATTCCTTATGGTAAAGGGGTATGTGGTACAGCAGTGAAAAGACAAGAAACGATTGTTGTGCCGAATGTCAATGAGTTTCCAGGACATATCGTCTGTGATGCTCAAAGTAAATCGGAAATCGTCGTACCCTTAATTAAAGATGGTGAAATTCTCGGCGTCCTCGATATTGATAGTCCAATTTACAATCGTTTCGATGAGACGGATCGATATTACCTTGAAAAATTTGTACAAACATTAATTAAAGCATAATTTTATTATTGAAGTCATTTGGGAAAAAGTAATACAAAATTTTAAAAATTAACTTATAAACTTACCTCATCTTTCTAGGCTTTTGTCTGGAAGATGAGGTTTTTTTCATTTTTGTTCATATAAAAAGGTTACGAAAAATAATGAGCAATTGGGTAAAAGTAAATTGCATTTCAACTTCGTAACCTCACCCTATAGATGATGAAATATAGGGAGAGATTTTGTTTTTAATATTCCAAAAGATAAAAGTATATTATGATTAAAGTATAAGATAGAACGATTACAAAAATAGCCTAAGGAGGAAAATCGATGTTACAAACAGAACTAACAAATAGACTTGGCATCACATATCCTATTGTGCAAGCCCCGATGGCTGGCGGAATTACAACGACAGAGCTAGTTGAAGCTGTGTACAATAGCGGTGGATTAGGTTCAATTGGAGCTGGCTATATGTTGCCGGATTTGTTACAAAAGCAGATTTCTGAACTAAAAGAAAAAAGGGTAAAGACTTTTAATGTGAACTTATTTGTACCTGAACGAGTTCAAGCTACAGAAGACGAAGTTAATCGTGCTAAAAAAGCTTTAACACCTTTTTATGAGTCATTGAATATAAAACTAAAAGATATTTCTGTTCCTAGTTACAGTGATCTTAATCAAACATACCAAGACCAAATCGATGTTGTGATTAAAGAACGGGTACCGGTCGTTTCCTTTACCTTTGGCTTGCCTCAAAAGGAAATTGTACAAATTTTACAAGATGCAGGATCTATCGTTATGGGCACTGCTACAACGACGAAAGAAGCAAAAGCAATCGAACAATTAGGAATGGACTTTGTCATCGTACAAGGAAGTGAAGCTGGCGGACATCGGGGCAATTTCCTGCAAGAAGTTGAAGAAAGTCAATTAGGATTAATCGCTTTAATCCCTCAAGTTGTCGACGCCGTTTCGATTCCTGTTATTGCGGCGGGTGGAATAATGGATGGGAGAACTTTAGTTGCTGCCTTAGCATTAGGAGCTGAAGGTGTGCAGATGGGAACGGCTTTTTTAACAACGACGGAAAGCGGCGCCCATCCACTGCATAAGAAATCGATTGTAAATGCAAAAGGACACGATACGGTATTAACGACGACTTTTTCTGGGAAGCATGCGCGTGGGATTAAAAATGACTTTATAGAAAAAATGGTCGAAGCTAACGGTCAAATTTTACCTTATCCTTTACAAAATACACTAACTCAACCTTTACGTGCAGAAGCACAAAAACAAAATCATTCCGAGTATATGTCTCTTTGGTCTGGGCAAGCGCCACAACTAGCAAAAGAGCAATCGGTTGAGGAATTAATTCATTCCGTAACTGAAGAGGCAAAGGAACGACTGGAAAAACTTGAGTAACCGTATCATTGTTGCACTATAAAAAATTTACGTTTATAAAGGGGTTTCTTCTACTTCATAAACTTCGTCGTAATTACAATGATCACAATATAAAAGATGAGAGCATTGTGGGTTACTTGAATCAGATACTATACCGTCGCCTTGATTACTCGTTTCAATATCATTGTAATGAGCATAAGGGTCGAAGTAATCCGCAACCCGTCCACCATCCGTTAATGATTCATCGCATTTAGGACAAGGCTTTTCAATCGTATCAAAGGCATTACAAACTGGACAAAGCGTCATATTAAATTCTCCTTTTTTCTTTAATATGACGCAAAGATTGTCCTTTATTATAATATTGATTTCCTTTTCTTGGGCGTTAATTAGTTACTTTAAAGTCAATTTTCGTTTCGAATTCGATATGAGCTTCATCCTCTGGTACTTCGGGATCAGTAATGAAAAAGTCGAACATACCAATTACTTCATAATAACCGACAGGAAAATCCTCGCGTTCACTAAACTCTTCGATAAACCGCATCTCATTTTTATCCTCTTCTTCCAGAGGAGCAATATTAGCGCGGTGAAATGAGACTTCATAAGGCTCGTCCTTCGTTAATATTGTATAAACTCCAATTTCTTTAATGAAATATGGAATAGAATATCCTCGGATTTTTTCTTTAATATGAAAGGAAATTGGTTCGTCGGTGTGGGAAATTTCAATTTCCGCTTCGTCGCCAATATAGACGATTTCCCCTTTTAATGAAACAAATTCACCTTCGATTTGCTCAGGTTGATCAGTATAGAGGCGAAATAAAAAGTCACCTTCCTCTACCTCACTGTGATGTTGGATTACTTCGTACGAATCGAGTTCATTAACAATTGGCTCATCTGTCATATCTGGTATTGTGCAACTAACAAGTGTGATAACAATAAATAAAATCGAGAAATAAACTTTGCTTAAATGCATAACAATCCCCTATTTCGTTTAAATTTGTTGTTACTATAACATACGTAAAACGCTTTCTCAATAAGAAGTTACGATCAAGAACGAAAACTTAATTGCAGTGTAATCCTTCGATATGCTATTTTTATTACATATAGTTTTAAGGGATTGATGAGATGATTTACGTCTACGTAGGAATTGGTGGAGCAATCGGGGCACTCTTACGTTATACAATTAGCCTCTTTTTCGTTATAAATGATACAAATTTTCCTTATTCAACTCTATTTGTTAATATGCTCGGAAGCTTTCTCCTTGCTTATATTACTTATGGGCTTTTTGAGAAGATCAAGGTAAAACAGTTGATTAAACTAGCAATTACAACAGGCTTCTTTGGTTCTTTTACTACTTTTTCGGCACTAAGTGTAGAAACGTTGGAGCTAGCACAAGAAGGACAAATTTTACATGCTTTACTTTATGTTTTTATTAGTTTGTTCGGTGGGATATTAGCAACTTATCTAGGTTATTTAATTAGTAAGGGGCGAAAAGTACGATGAATATTGTTGCAATTGGGGCTGTAATAATTGGTGGTAGTATTGGTGCAATCTTACGGTACGGTGCTCAACAATTTTTTCTCGTATATTTCAAACGACTTTACCTTTAGCGACCTTAATTGTTAATATCGTTGGTTCTTTTTTACTCGGTTTATTTGTAGCTTTACAGATAGATGAATTGCTGATACTTTTTTTCGGGATTGGAATATTAGGTGCTTTTACAACTTTTTCAACTGTAATGGTCGAAACAATTCAATTATATGTGCAGAAAAAATATCGGATCGCTTTTCTTTACCAATTTTTAAGTTACGGTGGAGGAATATTGCTAGCCTTTTGTGGATTTTTGCTCGGTACACTTTTATAAAATGAAAAAGAAACTTTTTAGCTTTTCAAGTAAATGGAGAGGAATTGTACAATCCTTATTTGAATATCTTTAAAGAATTAATCTGGACAAAACTTAAATATAATTCTTTTTGAAAAGTTAGGAATAGTAATATAAAGCACGATAAATAAAATTACCGTATGTAGCTAAAATAAGCATTGTTCTTTATTATATATCTACATACAAAAGTTGCTTTTAATTCAGTTGCTACATTTAAATCTGTTGTCGCTTTGCTTAGCTGGATAAGTTTTTTAAAAAAACTTTAACAATTCTTCCGGTGGGCAAGTTTACACGTAAAAACGTTTATAACTCGCTTATCGTAGTTAAATTAAGTGTGCCGGCTATTTTAAACTTACTTAGCTGGATCTCCTACGTGAATTGGCACTGATATTCGGTTACATTTACCTAGTGGAAGCTTCTGTTTGGGTAAGTGTATTCACCTAAGCGTTCTAACTTACTCACTGGAGCTTGCCACCGAGTAAGTTTCCGAATAAAAGTGTTTTAACTTACCCAGTGGAGGCTTCTACCGAGTAAGTTTCTGAACAAAATTGTTTTAACTTACCCAGTGGAGGCTTCTACCGTGTAAGTTTCTGAACAAAAGCATTTCAATTTACACAGTGAAGCCCTCTATCGAGTAAGTATATAAACGAAAAGATTTTAACTTACACAGTAGAACACTCTACCGAGTAAGTATATAGACAAAGACATTTCAACTTATCTAGCGCGAGAAAATCTTAAGTAAGTTTTTATTTAAACTTGCTCAACGCGCAGGAACGTGAGTAAACTTTTTAAAACTTCAGGAATATGAAAATCAAACTTCGCTAATAGCAAGAAATATAATTGAGATATCGACTAAACAAGTAATAAATGCAAAAACAAGTTTTTAAAATAAAATTAGACGGACTGGGTTTCTACTTGATAGAGAATTTCAGTCCATCCATTTATTTAAGGGGAGTTCTTGTCCCGGCTTTATTGTTTTATTAGGTTTTATAGGCCGACAATCGACTTTATTTCTAAATACTCAGCTATACCGTAATCGCCCCATTCCCGTCCGACTCCAGATTGCTTATAACCACCGAAAGGTAACGAATAATCAGCCCGTGCTCCGTTAACGACAACCCGTCCTACTCGTAGTTCATCGACAACTTTACGAACTGTCTTTTCGTCATTACCTAAAATGTAGCCTGCTAGGCCATAAATCGTATCGTTAGCAATTTCAATCGCTTCATCAATCGTTTCATACGTAAGAATGGACATGACAGGGCCGAAAATCTCCTCTTGGGCAATCGTCATATCGTTACGTACGTCTGCAAAAATCGTTGGCTTTACAAAGTAGCCTTTTTCTAGACCTTCAGGTTTTCCCAGTCCTCCCGTCACTAACGTCGCTCCTTCATCAATTCCTTTTTGAATGTAATATTGGACTCGTTCATATTGGGCTTTTGATATGACTGGCCCGAGTCGGCTATTTTCATCGTAAGGATTACCAACTGGGTATTTTGCGATACGTTCCTTTGCAAGAGAGATGAACTCTTCAGCTTTATTTGACGGAACGAGGGTACGGGATGCTAATGTACAAACTTGTCCACAGTTAAACATGACATTAGCAACAGCGATTTTAGTGGCAACTTCTAGATCGAAATCATCAAGAACAATTAAAGGAGATTTACCGCCTAATTCAAGAGCGACTTTTTTAATTGTGTCCGCTGCATTTTTAGAAATTTGCGCTCCCGTTTGTCCCGAACCTGTAAAAGATACTTTGTCAACATCAGGATGAGATGTCAAAGCATTTCCTACCGCTTCTCCTGTTCCATTTATTAAGTTAAATACTCCTTGAGGTACGCCTGCTTCTTCAATTATTTCTGTGAGTAAAACTGCCGATAAAGGAGTTAATTCCGATGGTTTTAAAACAATTGTACATCCAGCAGCAAGAGCGCTAGCAATTTTTGTTGCTGTTTGATTCATCGGGAAGTTCCATGGCGTAATAAGGGCGCTTACGCCGATTGGCTCCTTTTGAATTATACCGGCTTCCCGCCTTTCTATAAAAGGGAAAGTTTCTAACTCTTTCGCTGCTTGTTTAAAGTGACTTAATCCCATGGCGTAATGACTTTGTTCGCTTATCGCAACGGGTGAGCCTAATTCAAGAGTAACTGTCTCTATAATGTCAGCTTTTCGCTTTTCGTATTCTGTTGCGATCGCCTCTAACATTTCAATCCGTTCTGCAACGGTCGATTTTGAAAAAAAACCAAAAGCATCTTTTGCAGCTTGAACTGCCTGATTCACATCTTCTTTATTACCGTTACATACTTGACCGATTACTTCTTCGGTAGCAGGATTAATGACATCGATTTTTTCTTTACTAGCTGAAGGAACCCACTCACCATTGATGTATTGTAAATCTTTAATTCGCATGGCTATACCCCTTTCTCTTTAAATGAAAATAGTTACAAACATTGTAACATACCAAACTTTATTTCATCCCGCGTTCATATTGTTTCGGTGGATTAATTTTGCCACTAATTTCTTTAATCGCATGAATTGCCCAGTAAGGATTATCAAGCATCCCTCTTCCAATTGCGATTAAATCAATTCCTTCGTTTTGAATGACATGTTGGGCAATGAAAGGGTCTTCTAATATACCAACTGCAATAACGGGAACATCTAACGTTTCTTTAAATTGTTTCGCAAAAGGGACTTGATAGCCAGGATAGTTCGCTGGTTTTATTTTTCCTGGAATACCTTCACCCCCGCTTGAGACATGAAACATATCGACGCCGGCTTCTTTAAATCGTTTCGCCATCTTTATTGCATAATCGATTGTATATCCACCATCGATATATTCTACAGCCGACATTCGCATAAGTAACGGCATATCTTTAGGCATAACTTGTTTAACAGCTTCGATTACTTCCACACCGAATTTTGCTATATCTTGACCATATTCATCGTTACGAACGTTACTATTTGGAGACATAAACTGATGGAGTAAATAACCGTGAGCTCCGTGCAACTCAATCGTATCAAAGCCTGCCTCCACGGCCCGCTTAGCAGCTTGTTTAAACTTTTCAACGAGCCCTTTAATTTCTTCAATTGTTAAAGCACGAGGTTGTTTATAACGACCGGTTTCGTCATGAAGTAAATACGGAATTGCTGAAGCACTTACGGGTTGTAAAGCATCCTGTGCTTTTCTTCCAGCATGGGCAATTTGGATACCTATTTTACTACCTTGTTCATGAACAGCATCAACGATTCGTCTAAAGGCGGGGATATGTTCGTCCGACCAGAGTCCAAGATCATAATCGGAAATTCTCCCGTCTGGTTCGACATCGGTCATCTCTACGATAATCAATCCCGTTCCACCAACAGCTCGCGATACATAATGGACGAAATGCCAGTCGTTTGGCATTCCATCTTTTGTATCGACGGAATATTGACACATCGGCGCCATCACAATTCGATTTTTTAAATGTAAACCTTTTAAAGAAAAAGGTGTATCTAATGAATTCAC
>Ga0079225_10002051_pt1 | contig 11515 bp, 12 predicted proteins | sample Poulit2012_FD_76344 | JGI IMG/M metagenome (GOLD analysis project Ga0079225, IMG submission 76344) | Agricultural soil microbial communities from Georgia to study Nitrogen management - Poultry litter 2012 | ecosystem: Environmental > Terrestrial > Soil > Agricultural land | place: USA: Georgia...
ACAAAATGAATTTGTTAATCTTCTTTGTCCAATAGGTTGTGGTAAGACGACTACAATAAGAATTAGTGGCGGATTTAATGAACCTAGTGAGGGAGAAGTATAATTCAATAATGAAAATTTGTTAAATATACCTGTTCATTAAAGACCAACAAACACTGTCTTTCAAAGATATGCTTTATTTCCTCACTTAAATGTTTTTGAGAATGTTGCATTTGGTTTAAGAGTTAAATCAAAAAATAGAGAACAAAAAGTAATGTTAAATGAACTTAAACAAAAGTTAAATAAGGAAATATCAGGTTTTAAGAAAAATTTCAAACAAAATCAACTTAATATTAAGTCTAAAGGATTAGATTCTGAATTATTAGAAGAACAATTATTAAATAATAAAAATGAATTAGAAGTTAATATATCTAACGCTAAATCTTTATATGATGAAAAAGTAGAAGAAATAAAAAATACTTTCATTAATAATAAAGACTTTGAGCAAGTGGTTGAAAATAAAGTGTTAAAGTATTTAAAAATGGTAGGTCTTGAAGGATTTGAGGAAAGATCAATTCATAAACTATCAGGTGGACAGCAACAAAGAGTTGCAATTGCAAGAGCTTTAATTAATGAACCAAAGGTGCTACTATTAGATGAACCATTAGCAGCCTTAGACTTAAAACTAAGACAAGAAATGCAGTATGAATTAAAAGAACTACAAAGAGATGCTGGTATTACATTTATTTTTGTTACTCATGATCAAGAAGAAGCGTTAACTATGAGTGATAAAATTGTTGTTATGAATAATGGAGAAATTCAACAAGTGGGAACACCAGAAGATATATATAATGAACCTATTAATAAGTTTGTTGCTAATTTTATTGGTGAATCTAATATTATTCCAGGAATAATGAAAGATGATTATTTAGTAAATTTTGATAATAAAGATTATAAGTGCATAGACTATGGTTTTAGCAAAAATCAAAAAGTAGATATTGTAATAAGGCCAGAAGATATTGATATTGTAGAAGTTGATAAGGGTCATTTAAATGGTGTAGTAGATAGTGTAGCATTTAAAGGTGTTCATTATGAAATAGATGTATTAACTAAAGATAGAGTCTATACAGTACATACAACTGACTATCACCCATTAAATGAAAAAGTAAGTATTACCTTTAATCCGGAAGATATACATGTTATGGAGGAATGGTAATGACTAGAAAGGTTATAAACTTTAGAAAAAAGGAAGTGAAGATTAAAAAAACTAACAAAAGAAGTTACTTAGCATTTCCTTACTATATAATACTATATGGACTTATTTTTTTACCGTTTTTTATAATGATGCTATACGCATTTAGTAAGACAAGTGAAGGTATTTTTAATATTAGATTTACATTATCTAACTTTAGCATGTTTTTTAATGAAAAAACATTTGTTAGAACAATGTTTGAATCGCTTTATATTGCATTTTTAGCGACAATCGCAACATTAATAATTGCATACCCACTAGCATATTTAATTACAACAACTTCTAAAGGAAAACAAGTATTATTAATTTCATTAATTACCGCAACAATGTGGGTTAATTTGCTTATAAGTGCTAATGCTTTAAAACAAATTACTGAAATGTTTTTTCCAAACCTTTTAGGTTCCAATTTTATTTTAGTATTAGGTAACGTATACATATTTTTACCATACATGGTGTTGCCAATATATACGGTTTTATCAAAACTAGATAAAAGCTTGATAGAGTCATCTTATGATCTTGGAGCTAATAAGTTTCAAACATTTATTAAAGTAATTTTACCATTATCATTATCAGGAGTTGTTAGTGGTTCAATGATGGTGTTTTTACCAGCAGCAACTACTTTAGTTATTCCTAAATATTTAGGTGATGGAAAGAGAACTATGATAGGAAACTTAATTGAAGATGCAGTGCTATTAAGCCACAATTATGGATACGGTGCTGCTGTATCATTAGTAATTGGTTTAATATTAGTAGGCTTCATTATTTTATTAAAACGAGTAGATAAATATGAAGGGGTGTTAGGCAATGAATAAAACAAATAAAATAATTAAAAACACTTATTTTATATTAATAATTCTATTTATTTATATTCCGATTATTTCAATGATAGTATTTTCTTTTAATTCATCTAGATCACTGACAACTTGGACAGGATTTAGTTTTGAATGGTATCAAAAATTATTTGAGGATTCAGATATAATTGAAGCCGTATTAAACACATTTATGATTGCTATTATTTCTACAGTTATATCAACTATAATAGGTACTTTAGCAGCAATTAGTCTGTCAAAAAACAAAAAAGTGTTTAGAGAAACAATATTAGGCTTATCAAATATTCCAATACTTAGCCCGGAAATAGTAACTGCAATTGCATTCTTTGTATTCTTTGGAGCATTTGCAATTCAAAAAGGCATGCTAACTTTAATTTTAGCCCATATTGCTTTTTCAACTCCTTATGTTATACTTGCAGTTTATCCAAAAGTAAGATCGCTAGATCCTGACTTGGTTAGTGCAGCATATGATTTAGGAGCTACACCAAGACAAGCATTATTTAAAGTAATACTGCCGCAAATAAGTGTAAGTATATTTGCAGGAGCAGCAATAGCATTCGCAATGAGTTTTGATGATTTTGTTATTTCTTACTTTGCCTCTGGCGGTATGGTAAAAAACATATCCATTTATCTATATACTCTTAAAAGAGGTATAGAACCAACTGTTAATGCTTTGACTACTATAATAATGATAGTAATTATTGTTAAAGTAGTATTTGATTATATTAGAAGTAAAAAAAGAAAAGATGAAGAATAATGAAAAAAGTATATTTTACAATATTGTTTATTATGAGTTTGTTTTTAGTATCATGTAGCAGCAAAGAAAAATTGATTTTATATATTCCAAATGACTATATTGATAAAAAAGTTATAAGATCATTTCAAAAAAAGGAAAATGTTAAAGTAAAAGTATTAACCTTTGATTCTAACGAAGTAGCATTGGGACAAATAAAATCCAACTCTTATGATGTAATAGTTCCTAGTGATTATGCTTTAGAAGAATTAGCTAAAGAAGGATATTTAGAAAAATTAAATTATAAAGAATTATTAGGTGAAGATTTTGTATTTACTAAACAATTAGATGATTTTTTAAAGCATTTAAAAAATGAAGGTTTTGATTTCTTAGAATACGGCGTCCCTTACTTTTTCGGATCAATCGGTATATTATATAACGAAAACACATTAACAAGAGAAAGAGTAATAGAAGAAGGTTTTAAAGTAATTGCAGATCAAACTATTGAAACAATTATTTATGATTCAGCTAGAGATGCAATATTTGCTGGTATGCATATAAATGGGAAAAATGTTCATGATTCAAACCGAAGTATTGAAGATTTAAAAAAGGATATAAATGATTCTGAAGTATGGTTAAAAAGTGCTAAAGGCAAGAAAACATCTATTCTTTCTGATGAAATATTAACAGATATGTTAAGAGGAACTAAATATGATGCAGTTATTGCTTATTCAGGAGATGCTGTTTATATAATGAGTGAAAATGATAATTATAATTATTATATGCCAGAAAATACAAATGTTTGGGCTGACGGGTTTGCAATACCTAAAAACTCCAATAAAAAGGAATTAGCTAAAAAATTTATAATTCATATGAGTGAGTTTGACAACATGTATAAAAACAGTTTAGAAATTGGTTATTCAGCAGTTAATCAAGATGTTTTAAATAAACTATTAGAAGACGAATTTGAAGATGATAAATTAACATATGCTTATGAGCCTAAAATTGAAATTTTCCAAACATTTAGATATGATAAAGAAGTGAAAGATTTAATTGATGAAGCTTGGCGAAGAGTTAAAGCTTATAAATAATTAATGAGAAAACCTTTTTAAAAGGTTTTCTTTTATTTAAGTTCAAAATTATGTTAAAATAATAATGAGGTATGAAAAGATGAATAAACAATTTAAAGACTTAAGAGAAGACATAATAAACGGCTTATATCAATATGATTTATTAAGCGTTAAAAATGAAGAAACACCATATTTAATCGAAATTATAAATTCGTTAGAAGAAATAGATGAAATTATTGAGTCTAATCTTTTTAACTATAGTTTATATAGATTATCATATGTTGACAGAGCAATAATTAGACTTGCTACTTATGAATTGAAATATACTGAAACCCACGAAGCAATAATAATTAATGTTGCAATTGAGTTAACAAAAAAATACACAGATTTAGATGATGAGAAACAACATAAATTTAACAATAAATTACTAGATAATATTAAAAAAGCAATTAGGGGGTAGTTTTTTTGCAAAACAGAACCTATACAGTAACACAATTAACATATCAAATAAAAAATCTTTTAGAAGGATCTACAATATTGAACGGATTTACTTTAAAAGGAGAAATATCAAACTTTGTCCATCATAGAACTGGACATCTTTACTTTGCAATTAAAGATGAGAATTCACAAATAAGAGCAATTATGTTTAAAGGACATGCATCTAAGTTAAATTTTAAGCCAAAAGATGGTGATAAAGTAACTATAACTGGAAATATTAGTGTGTATCCTCCACAAGGCTCTTATAGTGTACAAGTTACAAGTATGAGTTTAGATGGTGCAGGAGAATTATATTTAAAATATTTAGAACTAAAGAAAAAATTAGAGGAACTAGGATGGTTTAAAAAACCAAAAAAGGAATTACCGAAATATCCTAAAAGAATAGGTGTTGTTACATCTCCTACAGGTGCAGTTATTAAAGATATAACAAATACAATTAATAGAAGATATAGATTAACTGAAATAATATTATACCCGGCTTTAGTTCAAGGTCCAGGATCAAGTAAATCTATTAGCGATCAAATCAATAAAGCCAATCAAGATAAAATTGTTGATGCTTTAATTGTCGGTCGTGGTGGAGGTTCGATTGAAGATTTATGGGGATATAATGAATTGGAAACAATAAGTGCAATTTATAATTCTAAAATTCCTATAATTACTGCTATTGGTCATGAAACAGACACAACTTTGTCTGATTTTGTATCGGATTTAAGAGCTCCAACACCAACAGCAGCTGCTGAACTGTTAACACCCAACACAAGTGATATAATTGATTCGTTAAGAGAGACATTTGTTGATATTAGATTCAAAGTATTAAATATTATAAATAAATATCAAACAAATTTAGTTTATTTAACAGAAAGACTGGATCAATCCGGGCCGTTAAAAAAACTTGAAGACTACCATAATAAACTAAAAAATTTCGACATATTGTTAAACAATTATTATAATCAAAAAATTAACAATGAAAAATATAAATTAAATGAAATAATATATAAACTGAAAAATTTGTCTCCTGAAAACAAATTAAAGGAAAACAAAACATATTTGAATAATATAAAAGTAAATTTAAATAAATCATATAAGTATATAATAGAAAGAGAAGAAAACAAATTAAATCGATTAAAAGATTTGAACAAAAGAAACTACCGTGATTTATTAGTAGATAAAATTAATTATTATAATAATTATAAACAAATTTTAGAAACATTAAACCCACTATCTATTATGGACCGTGGTTTTAGTGTAATTACTGATAAAAATAAAAACATTTTAACTTATAAAGAAATAAATGTTGGTGATTTAATTAATATTGAACTAAAAGATGGGAATCTTAGTGCAGAAGTAAAAACGAAAAAGGAGAAATAAAAATGGAAAACAAAACATTTGAAGAACTAATGAAGGAGTTAGAAGAAGTAGTCAAATCATTAGAAAATAAAGATATTTCATTGGATGAAGCTGTAAAAAAGTACAAGTTAGGACTTGAATTAACTAAAACATGTCATGATATGTTAAAAAATGCTGAAGAAGTAATTGTAAAAGAAGTAAAGGAAACTAATGCTGACTAATTTAAAAGTATCAAACTTCGCTTTAATTGAAGATTTAGATATAAATTTTAATAAAGGATTAACAGTCTTAACTGGTGAGACAGGAACTGGTAAATCAATAATACTTGAAGCACTACATTTAATATTTGCTAAAAGATCAGATCAAGAAATGATAAGACACGGTTTTGATAAAGCAATTGTTAGTGCTACTTTTAAGTTGGATGAATTAAAAGCGAAAAAATTTGAACTAGATGAAGTAATTACGATTGTAAGAGAAATAGATTCAAGTGGTCGCCATAAAATTACCTTAAATAATAAAAATATTACTTTAGGTTTTTTAAACAAACTTACTAGTGAGATTGGAATGATTCATTCCCAAGAAGATAGCTTAATTCTTTTGGATAATTTGGAATATATTAATTTCATTGATCTAATGGATAAATCTAAAACAACAAACTTGTTAAGTAGCTATTTAATAAAAAGAAGTGAATATTTAGAAGAAAAGAAACATTTAGAATCATTAATTAAAAAGAAAGATAATGATGTAGCACAAAAAGAATTTTTAAAACATCAATTAAATGAAATTGATTCATTAAACTTAAAAGAAAATGAAAAAGAAGAATTAAATATCATGATAGACAAATTAAAGAACTTTGACAAAATATCATCGATATTAAATGAATCAAAGTATAATTTCGAAGAAAATATTAACATAGGTTCATTGTATGAAACATCTAAATTGTTAGAAAAAATAAAGCTATTTGATGAATCTTACTTAGATGCTTCTAAAAGAATGACAGAATCATATTATGAATTAGTAGACATAGTTTCTATTATTAATGATAAGTTAAATGAGTTGGATTTTGATCAATCCGAGTTTGACTTCATGCAAGAACGATTATTTGAAATATCTAAATTAGAAGATAAATATAAAATGGATGCAAATAGTTTATTAAATTTTAAAAATGAGTTAGAAGAGCAAATATCTTTAATAGATAATTATGATGATTATATATCTAAATATGAAATAAAAGTTGAAAAGCTCTTTACAGAATCATACGATTTAGGACTAAAGTTAAGTAACTATAGAAAAGAATTAGCTAAAAAATTTGAAAAACTAATAAAATTAGAACTTAAGGATTTAGATTTAGAAAACACCAATTTTTTAGTTAAATTTAACACATTAGATAAAAAAGACAAAATGCTTTTCGATACAGGGATTGATTCATTAGAGTTTCTTATTTCCTTAAACGAAGGAGAACCACTTAAAACATTAAGTAAAGTTGCTAGTGGTGGAGAAAGAGCAAGGTTCTTATTTGCAATTAAAAGTATTTATGCCAAGCAAAATAATTTAAATATATTAATCTTAGATGAAATAGATATTGGTATAAGTGGAAAAACTGCAGCAAAAGTCGCCACTAAAATGGAGAACTTAAGCCAAAATATTCAACTTATTGTAATAAGTCACCTTCCACAAGTTGCAGCTCGAGCAGATAACCACTATGGAATTAATAAAGAGTTAATAAAAAACCGTATGGTAACTAATATAAAGTTATTAGACCACACGGAAAGAGTTAAAATGATTGCACTTATGCTTTCAGATGAATCTTTAAGCGAATTTGCAATTGAACAAGCAAAAATGCTTATAAAAAAATAAAAGGCAACTTGCCTTTTTATTTTAAAAATATTAAAGATTAATTAACGCTAATACTAATCCTAAGATTACTGCACCAACCATTGCTATTAAAATAGCCCATATAACTATTTTACCCCAAAGTGTATTTGCAGGATTTTGATAAGATTTAGTCTCTTTTACATCTTTATTTCTTCTCTTTTTATTTCTAGACAAACAAATCACCTCAGATTTTTATCAATATATATAATAACATAATTTACAAGAAAGATAAAGGAATAGTTATGAAAAACACTACAAAAATTATATTTCATATAGATTTGAATGCTTTTTATGCATCTGTATCAGAAATAAATGACCCTTATTTAAAAAATAAGGTTTTTGTTGTTGGTGGATCTAGTGTTGGATCAAGAGGAGTCATAACTACTGCATCTTATAAAGCTAGAGCATTAGGAATAAAAAGTGCGATGCCAATAAGTGAAGCGATAAAAATATATCCAAAAGTTTTAGTAGTACCTGTCAATCATAAAGAATATAAAAAGTACTCTGATTATTTTATATCTTATTTAAGAACGTATACAAATAATGTGTTGAAAGCATCGATTGATGAGGCATATTTAGATGTAACTGAAATATCTAAAACAATCCATCCATTAAAATTAGCTAAAAATATTCAAGATGGATTGTTAAAAGAATATAATTTGCCCTCATCAATTGGTATAGCTCCTACCTTATATTTAGCTAAAATGGCATCAGATTTAAAAAAACCACTCGGTATTACAGTAGTAAGAAGAAAAGATATTGTAAAAAAAATATTACCGTTGCCTTTAAGTGAACTTCATGGGCTTGGTGTTAAAACTTATCCATATTTAATGGACAAAGGTATTAAAAGTATTGGAGATTTTGCTAGGAAAGAAAATAAAAATGAAATCTTAAAGTATATGACTTTAGACAATTATAATAATTTTTTATCAAGCATTTTTGGTAGAAGTAGTGATAAAGTTGATCCAAGCAAATATGATATACCAAAATCTGTAAGTAACGAAACAACATTCAATTATAATATAGATAGCTATGATGTTATATTAGATGAGTTAAATAGTTTATATGAAGTTATTTATAAAAGATTAACAAAAGAAAATTTATTAGCAAAAACACTTACCATAAAACTTAGAAATAGTAATTTTGAAACAATAACTAGAAGTAAATCAATTTTAGACTACTCAAATGATTATTACACTTTTAAAAATATTATGGAAGAACTTTTATACGAAAATTACAATGATGATGTATTAAGGTTAGTTGGTGTAGGGTATAGTAATATAATTTTAGAAGAAGAATATAAGAAAGACTACAATCTTTTCAACTACCAAGAATTATTAAAAGATGAAACATGATATAATAATATATATAAAGGAGGCGTTATAAATGTATAAAAACTATTTAGAAAAATTAAATTTTAATAAATTTTCTCCTATACAAGAAGAAACGTTTAAAATTTTTAAAAGAAAAAATAATTTTGTTGCAGTTGCACCAACAGGTACTGGAAAAACACATGCATACTTAATTCCGATAATTGATAGTATTAACACAAACTTAAATGAATTACAAGCAGCTATCGTTGTTCCAACAAATGAATTAGTTTATCAAATATATACAATGTTAGAGCCATTATTAAATAATGAAGTAAGAGTTAAAAGATATGATGCTAATAGTAATAGAGAAAGAGAAATAAATTGGTTAAGGAGAAATACTCCACATATTGTAATATCTACACCTGAAAAACTAAATGACTTTAGTGATAATGGATTAGACTTACATAAAGTAAAATATTTCGTATTAGATGAAGCAGATATGATGTTTGATGAGTATTTCTTAAGACAAATAGATCTTTTAATTAATAAAGTTAAAAACAGCAAATACTTATTATATTCAGCTACAATAAATGAAAACATGTACAATTTTATTAAAAAATATTTTGGAATATACGATTTAGTTGATACAACTAATCTTCATGAATTAAAAATTACTCATAAATTTATTAATGTAGATTTTAAAGACAGACTTAAAGTTATTGATGAAATAACTAAAGTTATAAATCCTTTTTTAGCTATTATATTTGTATCTAGGAAAGAAGACCAAATTAACCTATTCAAATATATGCAAAATTTAAATTTAAATGTTACAATGCTATCGGGAGACTTATCTAAACAACAAAGAAGAAATACACTAACAGAAATTCATAATTTAAAATACCAATATGTTGTAGCTAGTGATCTTGCAGCAAGAGGAATTGACTTTGATGCAACACATATTATTAATTATGATTTACCAAATCATTTAGAATTTTTCAAACATAGAAGCGGTAGAACTGGAAGAATGGGAAAAGACGGAATTGTAATAACCTTATATGATAATGATGATAGACATAAAATAACTAGATTAGAAAAAATGAAAATTGATATTAACGAGTATAAGATTACAAAAGATGGATTAGTTATAAAGGATGAAAGAAAAGATGAAGGAATTACTAAAAAGGAATTGGAAGCAATTAGAAAAATACCAAAACCGAAGCAAGTAAAACCTAATTATAGAAAACGCAATAAACGAAAAATAAAAGAAGCACTTAGGAGGAAAAGAAGAAATGTTAAAAATAGGTAGTCACGTATCAATGAAAGGAAAAGAGATGTATTCAGGTTCTGTTAAAGAAGCTTTAGAGTACAATGGAAATTCATTTATGGTTTATACAGGTGCTCCACAAAACACAAGAAGGAAACCAGTAGATGAATTGATGATTGAAGAAGCAAAGAAGTTAATGAACGAAAATGAACTAGACTTTAATAACGTTGTTGTTCATGCACCATACATTATGAATTTAGCTAATCCAGCTCAAGAGAAGCGAGATTTTGCAGTAGATTTTCTAACAAAAGAAATATTAAGAACCGATGATATGAAAGCTAATAAAATAGTGTTACATCCAGGAAGTGCCGTTGGATTAGATCGTCCACAAGCGATTAGATGGATTGCTGAAGGATTAAATCAAGTAATTGAAAATACTAAAGATAGTAATGTGACAATAGCGCTTGAAACAATGGCTGGTAAAGGTAACGAAGTTGGAAGGACGTTTAATGAGCTTTCAGAAATTATTAACTTGGTTAATGATAAAAAGAGAATTACAGTCTGCTTTGACACTTGCCATGTTCATGATAGCGGATATGATATAGTTAATGACTTAGAAGGTGTTTTAAAGGAGTTTGATTCTTTAATCGGCTTAGATAAAATTAGTGTAGTTCATGTGAACGATAGTAAAAATGAATTAGGATCAAGGAAAGACAGACATGAAAATATAGGTTTTGGTCATATTGGTTTTGAGGCACTAATTAATGTTATATATCATGATGCTTTTAAGAATGTTCCTAAAATATTAGAAACTCCTTTTGTTGAAAAAAAACCACCTTATTTACATGAAATTAAAATGATTAGAGATAAAAAATTTAATCCGAATTTAAAAGAAGAAATTATTAACGATTAAATATTTGCTATTTAAAATTAAGGTGTTATAATGTAATATGGAACTGGTAGGTGAGGCTACCATTGGGATTAAGGTTACTGCCGTAATTTAGTGGAGACACTACTTTATTGGTTAACAGTCTAGATCGAATCAAGGTTTAGAATAATGTAATGTCATGCCTAGTGGAGCTGAAGCTTGAGACATTGGTTTCAATTTAATTTTTTGAAATTAAATGCCAGTTTTATACTTGGCATTTTTTTATTTTTTTAGGAATTAAATAAAAAAATGATAAAGTTAAATTCATTTCATTTAATAATGAAAAGAAAAAAATGTTAAAATTAAATTAAGCCAACTATTAAATAAAAGTCAAGTATTAAGATAATTATTAATAATATGGTTTTAGTAATGTTAGGGCATACTTAAAAAAGATGTCATAGAAACACCTTGAATTTAGATCTTTGG
>Ga0079225_10002056_pt1 | contig 11506 bp, 13 predicted proteins | sample Poulit2012_FD_76344 | JGI IMG/M metagenome (GOLD analysis project Ga0079225, IMG submission 76344) | Agricultural soil microbial communities from Georgia to study Nitrogen management - Poultry litter 2012 | ecosystem: Environmental > Terrestrial > Soil > Agricultural land | place: USA: Georgia...
TACACCTTGTATTTCTTTAATATTGCCTAGTCCTAATTTTTCAAGATTAGGTAAACGAAGCCCCCCAACATGGTTGGCAATATTACCTAATGTATTTGCACCTACATCATTATATTTCTCCGCATCAGGAGCTTGTCCAATACCGACGGAGTCCAATATAACTAAAAAAATTCGTTTAAACATCTGTTCCTTTCACCTTCCTATGCACGCGGATGATATTGTTCATACATATCTTTCAATCTTCTTTTCGTAATGTGTGTATATATTTGCGTAGTTGAAATATCAGCATGTCCTAACATTTCTTGTACAGAGCGTAAATCGGCACCGTTTTCTAATAAGTGTGTCGCAAAGGAATGCCGTAATGTATGCGGAGTTATTTCTTTTGTTAAACCTGCTTTTTGAGCAATTGCTTTTAACACTTTCCAAAATCCTTGTCTGGACAAAGGCCTTCCATGATGATTAACAAACAAAATCGTTTCCGCTTTGTTCCTCTTAACCAATTGATCTCGAGCTTGATTTATATATACCTCAAGCGCATTTTTTGCCATATCTCCAACCGGAATGATTCTTTCTCGATTTCCTTTTCCAAGGCAACGAACAAATCCCATCGTTAAATGAACATCCGATTTTTTTAAACGTATCAGTTCAGTTACCCGTAAGCCGGTTGCATAAAGCAATTCTAACATTGCTTTATTTCGCAAATCCAACGGTTCTGTTCCCTGTACAGCTAGTAATTTATCAATCTCCTCAGTCGATAATATTTCTGGCAATAATCGATCTAACTTAGGCGTTTCAATATGTAAGCTTGCGTCTGTTTCTACCAAACGATCTCGAATTAAAAATTGATGAAAGGATCGTATCGAAGAAATCATTCGAGCGATCGTAGCTGTCGATCTCCCTTTTTCTTTTATTGAATACAAAAAAGTAACAATATCTGTTCTTTTCACCTGATTCCAATTTTTAAATTGTCTTTGTTCTTTCATGTACTGAACATACTGATTTAAATCTCGACGGTAAGAAATTAACGTGTTTTCTGCTAATCCACGTTCTATTTGTAAATAATGGAAAAAATCATCTAATGCATTGTATAACATTTTTATTCTCCTAAGCGAAAAAATAAATGAAGGCGGTCGATAAATCCATCTTCTTCATGAAAAACTTTCATAGCAGGTCCTTCTGGTTGATCATAACGTTGATATTGCTCATACTCTTGATGCATTGCACGAAGTCCAAAATAAAATAAAAATGTACAACCTAAAAATATAATCGTTACTTTGCAAACATCCCAAATTATCCGTTTCATTCCATGAACACCTTTCTAATTAATCATTGTATTAGAAAGATATGCCTAAAAATTGGATTTATATACCTCATTTTATCTGATTTAACATTTGCATTTCCGTATAATCGGCTTTTACGATATTCATATACAAAAAAAGACCTTTCATTTTTGAATGAAGGTCTAGGTATCAGTTCACTTCAACAGTCGCATTTTGACATTGTTTACAAACACCGTGAAATGTTAACCGATGATCCTTTACTTGAAACTGCCATTCTTCTTCTACTATCTTTTCAACGTCACTTAGTAAATCTTCAATAATTTCTTCTACAGAGCCACACTCCATGCAGACGAGATGATGATGAAAATGTTCTACTCCTTCTTTTCGTAAATCATAACGAGAAACGCCATCACCAAAATTTATTTTATCAACAATTTTTAATTCAGATAATAGTTCCAATGTTCGATACACCGTTGCTAAACCAATTTCAGGCGCTTTTTCTTTTACAAGTAAAAAAACTTCTTCAGCACTTAAATGGTCTTCTTCTCGTTCTAAAAGCACTGTTAAAGTAGCTTCTCGCTGAGGAGTAAGCTTATAGCCTTTCGCATGTAACTGTTTTTTTATTCGTTCAATTCGCTGCTTCATGGAAATACCCCTCCATCTGTCACTTTAATTATAGGCACACATGAAACAGCTGTCAAAAAATAATCATTTATTTCATCCTATATTTTCTTAAATTATGTCTAAATTTTTATCATTTAATAACTCGTTTTTAAAACGGCTTTAAAAACTTCATTTGCTATAAACGTTTCAACAAGTGAACTACCCAAGGCACAAAAAAGTAAACATACAAAAATAAATGAATAGAGTATAAATGGTTTTCCTAAAGAAGCGGACATGGAGCGATCTAATAATTTTTGAAGTAATGTTAGCGAAAATATCATCGATATACTTCCTGCAATCAAATAAACAGGAATACTAATAATATTTTGTGGAGCAATTGATAAAGTCGCTAAAAAAAGTCCTTTTGCACCTAACTGATTAACAATAAATCCTACAGAAAACCCGATAACAAGCCCTTTCATAAATATAAGAATCCAAACGATTGGAAGTCCAATGATTGTTAAACCTAAAATAAATAGCAAAAGTAAATATTTTACATGAAAAAAATAGCTACGTTTTAAGATGTCTTTACTCGCAACTACTTGTTCATTATTAATTTTATTAAAATATTGTTCTAAATGAAAAAATAAATCTTGTTTTTGAACAAAATTCATACTGTTAACAGTAATAGCACCAAAAATAATGCCAGTCAGAAATAAGGTAACCATGAAAATATAGGTTGTAATATGATCTTTCATATGGTTCAATAATACATTTTTTTTTAGATACATTGAAATCCTCCATCTAGTAAAACCAATCGTTTTTAATAGATATGAAAGACTTCTGTTAAAAATTACAACTAAATTTTCTTTCTTTAATACGATGAATTTGTCTCTTTTCTGTTTAGCTCGTCATGAATCCAGCTACTCTTCATGAAGTGCTATTCGACCATATTTTCCACCGCCGCCTGCATGTATTTTTTGATCCCCTTTTCTCATTTCAATAATTAACTGTGCTAACTTCTCTGGAATAACTTCCGTTAGATGATGGAACGGAACATGGTGAATCACATTCATTTCTGTTTGAAAATAATCGAGTAGTTTGTCCATTGTTTTAGGTCCCAGTCCCGGTAAATATTCCAGTGGAACTTGATAAAAGTAAGAAGGCCGTATAACCGTTTGCTCTGTATCTTTTAATTGTTTAATTCGATCATAAACTCCATTTACTATTTTCTTAGACGAGCATAATGGACATTGATCTATTTGAAAAATAGCAGGTTTCATGCACGTCTGACATATCGTTGTGTAATATTTACCTAATTTTGGATTCATTCCATAATTTGCAATAATTTTGCGTCCTTTGTTTTCATATAAAGCATCGCGAAATTCTTTAAAGGATGGTTCATCCATCCTTACTTGCTGATATTCTCGGCCAATTTTTGCCAACGAATGACTGTCTGAATTTGTTACATATGTATAGGGATGCAATTCTTTAATTTGATCAGCCATATATGTATCCGAACTTAAACCTAATTCAATTCCATCAATTAACTCAGCGTCAAACACTTCTGTCAGTGACTGTTTTACTCCTTTCCCATATAAACTTTTAAAAGGAGTAAATACATGTGCGGGAATAAATAAACCATTTAATTCTTTTACTTTTTGTTGTAAAGCCTGGGCAGATCCATAATAACGCTGTGAACTTAAAGATACATTTTTCATTTTAGTAGCTAACCACTTTGTAAATTGTTCCATCGTACTCAATGTTGGAAAATAACATAACACATGAATTGGGCCCTGACAATTGTCGTCAAAAACTTCAATTTCGGCTCCCATAAGAAGGGTTACATTCTCGAAGCGAATCCCACCATCATTTAATTCCCATGCTTTGTCCTGTTCGATTAATTGATGGATCTCTTGTTGAACAGCAGGAGCTTGACAATCGATAACACCTACTAAATTTATGCCTTTTTTCCTACTAGCTTCTTGTAATATATTCGTTAAAGTTAATTGTTTAGAAGCTGTTATTTTAACGGGAGAATTGTAAAGGTCCCTCCCTATATGAATGTGCATATCAGCAAAATAACTTTTTAACATGATTCGTTCATCCTCAATAACTTTAGGTGAGTAATGGCATAGATTGTTTTGGCATCATAAATTTTTTGCTCATCGATATATTGTTCAGCTTCTGGTAAAGTTAATTCAAAAACTTCGACAAATTCATCTTCATCGCCTGATACCTTTGCTTCTAGCGGATACAATTCATTCGTGTAATAAATATGGATGAGTTCATTTGCAAATCCCGGTGACGTGTAAAAAGAAGTAACGTGTTGAAGATTTTTGGTTGTATAACCAGTTTCTTCTTCTAATTCTCTCCTTGCCGTAATCTTTGGATGCTCATTTGGCTCTATCTTACCTGCAGGAATCTCAATAATGGATCTTTCCAACGGTTTGCGGTACTGCTCAACAAAAATAATCTTATCATCTTTTGTTACAGGAATGATGGCAACTGCACCTGGATGGTTCACTATTTCTCGTTGGGAAACTGCTCCATTAGGTAACTTGACATCATCGACTTGCAATGAAATGATTTTACCATCAAATATTTGCTTCGTTTTTAATGTTCTTTCTTCAAATTTATTCATAGTAACCTCGCATTATTTTTATATTATTTACTGTACTTATTTTATCATACAGCATTGAGTTGTTGGAATTTAATAAAATCATTTTAAAATGGAAGTTAAAAAGCTTATATACGTTTTAAAATGCGATTCCGTCTTTTTGTATTAAAAAAGTTAAAAGCTACCTATACTCTACTCGAGTAGATAGCTTTTATATCTTTGAAAGAAGTCATCTTCTTTTACCTTTTGTATATTCTTTTTTTTGTTCACTTTCATCTTCATGGTATCTATTATGTTTATGGTGATGATGTTCCTTTTCACGAATGGGGCTGACTTTGACGTTTACCTTTGTTTCTCCAATTACTTTAACAACAAACTCTCTTTCCACTTCAACGGCTATCCGGTTTCCTTGTTTTTCGATTTTACATTGTAAACAATTTGGTTGTTGGATTACTTTTGCAACTACTTCATCTCCACCATGGAAGCAATTTTTATCTCTACTAGATAATTCCACTTCATCACAGTAATCTATTGTTTCTGATACTACTTCTGTTTTTGTATTATCATTAAACGAGTACCATACATTAATATCATAACTTCCATGTACTTCTACAACATCATCTGATTTCTTTTTTGCATGATAACGATGGTTGATGATCCAACAACCTAATATACTTGATGGTTTATGTGATGGTGAAATATGATTTGTAGATTTGGTTAATTTCCGACCTCTCCCACATACTGCTTTCGTTATGATTTCTCTATAGTCACTATCAAGAAAAGTCATTGTTCCGTATACCTCCTCTTTTGTCATAGTCAGTTTATGCAAGACAAATACCTAAGGTGCATACAGAACTTAAATTTCTTTAGTGAAAGATAATTGGTGAAAAAATTTATTATCAACGTTAATTACTACATGTTGATTTGTTTTTCATCTTTGAGCCAGTTTCTCCCGATAGTAGATCTCCCTTAGTATCTTTAATTACATGATTGGTCACTTCTCTTGCGATTGTTCCTGAAACAAGTTGCAATACATCATTGACGACAACCTGAATTTCTTTAAATTCTTGTACAATTGGAATATTATCGAGCTCATCTTGAATTTTATCGATTTCTGCATCTACTTTTTTAAGTGCTTCTGTTTTCTGATAAGCTTGCAGATTTACTGCTTGTTTTTGTAAACTTTTAATTCGAGAAATTAATCCTTGTACTTTTTCATTCTCATTAATTTTCGCTTCAATTTTTTTAAAACGTTCAATTTCTTCAGTATTAGCAAGCATCGAAGCTAGTTTTTTTGTTTCTTTCATCACTTCTTCTCGTGTATACAATGCCATATTATTTCACCCCAACAGCTGTTTTAATTAATTCTCCGTTTAATGACCATGTTTTCGCTTCTGTTATTTTTACATCGACTATTTTACCAATAATTGATTTAGGTCCTTTAAAGTTTACTACTTTGTTTTTTTCCGTATATCCCGCTAAGACAGTATCATCCTTTTTACTCTCACCTTCAACTAAGACTTTCACTGTCTGACCTTCATAGGTTTGCATTGATTCAGCTGACTGTTTATTTACAAGCTCATTGAGTCGATAAAGTCGTTCCTTTTTTACTTCCATGGGTGTTTCATCTTTCTGGACTGCTGCTGGCGTCCCCTCTCTAGGAGAATAAATAAACGTATACGCGGACTCAAATCCAACCTCTTCTACTAATGACATCGTTTCTTCAAATTGTTCGTCTGTTTCATTTGGAAATCCGACAATGATATCTGTTGTAAGTGTTACATTTGGAATAGCTCTTTTAATTTTATCGACTAATTCTAAATACGACTCACGAGTATATTTTCGATTCATTCTCCGTAAAATCTCATTACTTCCCGATTGAACAGGTAAATGAATATGGTCGAGCAAATTTCCGCCTTGAGCAAGCACTTCAATTAAATGGTCATCAAAGTCGCGCGGATGGGAAGTTGTAAAGCGAACACGAGGGATATTTATTTTATGCATATCGTTCATTAAATCAGCGAATCGATAATCGATATCTTCAAAATCTTTCCCATACGCATTCACGTTTTGCCCAAGTAAAGTTACTTCTTGATATCCTTGGGCAGCAAGGTGCCGAACCTCTTGGATAATATCTTCCGGACGCCTGCTTCGTTCTTTTCCTCTCGTCATTGGAACAATACAATAAGTGCAAAACTTATCGCAACCATACATAATATTAACCCAAGCTTTTATTTTACCATGCCGTGCTTTTGGAAGGTTTTCAATAATATCTCCTTCCTTAGACCACACCTCAACTACTTGAGCTTTGCTAAACATTGCCTCCTGGATTAAGTATGGCAATCGGTGAATGTTATGCGTTCCGAAAATTAAGTCAACCTGCTGGTGTTTTTGTAAGATTCTATTTACGACTGTTTCTTGTTGTGACATACAACCACAAACACCGATAATCAAGTCAGGCTTCTCTAATTTTAAAGCTTTTAAATGGCCAATTTCACCAAAGACTCTGTTTTCTGCATTTTCCCTTATGGCACACGTATTTAATAAAATAATATCGGCATCCTCTTGTACCTCTGTTGAAGCATATCCCATTTCAGATAGTATTCCAGCCATTACTTCCGAATCATGCTCATTCATCTGACAGCCGTAAGTTTGGATAAGGAATTTTTTTCCTTCTCCAATATTTCTAAGATTTTCAGGAATTTCAAAGTCGTAATGGACTTCCACCTCATCCCGACCTCTTTTACGCGCTTTTCTTATATCTGGTGGCTTATATGTCGTTTGAAAATAATGTGCAAAGTCTTCAGGCGTTTTTTCTGATAAGGGTTTGTCCTGTGTGGATTTTCTGTCCATGGACGTATTTTGTGCTATTTGCGCCTGATCCTTACGTTGTTGTTCATTCATCGTAATACTCCTTCCTTTTTCATCAACTTAAACTATACTCATCTAATTAGTATATAACCTTTATTGTAAATAGACAATCATTCATCTGTAAAATGAATAATTATTTCATTTCAATTTGGTTGGTAGGGAAAAAATTACATATTGTTAAGTCCACTTATATTAAAAAACTACCTTGCATGAAGGTAGTTTTTTATCATTCCATTTCCAATTTGTTTCTATTTAACTGCTAATTATTTTAACGAGGTTCAACAATTAACTTTATAGCCGTTCTTTCTTCGCTTTCAATTAAAATGTCAGTAAACGCAGGAATACAAATCAAATCAACTCCACTCGGTGCTACGAACCCCCTTGCAATTGCTACCGCTTTAATTGCTTGATTTAATGCACCCGCACCTATTGCTTGTAATTCTGCTGTCCCGTTTTCTCTTAAAACATTTGCTAATGCTCCTGCTACTGAGTTCGGATTTGACTTTGCTGAAACTTTTAAAACGTCCATTACTTAGTACCTCCTCCATGAACTAATATAGATTTATTGCTACTATATTCTTAGAAATGATACCTTATTACTTAATTATGCACGATTTACCATAAAATACAACCTATCACACGCTTTTTTTAAGATATTTATAGTTTAATATTAAGTAAATTCGGCTTTAATTCGATCATTTCCATTTATTCATAAAATGGATGATCATCGTTAATTAAAATTCGCTTCATCTCTGTAGCTTTCCCTGTTAGTTGATCGATTGTAATAAGGCATCCACTCAATTGATTTCTGCCCTCTTCCTCCACCTCAAATCGCGTTGGCATATTCGTTGTAAATCGTTTGATAATAGCTTCTTTTTTAAATCCAATAATTCCATCATAAGAGCCAGTCATCCCAACATCTGAGATATATGCTGTTCCTTGTGGTAAAATACGTTCATCTGCCGTTTGGATATGTGTATGTGTTCCAACAACCGCACTCACTCGTCCATCAACATACCATCCAAAAGCTTGCTTTTCACTCGTAGCCTCAGCATGAAAATCGATAAAAATAATATTTGTTCGCTGTTTCGCTTCGTTAATTAACGCATCCGCTTTTTTAAAAGGGTTATCGTGTGGATCTAAAAAGATTCTTCCTTGTAAATTAATGATTGCAATTTCAAGGTCATTTATCTTTACATACGTTATTCCTTTTCCAGGGTTATTTTCTGGAAAATTAGCCGGGCGAATTAAGTATGGTGCATCATCAATAAAGTCAAGTATTTCTTTTTTATCCCACGTATGATTTCCAAGCGTCACTGCCTGGGCACCTAAATCTAAAAACTGTTTATATATCTTTTCTGTTATCCCTCTACCAGCGGCAGCATTCTCACCATTTACAATCGTAAGTTGAGGGCGAAGCTTTTCTTTTAGTCTTGGTAAATAATTGGTAAGCGTATCTCTTCCTGGAGAACCAACAACATCGCCAATAAATAGTATTTTCATATGTTAAGCTCCTTCCTATTGTATATATTAGTATATATTTTTTGAAAATTGTTTCAAGTGTATAAAAAAAAGCGGCATTCTACCGCTTTCTTTTTTCATACTTTATAAGGCAACTATTTTGCATATTCTACTGCTCTTGTTTCCCTAATTACTGTTACTTTAATATGCCCTGGAAATTCAAGTTCACCTTCAATCCGTTTTCGGATGTCCCTTGCAATATGTGTTGCTGCCGTATCATCAATTTCATCCGGTCTAACCATAATCCGAATTTCACGACCAGCCTGTATTGCGTATGACTTCTCAACACCTGTAAAGGAATCAGAAATTTCTTCTAACTTTTCCAGGCGTTTAATGTAATTTTCTAACGTTTCACTTCTTGCTCCAGGTCTGGCAGCTGATAAAGCATCAGCTGCAGCGACAAGCACGGAAATAATTGAAGTAGCTTCTTCATCTCCATGGTGAGATGCGATTGCATTTATGACGACAGGATTTTCCTTATATTTTATCGCTAATTCTTTACCTATTTCAACGTGACTTCCTTCGACTTCATGGTCAATTGCTTTTCCAATGTCATGAAGTAAACCTGCTCTTCTAGCTAGTCCTTCATCCTCACCTAATTCAGCTGCAAGTAGTCCTGTTAGGTAAGCAACTTCTATCGAATGGCTTAACACATTTTGACCATAGCTAGTTCGATATTTTAAGCGACCTAAAATTTTAATAATATCAGGATGTAAACCGTGCACTCCGACTTCAAAAGTAGTTTCTTCCCCAATTTCACGAATATGTCCATCGACCTCACGTCTTGCCTTATCAACCATCTCTTCAATCCGAGCTGGATGAATTCGACCGTCTTGTACTAATTTTTCTAAAGCAAGCCGAGCGATTTCTCTTCGAATTGGGTCAAATCCCGACAATATTACTGCCTCAGGTGTGTCATCAATAATTAAATCAATTCCTGTCAATGTCTCAAGGGTTCGAATATTACGACCTTCTCTTCCGATGATTCGACCTTTCATTTCGTCATTTGGTAAATTAATTACTGAGACCGTTGTTTCAGCAACATGATCTGCGGCACAGCGTTGTAAAGCTAATGATAATAAATGCTTTGCTTTTTTATCCGCTTCTTCTTTTGTGCGATTTTCCGCCTCCTTGATCATTACTGCAGTTTCTTGTTTTAATTCGTTTTCAACACGCGTTAAAATAACTTGTTTTGCTTGGTCCGTTGTATATCCAGAAATGCGTTCAAGCTCCGAATGTTGTTTCGCTAGTAGAGCTTCCACTTTGCTTTCCATTTCTTCAATTTGTTGTTGTTTTTCTGCCAGTGTTTGTTCTCGCTTTTCTAACGAGAGTTCACGCTTATCAAACGTTACACTTTTCTTGTCTAGAATTTCTTCTCTTTGGATTAACCGATCTTCCTGTTTTTGAATCTCTAAACGACGTTCACGTAGTTCTTCCTCAGCTTGCTGACGAAATACATGACTCTCTTCTTTTGCTTCAAGAAGTGCTTCTTTTTTAGCGGCATCTGCATTCCGGTGTGCTTCATCAACTATTTGCTTCGCTAAATTTTCCGCACTAGAAATTTTAGCTTCTGCAATAGATCTACGAATCAGATAACCAACAACAATACCGACGATTAGGACTAAGGCGAGCAAAATGGAGATGAGTATAGGATTGTCCACGTTCTTCACCTCCTATTGCTATAAAATTGTTCAATTCTTTATTGTCGGCATATACCATGTCAATAAGGATATTAATTGTATAACTATAAAATTATACAACTTAATTTTAATTGTACCAATAACCGTTGTCAATAAAAAGGATTTTTATAAATTAATCTAGAAATTTTAAAAAATATTATGTTTTTATCAAAATTATATCGAAAACCACGAAAGTATTTGTATCTAGTTAACTTAAAATTCACTTTCAGTTTCAGTTTCTACTATATGTTGAATAGCTTCATCCAATAACACTAAAAAATCCTTTACTCTCAAGAAATGAAAAGTAAAGGATGAAATTTAATTAAACGTTAGTTTTTTCATCATTAACAGCTTCATCATCATTTTCTGTTGCATCTAAATCATAATGGGTTCTAACTGCTTGATATATTTCTTCTGCCATTTCCGGATTTTCTATTAAAAATTGTTTGGCATTTTCTCTTCCTTGACCTAGTCTCTCCCCATTATATGAATACCAAGCACCACTTTTTTCAACAATATCTAATTCCGAACCAATATCTAGTAACTCTCCTTCTCTTGAGATACCTTCTCCATACATGATATCAACCATCGCTTGCTTAAATGGAGGTGCTACTTTATTTTTTACTATTTTAATTCTTGTTTTATTTCCAACCATGTCTGTTCCTTGTTTCAATGTTTCAGCACGACGTACTTCGAGACGAACGGAAGAATAGAATTTAAGAGCTCGACCGCCTGGAGTTGTTTCCGGATTTCCAAACATGACACCTACTTTTTCACGGATTTGGTTAATAAAGATTGCAATTGTGTTTGATTTATTAATAGCACCAGATAGTTTTCTTAATGCTTGGGACATTAACCGAGCCTGTAAACCAACATGAGAATCTCCCATCTCTCCTTCTATTTCAGCACTAGGTACTAAAGCTGCAACCGAA
>Ga0079225_10002057_pt1 | contig 11501 bp, 13 predicted proteins | sample Poulit2012_FD_76344 | JGI IMG/M metagenome (GOLD analysis project Ga0079225, IMG submission 76344) | Agricultural soil microbial communities from Georgia to study Nitrogen management - Poultry litter 2012 | ecosystem: Environmental > Terrestrial > Soil > Agricultural land | place: USA: Georgia...
CCGGCGAGTTCGGCGAACGTCCCCGCACGTAGGACTCCGGCGGCGACCCCCAACGCAACTACTCCCGAGCCGGCGAACAGCACCGGCCAGCGCGCACGCGGGCTACGCAGCCACGCGACGACCTTTGCCCCGAGCAGGGTCGGAGGGAGTACGAACGCGAGTAGGTACGCACCGAGGATGAGTACCTGGATGTCGGGAAGGAGAAGACCGAGCACGATGGCCTGGAGCACTGCCCCGGCGAGGAGGACGCGGACCGCTCGCCCACGCAGGTACGCGAGCCCGCCGGCGATCAGTACCCCGGACAGGCCGACGGCGATCCCTGTCCGACCGGCGTCCCCAGAGCCGACCGCCCCGAGCAACGAGCTGTCGCCGAAGTCGTCGCCGGGACCGAACGGGTACGCGCGGGGCTCCATCAGCCACAGCAACCCGACCAACGCGACCAGCATCGACCCGACGGTCACCGTGAACAACCGGCGTTGCACCACCGGTCCCGTCGCTGGCATGTCGTGCATCCGTGCGACTGTCACGTCGGCATCCCTCCCGGCACGATCACTCGTCGTGCCTGGAGTCAACGGTTTCGCGTGCGCGCCGTGCGGCCCTCCCCCTGGCGAGTGATCCGAGCGGCCCGCAGGGACGAGATCAATGGCTCATCTCGACCGTGCGAGCAGACCGTACGAGCGCATCGAGTGCATGGCGTACGGCCAGTCGCTCGGCCCGGTCCGGCCGGAGGAGGGCGAAGATGTAACGCGCGGTGGGGATCTCCGCCAGAGGTAGCAGCACGACGTCCGATCGCGGCCGGGTGGTGAACCGCGGGAGCACCGCCAACCCGAGACCGGCGGCGACCATCGCCTCGACGAGCCGGTTGTCCCGGATTCCTCGCTGGGTGAAGCGCGTACCCGTACCCGTGTGCGCAGCGATCGCGTGGAGAACCGATTCGAAAGGGAAACCCGGCGGCACGCCGATCCAGTCCTGGTCGCAGACCTGTTCGGCGGTCACCCGATCCTGCCCGGCCAACGGATGCGTCGCGGGTACGGCGATGTCGAGCGGCTCGCGAATGAGCGACTCGACCCGGAGTTGCTCCTCGCCGATCGGCGGCCGCTCGGCGAGGCTGTGGGCGATCACGATGTCATGGTCGACCGTGAGAGCCGCGTAGTCGGCTTCGGCGACGTCCTCGTCGACGAAGGTGACCTGGATCGATCGTTCGGCCAGGTCGCGGACTGCCGCGGGGACCAGGTACTCCGCCGCACTCGCAAGACCCGCCATCGTGACGCGACCGCTCGGCGCCCCGCGGAAGGCGTCCCATTCGGCTCGTGTTGCTTCGATCGCCGTCGCCACGCCGACGGCACCGCGCGCCAGTACGCGCCCGGCCTCGGTCAGCCGGATACCGCGCCCGACCGGCTCCACGAGCGGCGTGCCGAACTCGCGCTGCGCCGTGCGCAGCTGTTGTGAGACCGCCGACGGCGTCCGATGCGTCGCCTCGGCGACCGCGGTGACGCTCCCGCGCTCGGCGAGGTCGCGCAGCAGCTGAAGATGCCGGACGTCGAGATCCATGAAGCCAACCTACATGAACTGTGTATGAATTATCGATTGTCCTCAACAGTGATCGCTCGGAGCATGGATACATGAACCTCCGCCACCGCGCCCTCGCCGCCACCGTCGCCGCGATCTGGGGCGTCAACTTCGTGGCGATCGATCGCTCGCTCGAGCACTTCCCGCCGATGTTCCTGGTGGCCCTGAGGTTCGCACTGCTCGCGATACCCACGATCGTCCTCGTTCCGTGGCCACGCGTTCCTCTACGTTGGCTGATCGGCTACGGCACCGGCTTCGGCATCCTGCAGTTCGCATTTCTGTACTGGGGGCTGAACAGCGGCATGCCGGCCGGACTCGCCTCCCTGGTACTGCAGGCGTCGGCTCCGTTCACCGTCGTTCTCGGCGCGACGTTCCTGCGCGAGCGGATCGGCCGTCGACAGGTGCTCGGCATCGCGATCGCCGTGGCCGGGTTGGCCGTCGTCGGCTCGCACCGAGCCCAGATCGCGTCGCTGCTGCCGTTCTTCCTCACCTTGTGCGGTGCGTTCGGCTGGGCGATCGGCAACATCTGCAGCCGCCAGGCGCGCCCGCAGAACCCGTTGCATCTGACGCTGTGGATGTCGGTCGTCCCACCCGTGCCGATGTTCGTGCTCGCGTACGCCATCGAGGGACCCGAGCGGATCGGTGACTCGCTTGCGACCGCCCTCACCGTGGATGCTCTTCCGGCCCTGGTCGGCCTCGCGTACACGGTGCTCGTCGCGACGGCGATCGGCTCCGGACTCTGGACGTGGCTGATGGCACATCACCCCGCAGGTGTCGTCGCCCCGTTCTCGTTGCTCGTACCGGTCGCGGGCATGTCGGCCGCGGCGATCCTCCTGCACGAGAGCATCAGCGTGTACGAGGTGATCGGCGGGGTCATCGTCGTCGCCGGCGTACTGCTCGCCAGCATCAACCGGCGTGCGCGCACCCGCGTCGCCGATGACGAGCGGGGTCGAAGATACGATCGTGCAGTTGCCTCGTAGTCAATCCTGGAGATGTACATGCGCTTGACAGAGCCGCGTCGGGGGCGCTCCCGGCGGGCACTCGCGATCATCGCCGCACCCGCGCTCATCGTGGGCCTCGCGACACCGATGACCGCGAGCTCGGCCACGACCTCTGAGTCCAACGACAATCGCACCGCAGTACCGACCAAGAAGAGAACCCCGTACCTGTCGAAGGCCGTCAACAACTCACAGTCGCGGATGGCCGGCCTACGGCAGTACTGGACTCCCGAGCGCATGGCCAACGCCGTCCCCGCCGACCGCCTCACGCGCCAGGCTCTCAAGCACCAGACGCCGGCATCGCGGGCGCGTCCCGAGCCGGTGAAGCCGTCGACGCTCGCCAAGCCGGCCGCCGCGAGCGGACAGAACAGCGCCGCACGCAGGAAGCTCCGCAAGTCCAAGACGATCGGCAAGGTCTTCTTCCGCACGGCCCGAGGCGTTGACATGGTGTGCTCGGGCGCAGCGATCAACTCCAAGCGCAAGAACATGGTCATCACCGCGGGTCACTGCCTCAACGGCGGTCGCGGTAAGGCCTGGCACAGGCGGTGGATCTTCGTGCCCGGGTACGGCCCAGGCCGAAAGGCCCGCCACGGCATCTACCCGGCAACGCGGCTCGTCGCGCTCCGAGGCTGGATCAAGCGGAGCAACTTCAACTTCGACGTCGGGCTGGCCCTGGTCAAGCCGGGCCGTGGCACCAAGAAGCGGCTCGTCCGCAAGGTCGGCGGCTACGGACTGCAGACCGGTAAGGGCTTCCGCCGTAAGGTCACCGCGATCGGCTACTCCCAAGTCAGGTTCAAGGGCGACAAGCAGAAGAAGTGCCGCCGCAAGACACACCGTCGGCCACGCACACGCCAGCTCGCCATGCGCTGCCGCGTACTGACTCCCGGTGCCAGTGGCGGCCCGTGGGTGAAGGGCAGGATCCGCCTCAAGAAGGGCAGCCGTTCCTTCGTCAACGGCGTCAACAGCAACATCAACCGGCCCCGCCGTCCCACCCGAATCCGCTCACCGTACTTCGGGCGCGCCGTTCGCAAGATGTACCGCGCCTACCGGACCAAGGCGCGCTGAGCGGACAACGTCGCAAGCAAGCCGCAGACATGAATCGGCCCGCCCTCGGCGAGGGCGGGCCGATTCGTGCTTTAGTCGATGTGAAGCGGCTCAGACCGCATTGACCTCGTGAGCTTCACGGCCCTTCGGGCCATCGACGACCTCGAAATCGACGGCCTGACCGTCCTCGAGAGTCTTGTAACCTTCGGCATTGATCTTGGACCAGTGGACGAAAACGTCATCCTGGCCCTCGACGGCGATGAAACCGTAACCCTTGTCCGCGTTGAACCACTTCACGGTGCCGCGCACCATACGTACTCCAAATTACTCGTGCTGATAGGCCGATGATCAGGCCCAATTGAACTGTCTGCGACCCTATCCCAGCCGACGTTTGGAACAGAGCGCTCACGTTCTTAAACATTTACATCAACACGGGCGAACGTCCGATCAGCCGCCGGCGACCGCGGGAATCACCGAGATCTGCGTACCGTCAGGGGTCGGGGTGGCAAGCCCGTCGGTGAAACGTACGTCGTCGTTGCCGACGTAGACGTTGACGAACCGGCGAAGCGTGCCCTGCTCGTCGATGACCCGGCTCTTGATGCCGGGATAGTTCCCGTCGAGCGAATCGATCACCGCCGACAGGTTGTCTCCGTCGGCGGTCACCTGTGACTCACCTCCGGTGTAGGTGCGCAATATCGTCGGAATCCGTACGGTCACACTCATCGTTGGCTCCTCGCTCTGCGTTTGTCTGGTTCGCTCGGGTACCCACTCGTCCCTCGCTCCGCTCCCTCGCTCAGGACTGTCTGGTTCGCTCGGGTACCCACTCGTCCCTCGCTCAGGACTGTCTGGTTCGCTCGGGTACTCACTCGTCCCTCGCTCCGCTCCCTCGCTCAGGACTGTCTGGTTCGCTCGGGTACTCACTCGTCCCTCGCTCCGCTCCCTCGCTCAGGTCAGCCCGGCTGCGGTGAATGCCGGGTATGTGGGCTCGATTGTGGCCGCCGGGCCCACCCGGTCCGCAACCGCGTCGAGGGTCTTCAGCCCGTCACCGGTGTTGAACACGACGGTCTCCGCGTCGGGATCGAGCTGCCCGCTCTCGAGAAGCTTCTTCAGGGTGGCCACGGTGACACCGCCGGCGGTCTCGGCGAACACGCCCTCGGTACGCGCGAGCAGCTGGATGCCATCGCGTACCTCGTCATCGCTGACGTCGGCGACCGAGCCGCCCGTACGGCGCGTCACGTCGAGCACGTACGGTCCGTCGGCGGGATTGCCGATCGCGAGCGACTTCGCGATGGTGTCGGGCTTGACTGGCTGCACGACATCGTGTCCGGCGCGGTACGCCTGGGCGACAGGCGAACAACCGGTCGCCTGCGCACCGAAGATCTTGTACGGGGCGTCCTCCACGAGGCCGCGCGAGACGAGCTCACCGAAGCCCTTGTCGACCTTCACCAGCTGGGCTCCGGACGCGACGGGGATCACCACCTGCTCCGGCAGCCGCCACCCGAGCTGCTCGGCCACCTCGAAGCCGAGGGTCTTCGAGCCCTCCGCGTAATACGGGCGGACGTTGACGTTGACGAACGCCCAGCCCTCTTCCTCGCCGGCGATCTCGCTCGCGAGCTTGTTGACGTCGTCGTAGTTGCCCTTGACCGCGACGAGCGTGCCTCCGTACACGGCGGTGGTGAGGACCTTCGGACGTTCGAGGTTCTCCGGGATGAACACGACACTGCGGATGCCAGCACGGGCGGCTGCCGCGGCGACGGCGTTGGCGAGATTACCCGTCGACGGGCACGCGAGGACGTCGAGACCGAGCTCGCGGGCGGCAGCGAGCGCCACCGCGACCACACGGTCCTTGAACGAGTGGGTCGGATTACCGGAGTCGTCCTTCACCCACAGCTTGCGGATGCCGAGCTCACGCGCGAGGTTCGTTGCTTCGATCAGGCGGGTGTAGCCGGGCTCCGTGTTGGGGATCGCGGCGATGTCATCGGGTACGGGCAGAAGGTGGCGGTACCGCCAGATGTTCTTGGGACCGGCCTCGATCTGCTCACGCGTGATGGTCGGAAAGTCGTACGCGACTTCCAGCGGGCCGAAACACTCCAGGCACGCGTAGTCGGGGCCGAGCCGTTGCACGGCACCGCACTCGCGACATCGCAGCTGCGTCGCGTGGCCAAATGCTCCCGCACGCGTGATCGATCCGGATGCGGTCGTACCCGTGCCGACGGGTGGAGTTTCGATGGCTGCGCTCACGAGGCCTCCTCCTCATCTTTCCCTTCCGGCTCTCGGAATGGGACGGACTTAGCACCATGCTCAGCGGGCGTATCGAACGCAGTTGATGCTGGCAGGTTGCCGGGGCTTCGTCGGGCCGTATCCCTCTGCCCCTCTTGATGAGCGGTGCCCAGACTATCGAGTCGTCTCAGATAGCGTTAATCGAGTCCACCATGCGGACAGCCGTGCCCGGTCTTCTCTTGTATCGATCACGCATAGCTACAAACCTATTGAAGCTATGTGGCACAGCTTCAAAACAGCGTCGGCCCGCTCAGGCGATCAACTCGTCGGCGAGCGACCCGAGCCAGTCGCCGACGGCCGCCGGGCCCGGCAAGACGAGGTCCGACCGCGCGACGAGCGCGTCCTGCTCATGAGACGCTGACGCCACGAGCAGCCCCGGGATCCCCTCGGCACGCATCGCGTCGACCGCGTCGTACGCGGGCAGGTCACCGAGGTCGTCCCCGGCGAACATCACCTGGCAGGCACCGGTCTCGCGCTGCAAGTCACGCAGCGCCCGCCCCTTGTCGGCGTCGCTACTGCGGATCTCGATCACGTTCTTCCCCGGCTCGACCATCAGCCCGTGCTGCGCCGCGAGCTCGCGTGCCGGACCGTCGAGCCTCGCGAGGTCACCTGCCGGGTCGCGGCGGGTACGAGTGTGGAGCACGATCGCGCGGCTCTTGTGCTCGACTCGCAGATCGGACAGCCCGAGGTCCGCGAGCAGGCCGGGAAGAGCGCGCTGGACCTCCCCGATCGCCGCGGGCGCTGGCGGTGCGATGAGCGGGCCGTCCGGTGCCTGCCAGCGCTCCGCACCGTACTGGCCGAGGATCGTCATCGTCTCCAGCCCCGGGACGCGGTCGAAGCCGCCGAGCCGAAGCGCGGCGCTCGCCGGTCGCCCTGTCACGATCGCGATGCGTCGAAACACCGGGCCGAGACGGCCCAGCGCGTGGACGGCCTCGCGGTCCGCGCGTGCTTGGTCGGGGTCGTCCACGATCGGCGCCAGCGTGCCGTCGAAGTCGAGGGCCAGCAGGGTTCCTCCGGGGTCCTCGCGGATCGCGGCCATCGCAGCGGCGCCTGCCGCGGTGGCGATCTCGTTCACGCTCATGCCTCGATCCTTGCGTACGTCGCGCAGCGGCGCGCGCCTGGCACCCTCACACAACCGCGAGTGAACGCTGGTGTCGCGCTAGATGGCCGCCGTGAGGATCACGCTGAGCCGTTCGCTGGACATCGGATCGACTGCCGGCATGATGCGGCCGACGCCGAGCGAGTCGGCGAGCAGTTCGGCTTGCTGTTCCAGGCCGGGTGGGTAATAGACCGTCGTCGACGGGATCGCGCCATACCAGTTGTCGACGCCTCCGATGGCGAACCCGGCCGCGCGTACGTCGGCGGCGACCGACGCTGCGAGATCGGTGATGCCGGCATTGTTGTAGACGTCGACCGTCGCGTCCGCGGTGATCTCGGGCTTCGCCGTTTCTTGCTTCTTCTTCGGCGGCGCGTCCGACTTCTTCGTACCGCCGATGTTCTTCTTCTCGGCGTTCTTGTCGGACTTCTTCTTCGGCTTCTCGGGCTGCTTCTTCTCGTCGCCGTCGTCAGCACCCTTGGGCTTGTCTTCGCTCGGTGCGGGCGAACTCGACGTGGGCTCGTCCGACGGTGGCGCGGCCTCGTCGGTGTTGTCGTTGTTGGTCGTGATGAAGTACGTGAGCGTCGCGATGACGACGACGGCCAAGCTCGCCGCGATCAGCCACGACGGGAGCCGTACGGTCGAATCGCGGTGTGTCATGTCAACTCGATGCCGAGCCGTCGCGCGGACCGGGCCCGCTGACGCGACTGACGCATCCGACGAAGCCGCTTGACCAGCAGCGGGTCGTGGGCCAGCGCATCCTCACGGTCGATCAGCGCGTTGAGGACTTGGTAGTAACGGGTTGCCGACAGGTCGAACTTCTCCCGGATGGCCTGCTCCTTGGCCCCGGCGTACTGCCACCACGTGCGCTCGAAGTCGAGGATCGCGGCATCGCGATCCGAGATGGCCGATGGGGTGGCAGACTGTCCCTGCGAGGAGACCTGTGCAGCGTCCATGGATCCATCGTAGGCGACGAACCACATCGATGTCATTTGGCAGAATGCCAGCATGTCGCATCCCACATCCGACCAGGCTCCCGTGCGCTGGGGCATCCTCGCGACCGGCAAGATCGCCGATTCCTTCGCCTCCGATCTCGCGCTCGTACCCGACGCGACCCTGACGGCCGTCGGCTCGCGTTCGCCTGCGAGCGCACAGGCATTCGCCGACCGACACGGGGCGCCGCATGCGTACGGCAGCTACGACGAGCTGGCGCGGGACCCGGATGTCGACGTCATCTACGTCGCCACACCACACGGGCGCCACATCGAGGACGTCATGCTGTGCTTCGAGCACGGCAAGGCAGTGCTGTGTGAGAAGGCCCTCACCCTCAATGCCCGGCAGGCACGCCAGCTCGTCGCCGAAGCCCGCCGGCGGGGGCTGTTCTTCGCCGAGGCGATGTGGATGCGCTCCAACCCCCGTATCCGGCGCCTACTCGGCCTGGTACGCGATGGCGCGTGCGGCGACGTCCGCCAGGTACGAGCCGATCTGGGGTTCGTGCTTCCCGCCGAGGTGTCGCTGCGACTGACCGACCCGACGCTGGGTGCGAGCGCCCTGCTCGACGTCGGCGTCTACCCACTGACCTTCGCCTACTGCGTTCTGGGCGAGCCCGACGACATCGTCGCATCCGGCACGCTGTCCGAGCGCGGCATCGACCTGAACGGCGGCGCGACGCTGCGGTACGCAAACGGCGCCATCGCGAGCATCTCCTGGACCCAGGTCGCTTGGTCGGACTCCACCGCCTCCGTCGCCGGGCCGGACGGACGCATCGAGGTGGCCTCACGGATGCACATGCCGCCGACGTTCGCGCACATCCGCGGATGGGAGAGCCACACCTACGCCGACCCGGTCATCGGGCGCGGCTACGCCCACGAGATCGTCGAGGTCGGCGAATGCCTGCGGGCCGGGCGCACAGAGTCCGAGATCCTGCCGCTCGACGACACGGTCGCGATCCTCGCGCTGATGGACCGGATGCGCGAGCAGATGGGCGTGCACTACACGGTCGACTGACCATGACCCGGAGTAGGTGCAAGGTTAGGCTATGCTAATTTCTCGGCGTGACGCTACTCGTGAACCCGCGCAGCCGTTCCCTGCAGGTCCTTGCGGCAGTGGCGCTGTGCGCCGGTGCCCTCGCCGGCTGCGGCAACGACTCATCCGCTGATCCCGACGACTCCGGCACGGAGTCGACGCACGTCGTCACGACGCCGCAGGGCAAGGTGGACGTCCCCGACGACCCCGAGCGCGTCGTCGTGCTCAACCACGCCCTCGCCGGGTACCTGTACGAACTCGACGTACCCGTCACGGCCATCACGCCGGAGGTCGCCGACTCCGACGAACGAGAGTTCTCCCCGTTCTGGGAGGACCAGGCAGAAGAGGCCGGCACGGAGTTCTTGCCCTGGACCTCCAACGGCTACTCGATGGAGTCCATCCTCGAGATGGACCCCGATCTGATCATCGGCGGTGGCCTCGGATTCCCGTACGCTCAGGCCGTCGAGGCCTACGACGACCTGAGCAAGATCGCCCCGACCGTACTGGTCGATGACAAGCTCGGCACCTGGCAAGAGCAGTTCTCCTTCCTCGCCGAGGACGTCTTCGACGACGCCGACCGGTTCGCCCAGCTCGAGAAGGAGTACGAGGACCGTGTCGCCGAGGTGAAGAACGCCATCACGATTCCACCCACCCCGGTCGCGTACCTCTCGTTCACCTCCGACAACGTCGCATACGGGGTCGTCGAGAGCACCGGCCTACCCCAGGAGCTGGCGCGCCTGGGATTCAAGCCGGCCCCGATCTTCGAACGCAACGACCTCCCCGCCTACGGCGGCACGAACGACATGTTCGAGATCTCACCCGAGATCGTCGACGAGGTCATCACGGCGCCCACGGTGTTCACCGTCGGTTTCAACGGCGACACCGTCGACCTCGACGCGCTACGCAAGGACCCGATCTACGCCGCGCTACCCGCGTTCGAGAACGACAACGTCTACGACCTCCCGTACTGGACGCTGCGTGCCGACTACCACGAGACCATGGGTCTGCTCGACCACATCGAGAAGGAGTTCGGCTGAGCGATCACGTGCGAACGTCCGGCCGAACACTCGCAAACGGTTCGAGAGAGAATATGAACTCCACAGGCACGTCGAAGTACGCCGCGATACGTAGCGCGAGGTGCAGACTCGGACTGTACTCGCCGCGCTCCAGGTAGCCGATCGTCTGATAGTGCACGCCCAATGCCTCCGCGAACTGGCGCCGGGACACGCCGCGGTCGACGCGGAGCATCGCGATCCGGTTGTGGATCGTGTCGTCTGTCGCCTTGGGTGGTGTGCTCATCTGACCCATTGCAACGTCTGCTCGCGGGCCGCCTCGACCTGGGAACCACTCGTCCGCCTGGCCATCCGGCGCAACACCAGCGGTAGCACCGCGATGCCGACGATCGCCCATGTACCGAGCACGGCGACCGCCTCGAGTCGGCGCCAGCCGTCACCGATCTCCGCGGACGCGGCATCTGCGGGGAGGAACGACGAACGCACCCCCAGCCCGAGCCAGTACATCGGGAAGACCTGCGCAACGATCTGGACCCACCCCCACAGCGCCTGTAGTGGGTAGAAGATCCCGGAGATGCCGGCCAGAGTCATCACGGGCAGCATGCCCCACGTGCCGATCTTCTGCGTGTTCGGAACGACCGCCCCGATGATCATTCCGATCGGGAGCGTCGCCAGCAGGCCGAGCACGAGGAAACCCACCAGTACGGCCCAGCCACCGGCACCATTACTCATCAGGTCATCGAACAACAGGAAGCTCGGCACGAGTACCATGACCACCTGCGGCAGCAAACTGGAGGCGTGGAGGACCAGCTGGCCGACGACGTACCCGGTCAACCCGTTCGGAACGGCGCGATGACGTAGCAGGGTACCGTCCTCGCGCTCCATCGCCAGCGAGTACGCCGGGCCGATCACGATGCCGAAGGCGATCAACGCACCGAGGATGGATGGCATCGCAACCGCTGGCAGTAGCAGGTCGGTCCCCTCGACCTCGTCGTTCCGGCGCAGCAGGAGATAGCCGAGTACGCCGACCGTGGTGACCACGATGTACACCTGGTCCTGCGGGGAACGGAGGCTCTGCGCAGCCTCTATCCGGCCGCGACGCAGTCCGAGCCGGATCGCTTGTGTTCTGGCCGGATTCACGAGTGGGCCCCTTCGAACAACGTGAGCGCGTCGGGCGCGCTCCCCGACTCGTACTGCTGCACCAGCGTGACGTAGGTGTCTTCCAGGCTCGGACGGCTCACCTCGAGATCGCAGATCGCATCGCCGTGCTGCTCGAACAGCCCGCGTACGAACGCGGTCGCGTCGCCGCCGGCATGCACGAACCGTTCACCGTCGAGGGTCCACGTCACTTGCGCCTCACCTGCGACTCGTCGCGCCAGCTCGGCCGCGCTGCCGTCGGCGACGATTCGTCCGCCCGCCAGGATCAGAATCCTGTCGGCGAGCTTGCCCGCCTCGTCGAGATCATGCGTGGTGAGC
>Ga0079225_10002058_pt1 | contig 11501 bp, 12 predicted proteins | sample Poulit2012_FD_76344 | JGI IMG/M metagenome (GOLD analysis project Ga0079225, IMG submission 76344) | Agricultural soil microbial communities from Georgia to study Nitrogen management - Poultry litter 2012 | ecosystem: Environmental > Terrestrial > Soil > Agricultural land | place: USA: Georgia...
GAATTATCTATAGTATAATATAGTTATGTAGTTAAAGTATCTTAAGAAAGTAGATGCTTATTTTTGTATCTTGAAATAATAAATATCTATATAAGAGTCTTAAAGTATTTATAGTACTTAAAGATAAGGAGGTGTGGCATGGCCAAAGTCATTAAAATAAAAAATGAGGAAGCAAATGTCATTTATCTTTTAACTTCTAATCAAGGCATCCCTTTTTTATATGTAAACAAATATCTGAAGTTTCTAGATACTGTAAATAAATCGTCAAATACTATTAAGTCTTATGCTTATAGATTAAAGTTATATTGGGATTTTATTGAATTAAATCAGTTGGACTTCAAAGAAATTTCAATGAATGTATTGGTTAAATACATAGGTTGGCTGCAAAGAGGATCTAGCATTGGTACAAAAAAGAGAGAACCTAATACCATCAACTCTAATGTGATGGCGATATTTGGGTTTTATAATTATTTGGCAAGGTTCCATTCAGAGATACTTAATACCAAGTTAGATTTCTATTCAGAGACGAATAAAAAAAGTTACTCATACAAATCTTTTTTAGAGCATACGAAATCAAGTGTTAAATATAGGTTAAATGCTTTAAAGCTTAGAGAAGTAAAGAAACCTTATAGCAAGCTTAGTGAAGAACAGTTAAAGGAAATATTTCAAGCTAAACTCAACATAAGAAACAAATTACTGGTCAGCATATTATATGAAACTGGTGTGAGGATTTCAGAAGCGTTAAACATAAAGCTCGAGGATATTGATCTTTCAGATAAAAAAATATTAATCACCAAATCTAAAACTCCTTCAGGAGAAAATAGATTAGTATATGTATCAGCAGGAACAATAAATCTATTACAAGATTATATATATGAAGTGCATGAAAAAAATAACTTCGATAGTGATTATCTATTTTTAAAGTTAACAGGTTCTTCAAGAGGCGATGTTTGTGATGATGTAACCATAAACGCATTTTTCAGGGAACTATCGACAAAATTAGGGTTTAATATTACTCCCCATATGTTCCGGCATACATTGGCAACAGAGCTTCATGAAAACGGTCTCGAGATATCTATAATAAAGGCTTTATTAGGTCATAAGGATGTTCAAACTACTATGAATATGTATATTCATCCTTCAGAGAAGACCGTTAGAGAAGAGTATAACAAAGTAGCCTTAAACAGAGAAAGGAGTAAAAAATGAATTATGAAATTGTTTATAAAGAGGATACGATTTTAGAGTTCCTTAATCAATATCCCTGCTATAAATCTGACATTTGGTACGGGAATGAAATGAAAATAGCAAAAGAATCCAGTAGGCCATTAAATCGTTATAGAAATAAAATAGACTTTACCTTTTGCAAAAACAATTCTATAAGAAATGAGATAAAGTATTATTTTGGAAAAAATCTTAATGATAGTTTGTATTCAGTGATTACAGTATTTGAGGGGAAAGCCCATCATTTAAAAAGAATGTTAAAGTTTTTAGATAAAAACTATCCTAATATTAAAACTATATTAGAAATACCGAAAGAAGAAATAATGCTCAAATATACAAACTACTTAATTGAATGTAACATTAAGGTTAAAAGAGTTAATAAACATAAACGTACTGCTGTTACTCCACCAGTTTCTTTAATGAGTACATTTTATGATTACATATATAATGTATTTGATCAAACTCCAGAATGGAAAAAGGATGTTTGGGATGGTACTAAATTGCCCATTGAAATAAATTACACGAACACGTCTACTAAACGAATAAGGTTCACTAAGGTAAACCCTGAATTTAGAGAGTTAGCAAAAAAGTATCTATATACTAGAGTAATTGAATTAAAAAATTTAACTTTTTCTATAGGAGTAAGATATCTTCACGAGCTCTCCATTTTCTTAAATTTCTTAGACGATAATTATCCTGAATTAAAGATAAGATACATCGAACGTAAACATATAGCTGCTTATTTAACATTTATTAAGAATAAACTGATACTTGATAAGAACAATAGGCAAAAAATAAAAGCCACGAATACTTATGTTAGTAGTAATCTCAGTATAGTTAGAAAATTCCTTACTGACATGAAAATCCTAGATTGGAAAGAGGGACCGAAACAACATATTGAATCTTTGTTTCTCCCGAACGACAATCCACACCGAACTAAAAGTCAAAGTTTTGATAATATTAAATATATACCCGATTATATATGGGATCAAGTTGTTGAAAATATTCACCTTATCGGAGATAGATATGTACCTATTATTTTGATAATGGAAGGTTCAGGGTTTAGGGGGTCTGATGTTTTAGGATTAAAAGTAAATTGTTTAGAAAAGGATAATAAAGGTGATTATTGGCTGATTGGAGATCAAAGAAAAATCAATTATAAAAACCATAAAGTACCAATATCAGAAGAATTGGCCGAAGTAATAATGTCTCAACAAGAAGTTTGTAGACAAAATTCGACACTAGAAAATAATCCGGAAGGTTATTTATTTGTATCTTATCGTGGTCCTCGAAAGGGAAAACCTCAAACGACAGCGACCCTTTCTCGGGTTTTAAATGACTTTGCTAAACAGGCAAATATAAGAGATGTGAATGGAGAAATATACAGGTTTAAGAATCACGCATTTAGACATAGATACGGCGTAAATCTTATTAATAATGGGATGAATGTTATCCATGTTCAAAGATTAATGGCTCATGCTTCACCAGAAATGACTTTGGCATATGCGAAAGTTCATGATCAAACTCTAAAAGAAGCTTATTTTAATGCTAAAAATAAAGGTGGTATTAAATTTGATATAGAGGGTTCTTTGATTAAAACAAATATAGACGAGCAAGCAAAGGAAAATGATTTAGAGCTAGAATGGATTAGACATAATTTTGATGCAATTAGAATGGATCATGGGATGTGTATAAAAAGCACTAAAATGAAATGTGAATTTGCTGAAAAAGTTATTGAACCACCATGTATTGCAAATAATTGTAGAAGCTTTCATGTTGATAGTTCTTTTATTGACTACTATAAATCCCAAATTGCCAAACTAGAAAAAGACATTCAAATATATGAAAGAAATGGGCATGTGAGATCGTTAGAATTTGCTAATAAAAAGATGCAAAACTACAAAAAAATTTTAAATGAAATCAATGATAATAAAAATTTGAATGGCTTGCCTAAAGCACGACGTGAATATGTGGGAGAGGAAAGGGAGAAAAATGTCTAATAAGAAACCTAATACATCTAAAATAATTGAACTGGCTAAGCAAAAGTCTAAAGATGCTGAAAAACAAGTATTCTCTACAATAAAAAGCATGATTAAAAATAAAAAAGCAATCAATTTTAATACCGTTTCAAAAGAAAGTATGGTTTCTAAGTCTTTTCTATACAAAAATACAGGAATACGAAATAAAATTGATATGCTGAGAAACGAACAAGGAAATTTAAAAAATGTAATCAACCATAAGTCCAATACATCTGAGAAATCTAAAGATATAATAATTGAATCCTTAAAATTTAAAATTGAACATTTGGAGAAAGAAAATAAAGAACTTAAGGAGGCTTTAGAAACAAAATACAGTGAGTTCTATAAAAATTTGTAGCTTCAATGGGGAACATTTACATATCCTGTGTTATATTTGAAAAGATTTGAAAGGAAGCGATTATCATGGTAAAAAGCCTAGTGCTAGCAGAAAAACCTTCTGTCGCACGTGATATTGCACGTGTTCTGAATTGCAATAAAAAGGGAAATGGTTATCTTGAAGGCGATAAATATATCGTAACATGGGCGCTTGGACACTTAGTTACACTCGCTGATCCGAAAAGTTACGATGTGAAATATAAAACGTGGAAATTAGAAGATTTGCCCATGCTACCTGAGTGTTTGAAATTAACAGTAATGAAGAAGACTGGAAAGCAATTTAACACTATTAAAAGCCAACTCAACCGAAAGGATGTTAATGAAATTATCGTGGCAACAGATGCAGGTCGCGAAGGTGAACTTGTGGCTCGTTGGATAATTTCTAAAGCGAAAATAAACAAGCCTATAAAGCGTTTATGGATTTCCTCAGTAACAGATAAGGCGATTAAGGGTGGTTTCAAAAATTTGAAACCAGGAAAAGCCTATGAAGACTTATATCATGCTGCTGTTGCACGAGCCGAAGCAGACTGGTATATCGGTTTAAATGCTTCTCGAGCCCTTACGACACGCTTCAATGCCCAACTAAATTGTGGCCGTGTTCAAACACCTACAGTAGCGATAATTGCGTCAAGAGAAGATAAAATTAAAAATTTCAAACCACAAACATATTATGGTATCGAGGTTAAAACAGATACAATTAAATTGACTTGGCAAGATACGAACGGTAATGGTCGTAGCTTTAACAAGGACAAAATCAATGCAATTATTGATACACTTGGTCGTCAAGATGCTAAAGTTGTGGCGATTGACCGTAACACCAAAAAAACATTTGCCCCGGGGCTTTATGATCTAACTGAACTGCAACGTGATGCAAATAAGTTCTTCGGTTATTCAGCAAAGGAAACTTTAAATATCATGCAAAAATTGTACGAGCAACATAAAGTGTTAACATACCCCCGTACAGACTCACGATTTATTTCAAGTGATATTGTTCCAACAATTCCTGAACGTTTAAAAGCTATTGGTGTTGGAGAATACCGCTCAGCTGCCAATAAAATTATAACTAGGCCAATTAAAGCAAAAAAATCGTTCGTCAATGACCTGAAATTAGGCGATCATCATGCAATTATCCCGACTGAAGGATATGTTAATTTTTCTGCATTCACTGGTAAGGAAAGAAAAATTTATGATTTAGTAATCAAACGTTTTTTAGCAGTTTTATTTCCAGCACATGAGTATGAGCAAGTTACAGTACAGACAGTTATTAGTGGGGAAAAATTCATTGCCAAAGGTAAAGTAGTAATCAATGCAGGTTGGAAAGAAGTTTACGAAAACCGATTTGATGATGAAGAATTAACAGACGATATAAAAGATCAATTGTTACCCAATATTGAAAAAGGGGATGTTTTAAAGACCAGGTTAGTCTCTCGCATATCAGGTCAAACAAAGCCACCTGCACGTTTTACAGAAGCTACTTTATTGTCTGCCATGGAAAACCCTACGAAGTATATGCAAACGAGTAACAAAGAGCTTGCGGATACATTAAGATCAACTGGTGGATTAGGTACGGTCGCGACACGAGCAGACATTATTGATAAATTATTCAATTCATTTTTAGTTGAAAAACGTGGTGATAAGGAAATATATATCACCTCAAAAGGTCTTCAGTTACTTGAGTTAGTGCCAAAGGAATTACGTTCACCAGCAACAACAGCTAGATGGGAGCAAAAGCTTGAACTCATTGCCAAAGGAAAGATGAAAAAAGACGTGTTTATTAATGAAATGAAAGAGCACACAAAGGAAATTGTTGCTGAAATTAAATCGAGCAATAAAAAATACAAACACGATAACATCTCAACAAAACCATGCCCTGATTGCGGCAAACCGATGCTTGAAGTGAATGGTAAAAGAGGCAAAATGCTAGTATGTCAAGATCGAGAATGTGGACATCGTAAAAACGTGTCACGTGTAACAAACGCTCGCTGCCCTCAATGCAAAAAGAAAATGGAATTACGTGGAGAAGGTAAAGGGCAAATCTTCGCATGTAAATGTGGCTATCGTGAAAAGCTGTCTTCTTTTGAAACCCGTCGAAAAAAAGAAAAGGGTAACAAAATGGATAAACGGAGCGTACAGAAGTATTTGAGACAGCAAGATAAAGAAACTAAACCAATTAATAATCCATTTGCTGACTTATTAAAAGGAACAAAGTTTGATAAGTGAATTTTTTTAAACAACAAGATTATTTGATGCAATTAAATCGGAAAGTGTAACAGTTCAGGCCAGATTGTTGTATAAAAAGGTGACGATAATAATAGTGAGGAGACTTATATGAGCGATAAAATTACCTCTAAATCATTAATATTAGAGACATTGAAATAATATTATGCATCAAGATTCCTTGGGGTATTAAAAGATTCAAAATTTTATAATTATATTCCTGAGGATCCCCCACAAACGAAGAATCACTCGCTAATAAATTTGATGTTTTATCCGAAGGAGCCCCTTCTCATTCGGATGAACTTTAGTTAAATTATGCGGTATATGATAGCGAAATATCAAAATATATTGGAATCCTACAAGTGACAATATTCATGATTGATAAAATAGCATCTGTTGCCTATATCCTAAGTTCAAATTATTGGGGAAAGGGATATGCTACGCAAGTCGTGTCGTTGATGATAAATAAATTAATACAGAAATATGAAATTATCGAATTTGAAGCATGTATAGACTCTACGAATACTAAGTCTGTTGAGTTAGTTAAACATTAAGGATTTGATTATGCGGGCTTTAAAGAAAATACCGACTTTTTCGGAGGGGAACCGAGTCACGAGTACACCTATACTGCGAAATCTGAAGTTTTCCGATGAATATTAATTTCAACTAAAGGTCGCGATTGTTGTGCATGGAATAGCGATACATATTTTGCAAGACCAATATGTATCGCCCTTTACTTTACAGACTTCTAAAAAGAGGATTCATTGTTAATTTAAACTGTAGTCATTAAACAACATTTTTTATATTTCTTACCACTTCCACAAGGGCAGGCTTCATTTCTACCTATTTTATGAGTAATTATTTTCCGGTATTTTGAATTCCCCCAAGCTATTATCATATTATCCACTGTTTCCCTGCTTAATTGATTCCAAATATTTCCCCCAACACCTCCGTGTTTTAAGGTCGTTTTCCCGTCAATATTATAATCGATTTTACATACAAAGTTATCATTACTCGGTATTGTGGCTTTGTTTTTCCTGGTATCTTTTCTATAGACATTTAGATAGATTGAATCGGCTTCCATTTCACCATTCTTTACATGGAAAGTTGGAGAAGGTACGTTCTTTAAATTTTTAATCCAATTTATACCGTCTCTTATAACTTCGAGAATTTCTTCTCTTGTATCTATGTCTCCTATATATATGTTGGCTTTAAGTCTTTTTCTATCTTGTATACTTGCATCTTCAACTTGGTTAATTGAGAACTTTTTATTTCTATAATTAGGGAAACGGAAATACTTTATTTCATTTAGGTCAACTTCTTCCGTAGATGGTGGCCATACTAAATAATCTCCTCTATTTATAGCTTGGTTCAGGTTTTTTTCAAAACCTTCAATACCTGACAACATTTGATTTATTTCTATATTGGTGAATCGTACCCAGCTAGATTGCAACCTTTCACTACTAAAAGAAATCATGTATTGGTCATAATCATTATATCTATCGTAAACCATTAATGAAATCATAATAGCCATCTGATGTATATATCCGCGATCCGTGTTTTTAATATACATGTCAACGTTAAGTTGTTTGTTATTAGGAAGACCATTTATGCTACGACATCTGGCATCCGGAACACTTAACTCCAGTGCTAAAAGGGAGTATGGAATAAATAGTTTCTCTTTTAAATTAATCACAAATATGCTCTTATGGTTATTGAAGAATGTAACCAATCCTAAGATTATCGCACTGGCAGCATCAAAAACCTTATCTATTAATTCATCAAACGCATATATTGGCATTTGTACGACTTGATACTCTCGATTTTTTACGTATTGAAATTCTATAACGGGACTGCCATCAACAATTTTGTAAACTACTCCTCCATGGTTAATTGCATTTCGCACATCTACATCGACATCACGAACCAATAATTCGAAATCATTGTTTTTTAATACTGTACATAATGGAGAAAGCTTGTTTTGTGTTTTATAATCTTTGGTGGTTGTTTGATCTAAAAGCAGTGTTATTACCCGGAATAGATTGGAAAGACAACCTTCTACTATCGAAATATATGTAGGGATACGATAAAGTCTAGTCTTTATTTCCGGGTTATCATTTACTTGTCTTAAATCATTTATCACTTCTGCTGTTTGTCTATACGTGTGAAGTCCGAATAAAAAGTGTTCCAGTATGTCTTCTGTTACAGCTAACTCACCATTATGATTGTTGAAAAGAAATTCTAGGTTTGCTGCTGTCTGTTGAAAAACTTCTCTATCCCAATAGTAATGAGGTTCTTTATGTATGAAGTCATAAAAAAGACTCAACATTTCTTTCTCAATACACTCAACGTCTTCAGTGATATGTTCTTTTACCATAGCTAATATTTCGTTATATTGTCCTTGTTCATAGTATCTCAAACGGCAGGCCTCTAAGATCATTTTAACGTCCCTTCCTCCTTATTTATAAAACCTGTTCCTTTGCTGACTTTTCTAAATAACTATAAATCGTTGTACGGGATACACCCCACTTTTCTGCAACATCTTTAATCGCAGTGCCACTTTCGATTAAGGCCTTCATCATCTCAATATCCTTTGATTCATACTTCTCGGGGAGACCACCTAAACGTCCTCGTGCTTTGGCAGCTGCTCGTCTCGCAGCCGAGCGCTCCTCAATCAAATTATGTTCAAATTCTGCAAATGCTGCGAACAAATGAAACATTAATTACCCTGTCGCATTGCTTTTATCCATCGTTATGTTTTCTTGCAGACTATGAAAGCCAATACCTCGCTCATTTAATCCGTTTACAATTTCAATCAAGTCTTGCATGTTGCGTCCTAGTCGATCCAATCGCCAAACGACAATCGTACTCCCTCTTCATGTGCATAATTAAGTGAGTCTTCCAGACCGGGACGTTGTTTTTTGCTCCACTCATTTTGTCGTGAAAAACCCTAGTGCATCCATACTGCGTTAAAGCATCTGATTGTAAATTCAAATTTCGTAATCCTGTTGATACACGTGCATATCCAATTAACACCAAAACCACTATTCTCTAATTTTACCTCTGCTTTCATTGTAACATAAGTTAAGAGATATACAGTTAATGCACATAGATTAATGAACGGAGTTATGTTACATTTAAAGCAGTAAAAGATTCCACTAAAGGAGTAAATAATGTGTGTTAAGAAAAGGACGAGTTTTGGAACTATCAATCACTTTCTATAAAGAATAAGAAAAGTCATTTATAAGATGATTAGTTGTCCTATATTATTATATTAAGGAATAAAAAACGAATACCTAGCTATTTTTTTTACAACTATTGAAGAGATTACCTGATAGTAAAGCTAAACAAATACGCTGTTTGCGGGAATATTGAATGAAATACTAAAAAGTGATTCGTGATTTACGCTAAAATTGGATTAACCATTAAAATTCTGAGTTAAATTTAGGGAGATGAATTAAAATGAAAACGGATAACACCATATCGGCATATCATATTATAGGTAACGAAAATGGTGCGTTAAAACTAAATACCAACAGACTGTATCATTGGAATATACCTAAACGTTTAAGACACAACCCTATTCAAAAAGGGGATATTGTTCAAGTTTCCACCGCACGAGGGAAAAAGAGTGTACTCGTAATGGATGTTTTTCGGGAGGAGTTTGAGAAAACACAAAAGAGATATGAGAAAGTGATTAAAGTAATGGAAAAGTCCCCTGTGAATGAGGCTGCGGCGGCCGATGAAAACATTAATGGATAATAAATTATTTTTCAACGAATGGGTCATTTTGTTGAATAATTATTAGTAATAAGAGCGACTGTGCTGTATCATTCGCCTACTTTATAAATATATCAACTTTTTTTGATTATTATGGTTGCAATTTTATTTTATACGTAATATACTGCTAATAAATCAAAAAAAAATTGATGTATTAGCGAGGGGAGAAATTATGGAGCTAGTTAAAATTGTAAATGAATTAAGCGAAGATGAAACATTCGACTTTTATGAAAATATGTTTGGTGCTTTGGCTGATAAGATCCGACTTAAAATTTTAAATGAAATCAGTAAAAGTCCTAATAAAACTTTATGTGTCTGTGATTTAGAAGAAAAATTAAAATTACAACAATCCAAACTTTCATATCATCTAAAGAAATTAGTTGAAGCCAATATACTTATAGTTGAAAAACACGGTACTTGGAATTATTATCAAATTAATGAAGCACAAATACAGGTTGTTTTATCAGAAGGTACTTGTTGTAAAATCTTTTGACAAGTATCTTTATTGTTTTTTAAATATATCAAAATACATTGATTTATATATCAAATTTATTTGATTAATAAAGAGATAAGGAGTTATACTGATGGAAGATTCAATAATTGAATTTATAAAAACATTTCTTATGCTATTTGGTGAATTACTCGCTTTATTTATTGTCGTTAGCTTTATTGTGAGTTTCATTCAACAGGTCGTATCAGAGGAGAAAATTAAACAATTTTTAAACCGACCAAATAAGGCTGTAAATTATGTACTCGGTACATTCTTTGGTGCTGTTACACCATTTTGTTCCTGTTCAACAATCCCTATACTCGCGGGATTGTTGAACTCAAAAGTACCATTCGGCCCTTCAATGAGCTTCCTCATTGCTTCACCATTAATGAACCCAGTTATGATTTTCATGCTTTGGGCACTTTTAGGCTGGCAAATTGCACTTGTGTATTTTATCGTGCTAAGTATTTTTAGTATTGTAGCAGGACTTATATTTTCGAAACTTAATTTGGAAGAAACTTATAAAGGTGTAACGGTTAAAGGAGATGGCTTTTTCAGTAATAATCAAGGGTCTAAAATGAAGCAAGCGTTGAATGATGCATGGGCATTCCTTTATCCGATGCTCCCCTATCTGTTTATAGGGGTATTTATCGGAGCATTTATTTATGGATTTATCCCGGCAGATTTTATTACAAAATATGCCAGTGGTGATGGTATCTTTTCAGTTATGATTGCTTCTGTTATCGGGGTTCCCATGTATATTCGCCCTGAAACGATGTTACCTATTGCAGAAGCACTAGTTTCTAAAGGTATGTCGATGGGAACTGTTATTGCATTAGTTATCGGTGGTGCAGGTGCAAGTATTCCGGAAGTTGTTATGTTATCCAAATTATTTAAAAAGAAATTCTTGGTGGCATTTATCGCAACTATTTTAATTGTAGCTACAGGAACTGGTCTGATCATTAACGCCATATTTTAGTGGAATTATCCTTTAAAGGGGGGTGACATTCATGGCTGAAAAAAAGTCTGTTTTTAAAAAATTGTTCTCTAAACCTAATCAGGATTGCTGTAACGTTGAAATTGAGGAAAAAAAGTCAACGGAAAATGAAAGTTGTTGCGGGTCAACTACGGAGAATAATGAAGAACAACAAAAAGAAGCGTAATATTAAAAAGGGCTTCAAACATGAGGCCCTTTTTAATACTATACAACTTAAAGTTAAAGAAAATGGTTATTACTTAGAAGAAATTGCTATTGGGCATCGGGTTACATACTTTCATAGCGCTTTTAAAAATTCACGAAACTTTTCACTTGTTCATATAAGTATATCATTATATAATGATGTGGAATAAGGAGGAGGTGTGTTATTATGCTGAAAACA
>Ga0079225_10002060_pt1 | contig 11499 bp, 6 predicted proteins | sample Poulit2012_FD_76344 | JGI IMG/M metagenome (GOLD analysis project Ga0079225, IMG submission 76344) | Agricultural soil microbial communities from Georgia to study Nitrogen management - Poultry litter 2012 | ecosystem: Environmental > Terrestrial > Soil > Agricultural land | place: USA: Georgia...
GGCGCTCGTTGTTTCTTCAGCAATGCTCTTAGATTGGCTTGGAAAACGGAATGGGAATCCCAGGTTACAAAAAATTGCTGATGTTATTCAAAAATCTTGTGAAAAAGTTATCACCAAGTGCAGAGTAACTCCTGACTTAGGTGGATCTTTATCAACTAGTGAGATGGGAAATGCGATTGTAAATTATCTGAACTAATTTTACGAACTATTTTGCAGAGTGAAATATCTCTGTAGTTATAATTAAATGTCAAATAATAAATGTAAAAAATTAATTCATTTAGGCTAATTTATACTATCTTAAATAATCAATAGCAAATTTGTCATGTAAGTGCAGTTTCTTAATAAATAGAAGTTCCTTAGTGAATACATGAATAAAAATTCTATGTATTTCTATAGATTTTTTTATGTAAATATACTAAATACTTACCCCCTCGGTAGAACTGGCATTCTAAAGAAATACATGAATTATTAAGATATAAAAAATATTTATAATAATTAATCAATAATTGCTATTTGTCTTATGTTATTAAAGATGTGATAATATAAATTAAACAATAAAAGCATTAAATTTTACATTTTACATTAAGCAAAGATTTTAAAATTTCTATCTTATTGCACTCGTAAGATGCTTAAAGAAAACATCAAAGCTTTTGCTTTAGAACATCATTTAAGGAGTGATTCATAATGAAAACGAATTCATTATCTTCACAAGAGTTGTATGAGAAAGACAAAGAAACGATTTGGCATGCGATGCAGCGTCATAGCCCGGAAAATATTCCCTTTATTGTTGCCGAAGCAGATGGGGCTTGGATAACTGATATTGAAGGTAAGAAGTATTTGGATGGGATGGCAGGATTATGGAGTGTTACAGTTGGTTATGGTAGAACGGAATTAGCCGAGGTTGTACATGATCAATTAGTCAGAATGCCTTATTATCCAATGACTGCGAGCCATATTCCTGCAATTAAATTAGGCGATAAATTGAATGAATGGTTAGACGATGACTATGTAATTTTTTATTCCAATAGTGGTTCTGAAGCTAATGAAACGGCATTCAAAATTGCTAGACAATACCACTGGCAAAAAGGTGATCCTGAGAGAACAAAGTTTATTTCTCGATATCGTGCTTATCACGGAAGCACATTGTCTACAGTTGCTGCAGGGGGTCATACCGAGAAAAAAATTAGATATGGTCCATTACCAGATGGATTTATCCATGTCAGTCCACCGGATACTTATCATTCGCCTTATGAAGGAAATGAAGAAGAAGTTGGACGGGCCTACGCAGAAGAAATAAATAGAGTATTAACGTTTGAAGGTGAAACAGTTGCCGGTGTTATTATGGAACCAATGATTACAGGTGGTGGAATCATTATTCCCCCGGACAACTATGTATCAGAAGTAAAGAAAATATGCGAAAAACACGGTGTTTTATTAATTATTGATGAAGTTATCACGGGTTTTGGCCGCACGGGCGAAAAGTTCGGACACAATCATTATGGAATCAAACCTGACATTATAACAATGGCTAAAGGATTAACAAGCTCCTACCAACCATTATCGGCTACAGCGGTTAAAAAAGATATTTTTGAAACCTTTGATGATGACGAAAAATACTCTTTTTTACGTCATGTTAATACTTTTGGTGGCCATCCTGCTGCATGTGCAGTAGCACTGAAGAACATTGAAATTATCGAAGAGGAAAATTTAGTAGAAAGATCCAGAGAATTAGGCAAAAGATTAGCGGAGGAAATGGTTGAATTATATGATCATCCTAATGTAGGTAATATTCGTAGTAAAGGATTAATTATGGGTGTTGAAGTAGTTGAGGATAAAGAAACAAAGTCACCTGCGAGTCCTGACAAGTTAGATAAAGTTGTTAATACATGTAAAGAAAATGGATTAATTATTAAGAAAAATGGTATGTCTGTAAAGGGTTTTAATAATATTTTAACAATTTGTCCACCACTATCGCTAACAGATGAGGATTTTGACTTTTTAGTAAACACATTTAAAAATGCCGTGAAACAACTGTAAAAATATCTAGTAAAAATTCTGGTAACTAACTTCATAAATACTGATAACATAAATGGGGTGCTATCATGGTAAAAGAATACAAAATGTATATTAATGGGGAATGGATTCAAGGAAAAGAACTTTTTGGTTCAGTAAATCCATATACTCAAGAAGTATGGGCAAGAGTTCCTCAAGCAACAAAAGACCAAGTGGATTTATCAATAGAAGTGGCAAGAGAAGCTTTTTACACAGAGTGGAAACATACAAATGGTAAAACAAGGGCGGAGTTATTAAATAATTTAGCAGACTTATTAGATGATAATGCACAATATATGGCTGAATTAGAAACAACTGATAATGGTAAAGTAATCAGAGAAACGAAGAATCAAATGCATTTTTCAGCTAGAAATTATCGTTATTTCGCTGGATACGCTGATAAAATTTACGGTGAACTCGTTCCACTCGACAATGATAATTTATTTAATTATACAATTAGAGAGCCTATAGGAGTAGCGGTACTTATAACGGCGTGGAATTCACCAATGTCACTATTATCAAATAAACTTGCTCCAGCTCTTGCAGCTGGCAATACGGTTATTGTTAAACCGTCTGAACATGCAAGTGTAACGACTTTAGAATTTGCCAAGCTAATAGAAAAGGCAGGATTTCCAAAAGGTGTATTTAATGTTGTCACTGGTGATGCTGATGTAGGAAATCAACTGACAAATAGTGATAAAATCAACAAAATAAGTTTTACAGGTGGGACGGCAACAGGACAGATTATCTCGCAAAATGCAAGTAAAAATCTCATTCCTGTTACTTTAGAGTTAGGTGGAAAATCTCCAAATATTATATTTGAAGATGCAGATATTGAGCGAGCAATTAATGGGGCTGTAGCTGGGATATACGCCGCTTCTGGTCAAACGTGTATAGCAGGGTCTAGACTATTAGTGCAAAAATCTATTTTAGATGAAGTGTTAACAAAAATGAAAAACAGAGCAGAAAATATCGTATTAGGTGATCCGTTAAGTTTAAACACGGAAATGGGTCCAGCTGCAAATGAAACTCAATATAATAGAATATTAGGTATGATTGAAACCGGTAAAAAAGAAGGCGCCGAACTTGTAACAGGTGGAAAATCTGCTCAGGGACACGGTTTGGAAAAAGGATATTTTATCTCGCCCACAATTTTTAGTAATGTTGATAATAAAACCATGACGATAGCAAGAGAGGAGATTTTTGGTCCAGTATTATCTATTATTCCTTTTGAAGATGAAGCACAAGCTATTGAAATTGCCAATGATACTATGTATGGATTAGGCTCAGGGGTTTGGACACAAAATATTAATCGGGCTCATCGCATGGCTAGAAGTATTGAAGCAGGTACAGTTTGGGTAAACACGTATCGAAGTGCAGCAGTAGGTGCACCTTTTGGCGGAATTAAGAAGAGTGGAAGAGGTAGAGAAAGAAGTTGGCATGCCTTACTCGATTATACGCATATTAAAAACGTCATGATGGATATTTCGGATGATATACGAGATCCATTTTCTATACAGACAAAATAAAATATTCAGGAAAACTCGTGGTATTTATAATTAGGTGTCTGTGAAATAATGATTACAGGTCCATCAGTTTTGGATGCAATAAATTTAAAGTAGTTAAACTGTTTTGATTAATTATGTGATTAATAAATAAACAAATGGCTTTATTTATACCCGTATTATTTATAAATTCTGTTGTTGCTTCCCTCTTGTTCGATTAGCTTTAGTAAATATTGTGGTTATAATATTAAAAGGGGGATGTAACAACAGAACATTTATAAGAATTTCACGAAATAAGATAATTGTTAATGATCAAGCATTGTTGTTAAGTAATTTCCAGGCATAAGCTTAATCTTAAAAGTGTAAACGTTATCATTATTATCAAACTTTCCAAGCGCAGATGTTCAGTCATAGGATCAAATAAATCAATAATAAAATATTACAAAAGGTTTACTAATACTCGCACTAAAAATGTAATGTCGACAAGGCAGGCTAAATAACCTGAAAATTCAACTATATTTGTTTAAATATAAATAATAATTTGTTTCATTTTAATTACGGAAATTTTCGGCGGAGTATAACACGTAATTATGAATTATAAAACGTATTGTACAGAATAAGGGCGTATATAGGGGGTGAATTAGTGGTAAATATACAAAGTATAATAGTACTTTAAATTAAAAAACATTAGGAGGATTTTAAATGAAATGTAAAAGACTGATTGCATTTATATTTGTTTTGTTTATTTTTATAGCCTTGTCAGCATGCAATAATGAAAGCGATGTATCAACTGATCCGGAGGATAGTGACGACAGTACAAATAATCAGAATAATAAATTAGTAGTAGCAATGCATGCAACCATACCTACATTAGATCCTCATATGAGTGTAGGTTCAGAAACACACTATTTAGGAAGACATATTTTTGAAACGATTGTAGCTTTAGATGAAAATTATATAGCAGTACCACATCTTGCAGAATCTGTGGATGTAAGCGATGATAATATGACCTATACATTCCATTTACGAGAAGGTGTTAAATTTCATAATGGAAAGGAAATGAAAGCTGAAGATGTTGTTGCATCCCTAAATAGATGGATCGAAAGAGCCTCAATGGCATATGATTATCTAGGGCATGTTACTTTTGAAGAGTTAGATGAATATACAGTAGGTTTAGAGTTAGACAGACCAGTGAACGGTGCATTAGAAATTTTAGCTATGGAAAAACAGTTTGGTGCTATTATGCCAAAAGAAGTTATTGAGTCAGCGGAAGAAGATGGTGTGACAGAGTTTATAGGAACAGGCCCGTTCAAATTTGAAGAATGGAAGAAAAGCCAATATGTTCATATGAAACGTTTTGAAGATTATTCACCAGTAGATTCACCACCAAGTGGGCTATCGGGTAAAAGAGAGGCATTGGTAGACGATCTATACTTTGAGATTGTAACAGATTCATCTACTAGATTAGTGGGACTCCAAACTGGCGAATATGATATTGGTATTGCAATGTCTTATGATGACTATGAAGACGTTGTCAATGATTCCAACCTTGAACCAGTAATGTTTAAAGAGGGATATTTAAATTTTATATACAATAAAAAAGAAGGCATCATGTCTGATTCTAAAATGAGACAAGCAGTTAATGCAGCAATTGATTCAGAAGAAATTTTACTAGCTAGCTTTGGGAGTGAAGAAATATTTTCACTTGACCCGGGTTATATGGGAAGTGAAATGGCCAATTGGTATACAGACGTAGGAAAAGAGGCGTATAATCAGGCGGATCCCGAAAAAGCGAAACAACTCGCTAAGGAAGCGGGTTATGATGGAGAAGAAATTACAATCGTATCCACAAGAGAATATGAATATTGGTATAACGCAACTATAGTTTTAAAACAGCAATTAGATGAAGCTGGCTTTAATACTAATTTAGAAGTTTATGATATGTCAACATATCAAGATGTGAGAGAAGATCCCGGCGTAATGGATATATATATAACAGGAACAACTTTAGGTGCGACCCCTTCTTCATTGTTGCCATTAACGACAGGATATCCTGGATGGACAGATGATGACAGAATATCTGATGCATTGGAAAATATATTGCTAGCCGAATCTCAAGATGATGCGTTTGAATACTGGGAAGAGTTACAGGAGTTTTTATGGTTAGATTACCTCCCAAGTAGTATTGTAGGAACTTATGACTTCTTTTCAGTAAAAACTGATAAAGTAGATGGATACACTGTTTTTGCGGGGCCAAATCTTTGGAATACTTCTGTTACTGAATAAAAAGGTTTAGGTTGTTTCTAGTGTGGGAATATTTCGCTAAATTGATATTGAGATTGTTTCTATAAAACTATCTTTATGCGAAAGAGTTAATATTATTTAGTAAAGCAGTGAACAATGCTCGTGTTTAAATGACTTGCGTATAGGTGACTACCTTTTTGAGGGTCAACACGAGCTAACCCTTCTTTATATCAACTCATTACAGTTGATGCAGAAAATGACACTGTTTGTATAGAGATATAAAAGTTTCTGTCTTAAGACAAAGATATTAAGGAATAATGTTTGTGTTATACTATTTCAATTTTTCAATTGAATTTGTGTATTGATTAATACAATACTTGTTCAGTAATTGATAAAGGGGCGTAAGAAAATTAAAAAATATGAATACCAGGTAAGAAAGATATCCGAACAAGCAAACCTTTGTTTATCGAGTAAAGAAATAAGTGAGATTGCAAAGGAACTTGAGTCTATAATTTCATATGCTTTAAAAATTAAACAATTAGATCTTGATAAAATTGAGTAATAAGATTATATAAAATTAACATTTATAGGGATAATAAGTAATTTATCATTTATGTGAATCAATATATGAAAATTGATATAGCGATGTAGGATTGGGGGGATACTCAATATGTTTTATGAATATAGTTTAAATAAGTTAGAAAAATTATTACGAGAAAAGAGTTTGTCGGCCAGGGAATTGCTGGATTATACATTCAAAAGAATAAATAAAGTTGAGAGAAAAATTCAGGCATTTTTAACTTTGGATGAAGAAAATGCGTACAAAAAAGCAAAGTTATTAGATGAACACAAAACAAAGAAAGATCATCGCCTATACGCCATACCTTATGGTGTAAAGGATAATATAATTACTAAAGGAATTAGAACAACTTGTGCTAGTAAATTTTTAAACGTCTATGGACCCCCTGCAAGAGATGCGGCAGTAATCCGAAAAATAAATCATGAAAATGCAATCATGATAGGTAAGTTAAATATGGATGAATTTGCGATGGGTTCATCATCAGAACATTCCGGTTGTCATATTACTCACAATCCATGGAATACAAACTATGTGCCTGGTGGATCAAGTGGCGGTTCAGCTGCTGCAGTTGCATCTGGACAGGTTAAGTTTGCACTAGGGACTGATACCGGTGGATCCATTAGGCAGCCAGCTTCATTTTGTGGTGTAGTAGGTATGAAACCAACATATGGTCTAGTTTCTCAAAATGGACTTATTGAATTTGCCCCATCACTTGACCAAATCGGTCCCATTACACTTACAGTTGAGGACAATGCTCGTGTATTAGAAGTTATGGCAAATGTAAATGATGCAACTAATTGTTTAGAAAAAAATCAAATATATACAAAAAGTCTTAAAAACGGGATAAAGGGTTTGAAAATAGGTATCCCTAAAGAGTTTCTTAATGATTATGTGTCATCAGAGGTAAAAGAAGCAATTATAAAATCCCTGAAAATTTATGAGTCCTTAGGTGCTAAAATAGAGGAAATTTCCTTACCGTACTTAAAGTATGCAGACATTGTTTACTATCTAATTTCTACTGCCGAAGCCTCTAAAACTTTGCTTAATTTTAATGGTGCGAAATACAGTATGCGCAAAAGAACGAATCAAGTAGATATTAGTACTGTAGGAAAAGAAAGCCTAGGCAAAGAGGTAAAACGTCGATTAGTCATTGGAAAAACTATTTTAGATAGTGAATATCACGAAGATTATTTTGTGAAAGCTCAAAAAGTCAGGAATATTATAAAAAATGATTTCGACCGTGTTTTTCTAAAATATGATGTTATTATAGGGCCATCAATACCAAAACCTGCATTTAAATTTAACACTGAATCAGAAGAAGTATTTGAAATCTATATGAAAGAAAATATACTTACAGTTCCGGCTAATTTAGTTGGATTACCAAGCATTTCTTTACCATGTGGAATTTCAAAAAAAGGATTACCTATAGGTCTACAAATAATCGGAAAACATTTTGATGAAAAAACGGTATATAATGTTGCATATAAATTAGAAAAATCAATAAATTTTTTAAAAAAGTACAAGCATTTAAAGTGTATTTAATATCCTTATTTTTTAAAAACAGAGAATAAATTGTTTATAATTTCTAGCATTGGAGTTCTAATTTGAAAAGCTTTAATTAAATTATTAAAAAATCAATGTAATCATATTTAATCTTGGAGTGATGAAATGAAAATAGTTGATGTTTATTTATCGCCTGGTTATACAGGATTTTATTACGATGATCAGGAAGCGATAAAAAAAGGATTAAAGCAAGATGGCTTCACTTATCCTGGGCATCCAGTTACACAAAATTTTAAAGAGGTTAGGCAAGCGGGCGAATCTATTTCCGTTATGATAGTTCTAGAGGACGGGCAAGTAGCAATTGGCGATTGTGTGACAGTACAATATTCCGGCATCGGTGGAAGGGACTCTTTATTTTTAGCAAAAGATTTTATTCCAATCATCGAAAAACATGTGTCACCTAAACTTATAGGAAAGAATATTACATCTTTTAAGGAAATGGCTCACTTTGTTGAAAATATTCGTATAAATAATAGAAAACTGCATTCAGCTATTAGATATGGAGTTACACAATCGATTTTAAGTGCAGTATCTCTAATCCAAAAGAAAACTATGGCTGAAGTAATAAAGGAAGAATATAATATTAAAGGTGAATTTACCAAAATACCTATTGATGCTCAAACAGGAGATGAAAGATATATAAATGTAGATAAAATGATTTTGAAAGAAATTGACTCACTACCACATGGTCTTTTGAATAACATTAAGCAGAAAATCGGGAAAAACGGCGAGAAATTAAAAGATTATGTCAAGTGGGTTAGAGACAGAATTTTAAAACTAAGAACATCTACTAATTATAATCCAAGTCTGCTTTTTGATGTTTATGGTGCACTAAGTACAATTTTTAGAAATGAAATAGATTCAATTGTCGAATACATGGGTGAACTAGAAAAATTAGCCGACCCGTTTAAACTAAGACTAGAAAGTCCAATTGATGGTGGCAGCAGAGATAAACAAATTGAACTTTTAAAGACACTTAGATTAAAGTTAAAAGAAAATAACATTCATGTAGAGATCATTGCTGATGAATGGTGTAATACATTAGAAGACATTAAACTTTTTGTGGATCAAAAAGCTGTAGATATGGTACAAATAAAATCTCCAGATTTAGGTAGTCTTCATAATACTATTGAAGCTTTACTATATTGCAAAAAAAATGAAATAGGTGCATATTGTGGTGGTTCATGTAATGAAACGGATATATCAGCACAAATTACAACAAACATTGCGATAGCCTGTGGAGCTGATTTATGCCAAGCAAAGCCTGGAATGGGTGTCGATGAAGGTTTTATGATCGTATACAACGAAATGAATAGGACTTTAACTTTGAGCAATAAAAACTGAGTTACGAGTAACTAAATAGTGCGTTAACGGGATCATCAATATATTTTATATAATATCTCAATTATTCAAAAACAGTTATTGCAATTAGAACAAGCTATTAAGAAAGGAAGGATTAAAGAAGTGTTTTCAGATATACAATCTCAATTTAAAGCAGCTCAGAAATGGACTTATATGGATATAAGCAACCAATCAATTATCAGTAATGCTACACGAGAAGCGATAAATAAATATATTGACGATGTCCAATATAATGGCGAATCATCTACAAACCAATGGTTTAATGAATTAGAAAGTGTACGAGAAAAATTTGCCACACTGATAAATGCAACACCAGAAGAAATTGCCTTTACAAAAAACGTTTCTGAAGGTCTAAATATTATTGCTAATGCATTTCCCTGGAAAAAAGGCGATAATGTTATTATTTGTAAAGACATTGAGCATCCAAATAATATATATGTATGGTATAACTTGGAAAAATTAGGTGTTGAAGTAAGATTTGTTCAGTCAAATAATGGGGTTGTGTCCCTTGAACATTTCCAGAAAAAAGTTGATCAGAATACTCGAATGATTTCTATTTCATCAGTTTCTTTTGTTCCCGGTATACGAACAAATTTAAAACAATTATCAAAATTTTGCTGTAAAAATAACATTTTTTTATTAGTGGACGCTGTGCAGTCTTGTGGAATTTTTGATCTAAATGTTAAAGATATCCCAGTTGATGCTATAGTGACTAGTACTGCTAAAGGTTTACTAGGATTATTTGGATTTGGTTTTTTATACTGCAAGAAAAAATGGATCGATAAGCTTCATCCTGTTTATCTAGCAAGACATTCAGTTAATTTATCCTTTAGTCAACATCAAGAAACGGTTGGGGGATCCGATTTTAAACTTTATGATACTGCAAAAAGATTTGAAATTGGTGATATAAATATAGCGGGTGCATTTGCAATAGATGCTTCATTAGATCTTTTGTTATCTGTTGGCGTGAAAAATATTGAGCAACATGTTCTAAAACTATCTGGCCGATTAACAAATGAATTGCAAAAGATGGGTTTTAAAATTAGTAGTGGAAAAACTGCTGAAAATATGAGTAATATTGTTACAGTTGGAGAATGGGGTTCAGATGAACATTTTATGACAGAAGATCCCAAGCTTACAGAATTACATTACTATTTATTGGAAAATAAAATTCGAACATCACTTCGTAGAGGTTTAGTTCGATTTTCTTTTCATTTATACAATACTGTAAAAGAAGTGGATGATGTTTTAAATTTAATAGAAATGAAATTTGTGCAAAAATAAATTAAGTATCTCTTCTGTTTAATATTTAAAAAAATGGAGGTTTTAAAATTGACTAAATATGAACCAGCAGATGGAATTGGTTTACCACGGTTTACGGGAGTTCGTACTTTTATGCGATTACCACATGTACAAGATTTAGAAAATAGTGATGTAGCGATCGTAGGAGTTCCGTTTGATACGGGGGCTACTTTTCGTAGTGGTGCACGGTTTGGCCCTGAAAGTATTAGAAATATTTCACACTGTATCAGAGGATATCATCCCAGTCATAAAATTAACATTTTTGATTATTTATCAGTTATAGACTATGGTGACTTGCCCATTGTTCCGGGATATATAGACGCAAGTTATGAAAAAATAACTTCGGGATTAAAGGAGATGTATAAAAAAGATGTTATCCCAATTGTTTTAGGTGGGGACCATTCAATAACCTTGGCTGAATTAAGAGCAATTGGTGAACCCGTTGCACTTTTACAATTTGATTCACATTCCGATACTCGTGATTCTTATTATGGGGAAAATCACAACCATGCAACACCTTTTTACCATGCTGTAAAAGAAGGTTTAATTTTGCCAGAACATTCAGTCCAAGTGGGCTTACGTGGTCCAGTCCATGATATTAGTGATTGGGAAGCGGCTGAAAGTCTCGGTTTAGAAATAATCTCAACTGATAAGATCCGAGAGATTGGAATTGCTAAAACAATAGAGCGTATTAGAGAAAAGGTAGGTCATCAAAAAGTATTTTTGTCTTTTGATATTGATTTTGTTGATCCAGCCTTTGCTCCGGGTACAGGAACTCCAATGATCGGTGGTTTCACGAGCTACGAAACACAAACATTTATTCGTGGATTAAAGGGTTTGAATATTATTGGATCTGATGTCGTAGAAGTCTATCCAGAATATGATTCAGGA
>Ga0079225_10002062_pt1 | contig 11493 bp, 11 predicted proteins | sample Poulit2012_FD_76344 | JGI IMG/M metagenome (GOLD analysis project Ga0079225, IMG submission 76344) | Agricultural soil microbial communities from Georgia to study Nitrogen management - Poultry litter 2012 | ecosystem: Environmental > Terrestrial > Soil > Agricultural land | place: USA: Georgia...
AGCCTTATATTGCACAGCGATTTGGGCCAGACTCCATTTCTCTTTGTTCTTCCAAAGAAGGGCTGAGTTTTCCTATATTGATATCGCGAATTTTTTCATATTCATTCGGCTGAGGGGGAAGGTTTTCAGTCACCATTTTTTTGAATGTAATTTTATCTTCTACCTGAAGTCCTTCGTTTTGCTCATAAAGATCACTTAAATAAGCAAACACTTTTCCGCCATCCCTAAGTTCTTCAGCAAAAGAATAATGAGCAGGTAGTACAATCAATTCATCCGATAGCTTTTTATAACGATTGTAAAGCGTATCATGCAAGTCATTTACCCAATCATCTGCTTTACCAGCTAAATCCGGACGTCCAATCGATTGAATAAAAAGAATATCTCCTGTTAAAAGGTAGGTTTCATCCACTATTAAAGACGTACTGCCAATGGTATGTCCTGGTGAGTATATTGGTTGAATTTGAATCGAAGTATTTCCAACTAATATATCTTCGTTTTCTTGTAGTGCCTTATAATTAAATGTTACTTCTTGTGCGTCTTTTTCAGGCATATAATAAGTTCCACCTGTTTTTTCAGCAAGTTGATGCCCTCCCGAAATATGATCAGCATGTAAATGCGTATCTAATACATGCTTTATCTGGAGATTGTGATTTTCAGCAAATGTTTTATATACATCTGTCATCCGGCTGGCATCCACAACTGCTGCTTCACCATTGGAGGCAATGAGATAGGACAAACACCCCTTACCTAAGCGGACAAATTGATAAATACTGCCACCGGATTTTAAATCACTTATTTTCACTGGTTCCAAGTGTTCACTCCAAGCTTTCATACCACCTTCTAAGCTATATACTTGAGTAAATCCAGCATCAGTCAACATGTCACCAACTTTAAAAGAAGAAAAGCCTTTTGCGCAAACAACAATCATTTCTTGATGTTTATTTAATTGCTCTGTAAGAGGACTGAGACTATCTATTAAATTTACATATGGCACATTAATGGTATTAACATTTTCCCCTTCTATCTGCCAATCTTCAAATGCCGTTTCATTTCTAACATCTACAATAAATACTTCCTCTCGATTAATAATTCTTTTTGCTAATGCTGTTGAAGTAATTGGTTGTGTCATTCTTATCCTCCTCGTCAGACTTATACCTATATAGGTATTAAAATATTTTTGGGAAGGTTCACGTTTAACTTTACTTTTCATGCTATTTTTCATTGATAAATGCTACATTAATTATCTACTTCTTACTAATAGATCAACCGCTTCTTTAATCACGTCTTCAGAATTTTCGCCGTTCTGTTTATCTTCACGTATGCATTCTTCTAAGTTTTTACTAACAACTAATGCTGCTGTTCGATCCATAGCACTTCTAACAGCAGACATTTGGGCTACAACATCTCGACAGTCTTTCTCTTCATCCATCATTTTGAGAAGTCCACGTACTTGTCCTTCAACTCTTTTTATACGATTTTTTATTTGATCATCGTACTTCATCGCATACACCTCTTTTTCCATTAAGTAATCTATAATAAAAAACTTATTCACTAACTTTACAAACTCATTATATACCCCCGTAGGTATATTGTCAAATTAAAAAAACAACTGATTTACAGTTGTTTTTCTTCATCGTATTCTACTAATATAATATCCTTACCGATTTTCCTTACCATTTCCCATGTAATAGATATTTTGGTATCTTCTTTCTTAAAACCAAACCATTTATAGTCCGGTATAATAATTGCTTCAATCTGACCAGTATGTTCATTAATCTGCAAATCGGTCTGACCAAGCATTCCAAGCCGGGAGCCAGTATTTATATCAATTATTTCCTTACCACTAATATCTTGATAACGCATATGCACCCTTCCCTCACATTCTATAAATTATAGTTAGAGTGGGCGAATCATCGCTTTTGCGTTTTCTGTTTCAAATATTGTTTTCATTAATTGGTTAATTTCTTCTTCAGTTACAATTTCGATGTTTTTGGCTGCTTCATCCATAGTTTGATGCTTTTGTAATAATAATTCATTCCGCCCGTTTCTAGACATTCGGCTGCTCGTACTTTCCAACCGGATCATCATATTACTTTCCAGTTGAGTTTTACTATTTTGCAACTCTTCCCTTGTAATACCGAAATCAAGCAGTTGATCAATGGTGGCATCCATCGTTTTTTTCAGCATGGCTAGTTGCTCTTTTGTTGTACCTGCATATACCCCTAAGAAACCACTGTCTTTATAAGCAATATGATAGGAAAACACATTATATGCAAGTCCACGTTTCTCTCTGATTTCTTGAAAAAGTCTAGAACTCATTCCTCCACCGAATATTTTATTCATCAAAAGAAGTGCAGGTATTTGTTCATGATCAAATGCAAGGCCTTCATAACCTAAACAAACATGGACTTGTTTTGTATCTTTTCGTTCTTCAAGTGTATTTGCGGTAAAAATAGGTTTTTCGATTGGTTGAACTTGATTAGACTGTGTGAAACGATCAAAATAACCTTCCATTTCATGAATCAAATCTTCTGTTACATGACCAGCAACTGAAACTACGACATTATTCGCCGTATAATGATTGTGAATGTGTTCTTCTAAGGAATCCTTTGTAAAACTATTCAATGTTTCTTCCGTTCCGAGTATAGGTCTTCCTAATGAATGTTTATCAAAAGCTGCTTCAGCCAACATATCATGGACATGATCATCCGGTGTGTCACCGTACATTTTTATCTCTTCCATTACAACCTTTTTTTCCCTAGCTATTTCATCTTCCGGAAAGACGGAGTCAAAAAAGATATCTGTTAAAAGTTCTAACGCTGTATGCACATGTGTATCCAACACATGTGCATAAAAACAAGTATATTCTTTCGAAGTAAATGCATTGACCCGTCCACCAATTGCGTCAAATGCTTCAGCAATTTGACTTGCGGTACGTTTCTTTGTTCCTTTGAAAAACATATGCTCCAAAAAGTGAGATATGCCATTATTGGCGGTATGCTCATTTCTCGAGCCTGTTAATACCCAAATACCAACTGCTACAGAGCGTACTGTAGATACGGGTTCAAGTACTACTCTTAATCCGTTTTTATATGTATGTGTATGTATCATGGTGTTCCTCCTGTAAAATCGATTACCGTTTTTCATCTAATAGTGTTTCCACTGTTCCAATTTTATAATTTGATTCTTTTAAACTACTAATTATATCTTCTAGACCATCTCTAACAGATTCTGTCGGATGCATTAATATTGTTGCACCAGGATGAATATTATCATTTACCCGCTTCATCATAACAGAAACAGAAGGATCCTGCCAATCGATAGTATCTACTGTCCATAGAAGTGTTTCCATATTTAATTGATCAGCATGATGAACTACCGTATCATTAAAACTGCCACTTGGAGGGGCAAAATAACGAGGAGATTTATCTATAATCGCCTCTAATATATCATTCGTTACAACTAATTGTTCTTTTATTTCTGCATCGGACAGTTGGTTCATATCAGGATGATCATAGGCATGATTACCGATTAGATGGTTTTGTTCATGAATCATTTCAACAAGATCCTTATGTTTATTAGCCCACTTTCCTTCAATGAAAAATGTTGCTTTTACATTTTCTTTTTTTAACGTTTCTAAAATATTAGGTATATGCTCTTCGCCCCATGACACATTAATCATTAACGCAACCATCATTTTATCAGGATGGCCTCGATAAATCGGAGCTGCCGGTAAACTATCAAGTGTTATTTCAGGTGCTTGTTCATCAAACACTAACAATGTATCGTCATAAGCACCATGTTGTTTCATCTTTTGATAAGATTCTTCTACATTCACTTTTCTTCCATTTCTTCCTGGTGTCTTTTTCCAAACACGATCAATTACAGCATTTTTTGGTGCCTCATTATACTTTGTTGCTTTTCTTTTTATTTCTTTATAAAGCGTGTCTTTTTTCACGACAGGTATACTGTCTACTTTTTTAATATAAGGGTTCATATGACTTGTCATCACCATAAGTAATACAAGCGTAGAAAGCGAAATATATAACATATTTTGTTTTTTAAGCATTCCATCCCCCCTCAATGAACCATATGAACAAGCTGTTTTAAATATGAGTATGTCCATCTTATGAGGTCTAAAGTGGGAGTCATATAGATACCATTGTTCTCATTTTAAAAAACAAGAATTAAAAATGGGTTTAAAAAAAGAAACTGGTTATCCAGCTTCTTGCGTGATGTTATATTATTTCTTCGGTTGAAATTTTTCATTTTCTTTTCTTTCAGATGCAAGTACGTCTTTTCTTGTAAGGTTGACACGGCCTTGTTTATCAATTTCTTTCACTTTCACCATTATCTTATCTCCAATAGAAACCACATCTTCTACTTTATTCGTGCGTTCTTCTTGGAGTTGAGAAATATGCACTAAACCGTCTTTTCCTTTAAATAATTCGACAAAAGCACCAAACTTCTCAATACGTTTTACTGTTCCTAAATAAATTTGGCCAACTTCGACTTCTCGAACTAAGTCTTCAATAATGGACTTCGCCTTATCATTCATACTTTGATCTGTCGAAGAAATATAAACAGAACCATCTTGTTCAATATCTATTTTAACACCAGTTTCATCGATAATTTGATTAATCTGCTTACCGCTTGGCCCAATAACATCTCTAATTTTATCCGGATTGATACTCATTGTTGTAATTTTTGGTGCGTAATCGGATAATGCCGTATTCGGTTCACTAATTGTTTCAAGCATAGAATCAAGTATTTTTAACCTTCCTGATTTAGCCTGTTCCATGGATTCTTCTAAGATATCTTTAGATAGACCATCAATTTTAATGTCCATTTGCAAAGCAGTTATGCCTTTTGCTGTTCCAGCTACTTTAAAGTCCATATCTCCAAGCGCATCTTCCATTCCTTGGATGTCTGTTAAAATAGAATAGTTTTCACCAGTTTTAATCAGTCCCATAGCGATCCCTGCAACAGGTGCGGCAATTGGTACACCAGCATGCATCATTGCTAACGTACTTGCACAGATACTTGCTTGTGAAGAAGAACCATTTGATTCTAACACTTCTGATACGAGACGAATTGTATATGGAAAGGTATCTTCAGATGGTACTACCTTTTCAAGTGCCTTTTCACCAAGTGCCCCATGGCCAATTTCTCTACGGCCAGGTCCTCTGATTGGTCCCGTTTCCCCAACACTAAAATTCGGGAAGTTATAATGATGCATAAAACGTTTAGATTCTTCCAAGTCAAGTCCATCCAATATTTGCACGTCACCTAAAGCTCCTAGTGTACAAACACTTAATACTTGTGTTTGTCCTCTAGTAAATAAACCTGAACCATGCGTTCGCGGTAAAATACCTACACGGGAGGATAAAGGACGAATTTCGTCTGGTTGTCTACCATCTGGACGTACTTTCTCATCTGTAATCAAACGACGCACTTCTGCTTTGACAATATCATCTAATGTCATTTTTACATGACTGATGGCCTCTTCGTCATCTTCATATGAGGCAACAATTTCTTCCTTTACTGAATCGATTGCTTCCTCACGCGCTTCTTTTTCTTCTACTTGAATTGCTTTAGTCAATCGTTCTTTCGCTGCATTAATCACATTTTCCCTAATGGTTTGATCAGCTTCAAATATCGTAAATTCTCTTTTCTCCTTGCCAGCTTTTGTACTAATTTCTTCTTGAAATGCGACAAGTCGAATAATTTCTTCATGAGCAAACATTATCGCATCCAACATCACGTCTTCTGTTACTTCATCTGCTTCTGCTTCAACCATGTTAATGGCGTCTTTAGTACCAGCAACAGTTAATGACAAATCACTTTTTTCTTGCTCCTCGATAGATGGATTAATAATAAACTCCCCATCAATCCGACCTACATTTACCCCTGCAATCGGTCCATCAAAAGGTATATCGGAAATCGATAGTGCAATAGATGCCCCAATCATAGCAGCCATTTCAGAAGAACAATCTTGATCAACACTCATGACTGTAGTAATTACTTGTACATCATTCCGGAACCCATCTGGAAATAGTGGTCTTATAGGGCGGTCAATCAGTCTTGATGATAAAATTGCCTTTTCACTAGGGCGCCCCTCTCTTTTAATAAATCCACCTGGAATCTTTCCGACTGCATACAATTTCTCTTCATAGTTAACTGTTAACGGGAAAAAAGGTAAGTCTTTTGGTTCTTTAGATGCTGTAACAGTAGCAAGCACACTCGTATCTCCATACTTAACCATACATGCACCACTTGCTTGCTTAGCTAATTCGCCTACTTCCACAACTAAATCATGTCCATTTATTTTCGTGGAAAAAACTTGCTTATTTTCTGACATATGTAATACTCCTTTCTAATAACATTCAATACTACTCTTTTTGTTTATTTAATATAAATTAATGTACGAATAGATACTGTACTTAGTAATATTTGTATATACATAAATTTTTAAACATTCATTCATTTTCATTCAAGTAAAAAAAGCAGGATTTCTCCTGCTTCTTTCCATTTATCGGCGTAGTCCAAGTTTTTGAATGACAACGCGATAACGAGTTACATCATTATTACGTAGATAGTTTAGTAAATTACGGCGTTTACCAACCATTTTTAATAAACCACGACGAGAATGATGGTCTTTGCTATGCGTACGTAAGTGCTCATTCAAATTATTGATTTCATCTGTAAGAATTGCAATTTGTACCTCTGATGAACCAGTATCGTTCTCATGTACTTTAAATTCATTGATGATTTCTTGTTTACGTTCTGTTGACATACCCATCTTTCGTCACCTCCTAATTTCATTAATCCCCATTCCCCTAGCAAACGTCGGAGATACGTTTTGCCAAGCGATGGTTCTATAATAGCTTAACTTTTTCTGTTAAAAAAATCAAGAGAATATACTTAGATTATTCTTCGTTTAATCCTCTAAAATAGTGACGTATTTGTACTTCATCCTCTTTCATCTGAGCAATTAGATTTTCCATTCCATCAAACTTTATTTCTGGCCGAATAAACTCATACCAATAAACGGTTACTGTTTCATCATATATATCTTCATCAAAATCAAGTATGTTTACTTCTGCAACTGGATGCTCTAAGTCTTCTTTGAAAGTTGGAACCAATCCTAGACTTGCCATACCATCATACGTTTCTCCTTTAACAGTAATTCGGACTGCGTAAACACCAATTTTCGGAAGTAATTTTTCATCGTCTATTTGTAAATTAGCAGTTGGGAATCCCATTTTCTGACCACGCTTATCGCCTGATATGACAGTGCCAGTAGTTGTAAAGTGGCGTCCGAGTACATGGTTGGCAAGATTGATTTCTCCCTCTTTTAGTGCTTTACGAATGTTAGTAGAACTTGCCTTTTCACTATCCACTTCCACTTTATCTACTGCACTAACTTGGAATGCTCCATTTCTGTATAAGTCAATATTCTCCATATTGCCTTTTCCTTTATGACCATATGTGAAGTCAAAGCCAGCTACCAAATGTTTAATATGTAAACCAATTATGAAATGATCGATGAAATCCTTTGGTGAAAGTAAAGATAATTCTTTATTAAAGGATATTATATAAAACTTATCGACACCAAGCGAAGCAAGCATTGTTTCTTTTTCGGACTGTGGTGTAATATATGAAACGCTTGTCACATTCTTTTGCAATACGACGGAAGGATGTGGATAGAAAGATATGACTGCACTAGTCTTCTTCTCTTCTTGAGCAAGTTTTACTGCTTTTTGGATGACTGCCTGATGTCCTTTATGAACTCCATCAAAAAAGCCAATTGCTGCAACCGTTTCCGGAAGATTTTCTCTTATTAAATCATGTGGATATGTTAAATTAATTGTTTCCATCTTTATTCACCATCACTTCTGAGTCAAATTAAAAACCCGGACAGGCTTTATAATATTCCCTCGTTTTTCATAAATAGCAAGTAATTTATCCTCATACATCATCTTAAACGGATCAGTACCTACATGTTTTTCCGGGAGGGGTAATTTTTGTCCATAAGATACCCTTTTAGCAGTTGCCTCATTTAACTGAATAGCATCCATATGTGTTAACAAACGCTCTACAGGTAGTAGAAGACTCGATGCTTCTTTTTGTAGAGCTTTTTCTTCTAGCTCTGTAAAGGTAACTGTTTCTTTAAAAGAAATGCCATCACTTACTGTACGTATAAGTGTACCCATATGTGCAGGGATACCTAATGCCTTACCGATATCGACACATAATGTTCGAATATAAGTGCCCTTAGAACAAACAACCCGTACTCGAATCACTCCACTTGCTACATCGTTTTCTAACTGTTCTAGTTCATGAATCATAATTTGCCGTACTGGTCTTTCTATATCAATCCCCTGTCTGGCATATTCATACAACTTTTTACCCTGTACTTTCACGGCTGAATACATCGGTGGAACTTGGCTGATATTACCTGTAAACATATTTAGAATACGATTTATCTCTGTATCAGATGGCATGTCAAATTGCGATGTTTGTGTCACTGTTTCTCCTAGCGCATCTTCTGTTGTTGTTGAACGTCCGAGTTGAATATCTGCAATATATTCTTTAACATGCCCTGTAAGAAATGGGATAACTTTTGTTCCTTCTCCCAAACATATTGGTAACACTCCTTCAACTTCAGGATCCAAAGTACCTGTGTGTCCTACTTTTTTTTGTCCTAATATTTTACGGAGTTTAAAAACACAGTCATGGGAAGTGGGACCTTTTGGTTTAAACAATGGAAGAATCCCGTCCACAATAAACACCCCACTATTTATGTAAAACCTGTACCGCTTGTCTTTAAAACAAACGGTATCAGATTAACATTTTATTCTTTATCCAAGTCTTTTAATATTTTTTCAATACGGTTTCCGTGTTCATGAGCTTCATCAAATTCAAATACCACTTCGGGTGTTTTTCTGAGACGTATTCTGTTACCAATTTCAGAACGGACAAATCCTTTTGCCTTATTTAATCCTTTAATGGACGCCTCTTTTTCTTCTTCGTCCCCTAAAACAGAAACATAGACAGTTGCATGTTGCAAATCATTTGTTAACCCTACATCTGTCACAGTAACAAAACCAACTCGTGGATCTTTTAACTTACGATTCAATACATCCCCGATTTCCTTTTTCATTTGCTCTGCTACACGATTTACTCTTGTTTGATCCATGTGCTCACCTCATGGTACATATATTTATTAGAGACGGTACATGTCAGCCATCGTTATATCCAGTTCAGGAGTTTCGTCAATCAAATGTTGCACTTGTTGCAAAACTCTTTCACCATGCTGATATTCATTTGTTACAATGACTGCTACCAACTTTGTTCGCTGCCATACATTCTGAAAGTCCGTCTCAGCAATCGATACATTGAAACTATTTTTAATTCGATCGATAATTGATTTAACTGTTGACCTTTTTTGTTTCAAAGACTGTGCTTCATAAATGATGCACTCTACTTCTAAACAAACGATAATCATGTCCGTTTAATTTCTTCCATAATAAAGGCTTCAATGATATCTCCTGTTTTAATATCGTTAAAGTCCTTAATTGTTATACCACATTCATAATTTTTCTGTACTTCCTTCACATCATCCTTAAATCTTTTCAGTGCTAACAATTCTCCTTCGAATTGAACAACGCCATCACGAATTAACCGTACTTGACTATTTCTTGCTATTTTTCCGTCTATCACATAACTTCCGGCAATCGTTCCAATACGGGATACTTTGAATGTTTCACGTACTTCTGCTTTACCAATCACTTTTTCCTCGTATTCTGGGTCTAACAAGCCTTTCATTGCCGCCTCAATCTCTTCAATGGCTTGATAGATGACGCGGTGCAAACGAACATCTACCTGTTCTGACTCTGCCGCTTTCTGTGCGTTTACATCTGGGCGTACATTAAAGCCAATAACAATTGCATTGGATGCAGAAGCTAATATTACGTCCGATTCTTTAATTGCGCCAACCCCGATATGAATGATGTTAATGTTAACTGTTTCTACTTCAATTTTTCTTAAAGAAGCTGCAAGGGCCTCTGCAGATCCCTGTACGTCTGCTTTAATAATAACATTTAAATCTTTCATTTCACCTTGTTTAATTTGTTCAAACAAATCATCTAAGCTGATTTTAGTCTGTGATCCTCGACTTTCAACAATATGCTTCTGTTGACGTGATTCCCCGATTTGTCTTGCCTGTTTTTCATCACGGAAAACAAGGAATTGGTCTCCTGCTTGAGGTACTGCATTAAGTCCAGTAATTTCTACAGGTGTAGAAGGGCCTGCTTTATCAATTTTCAAACCAACATCACTTACCATTGCTCTTACACGACCAAATGTGTTTCCTACTACAAGAGAATCTCCAGTAGAAAGTGTTCCCTCTTGAACGATTAAACTTGCAACAGGGCCACGTCCTTTATCAAGCTGGGCATCTATCACTGTACCAAAAGCCACTTTATTTGGGTTTGCCTTTAATTCTTCCATTTCCGCAACAAGAAGTACCATTTCTAAAAGGTCATCAATACCTTCTCCTTTTTTCGCAGATAATGGAACGAAAATAGTACTGCCTCCCCAGTCTTCAGGAATTAATTCATATTCCGTTAATTCTTGCATCACTCTGTCAGGGTTAGCTGTTTCCTTATCCATTTTATTCACAGCGATAATAATCGGTACCTCGGCCGCTTTAGCATGGTTAATCGCTTCAACTGTCTGCGGCATTACTCCATCATCGGCCGCCACAACAAGAATAGCTATATCGGTAATTTCAGCACCACGTGAACGCATGCTTGTAAACGCTTCGTGTCCAGGTGTATCTAGAAATGTGATTTTCTTATTTTCATTTTCTACTTGGTAGGCACCAATATGCTGGGTAATACCTCCAGCTTCACCTGCAGTTACTTTTGTATGTCTAATGGAATCAAGTAATGTTGTTTTACCATGATCGACATGCCCCATAATAGTAACAACGGATGGACGTTCTACTAAGTCCTTTTCTTTATCTTTTTTAATATACTTATTGAAATCTGTATCCTCAAGTATAATTTCTTTTTCAACTGTAACGTTAAAATCACTACAAATTAACTCTATAGAGTCATCATCAAGGTCTTGATTCTTATTAGCCATTACATCGAGAAACATTAGCTTTTTAATAATTTCAGATACATCTTTATTTAATTTTTCTGCTAAATCACTCACCGTTAATGTACCATGATATACGATATGTTCTGGTGTTTTTGGTGTCGGCTTTTTCGTTTGCTCTTGAGGAGCAGACTTATTCTTTTGACCTTTACGCTGTTGTTTATTTTTATTTACTGGTTTATGTTTCTTTTGTCCTTTCTTACTTGGGTGATTTTGCTGCTTTTTCCCCTGTCCAGTATTTTGAGCATTGTGTTGTTGCGAATTCTTTTTCTGTTGTTTATCTTCTGAATGCTGCTTTGGTTTTGAAGATTGATTCTGGTTTTG
>Ga0079225_10002064_pt1 | contig 11479 bp, 9 predicted proteins | sample Poulit2012_FD_76344 | JGI IMG/M metagenome (GOLD analysis project Ga0079225, IMG submission 76344) | Agricultural soil microbial communities from Georgia to study Nitrogen management - Poultry litter 2012 | ecosystem: Environmental > Terrestrial > Soil > Agricultural land | place: USA: Georgia...
ACGACCCGCTCCAGGGCTCGGCGAGCGAGTTCGACCGCACGTTCGGCACTGGCGCCCTCCTCTCCGGAGAGGGCTTCAGCCGCCACATTCAGCGATTCGCTCAGACGCTCCGCACTCATGAGCAGCGCGCGCTCCTTCGCGAGTTCCTCTTCCTCGCCGTCCCGTGGGTCCAGGCTTTCCAGTTCCTCCAGCGCGTGGCGAAGGAAGTCTTCGTCCCGGCGCGCCGCTTCGAGCTGGGCCTGGGCCTTGTCCCTTGCCGCTTCTGCCTCCCTCCAGGCCCGCCAGGCGCGTCCGACCTGGACCGACAGGACGCTCAACTTGCCATAGGCATCCAGCAAGCTGCGGTGGGTCGCCGGATCGAGCAGTCCATGCTGTGCGAACTGGCCCTGCACCTCCACCAGCTGTTCTCCCAGCGACCGCAAGAGGCCGACGGAGACGGCCTGATCGTTTACAAAGGCACGGCTGCGACCATCCGCCGAGAGGAGGCGGCGCAGCACCAGCATCTCGTCGTCTGCCGCAAAGCCCTGCTCCTCCAGAAGCGCCCAGGCAGGATGATCGTTCGGCAGTTCGAAAGCTGCCGTGACACTGGCCTGCTCTGCGCCGTGGCGCACCAGGGCCGAGTCCGCCCGCGCGCCCAGCGCCAGGCCGAGCGCGTCGAGCAGGATCGATTTTCCAGCGCCGGTCTCGCCGGTGAGCACACCCAGCCCGGTGGCTAGCGAGAGTTCCAGCTGGTCGATCAGCACTACATTGCGGATCGCAAGGCTGACCAGCATGGCAGTGTCAGAAAACCGACCGCCAGACTCGCGAGATCCAGGAACGCCGCTCGCGGTCCTCCACGGGGCGAAGGTCCTGCCCGGTCAGAAGCGCGTAGGAATCCAGGTACCAGTCGGTTCCGGGGTAGTTGTGGCCCAGAACGGCGGCAGTGGCCTGCGCCTCATCGGTGATCCCGAGAGCCAGGTTGGATTCGACCAGGCGGTGCAAGGCTTCGGCAACGTGGGTGGTGGTCTGGAAATCGCGCACCACGATCTGGAAGCGGTTGATGGCGGCCAGATGTTCTCCCTGGCGCTGATAGTAGCGTCCGATCGACATGTGCTGCCCCGCCAGGTGGTCCTGGGCGAGATCCAGTTTGAGCGCCGCGTCCCGAGCATAGCTTGTGTCCGGGAAACGCGCGACCACCTCGTCCAGGGCTGCCATGGCCTGGCGCGTCATGGACTGGTCACGCTCCACATCGGCGATCTGCTCGTAGTAGGAGATGGCCTTCAGATAGTAGGCATAGGCTATATCCTGGTGGCCGGGATGAAGCTGGATGAAGCGGTCCAGGGTGTTGATCGCTTCATCGTAGCTGTCGGCCTGGTAGTGCGTATAGGCGGTCATCAGCTGTGCCCGCGGCGCCCAGACCGAATAGGGATGCTGCCGCTCCACCTCGTCAAAATTGCTGGCCGCAGCCGCGAAATCGCCTTCGCCGAGGTAGATCAGGCCGAGATTGTAGAACTCCTCGGCCGGTCGCTCGACATAGATGTCGTCGCTGCTCGACGACGAGCAGGACGCGAGCAGCAAGAGCGCTGCGCCTGCCGCCCAGACGCGCGTGTTCGACAGGAGGTTCGATAGGGAGCTTTTGCCCGGCATGCGTGAGAGCCCTCGTGAGAAGCGCCGACTATAGGCACATGCTTCTATGCGCTCAAGCCGGGGAAACCCAGCCACCGCAGATGGGAGCTGCCGCGCCGGGGGGGGATCGCGCGGCGACCCACCCCCGGGACAGGCTGCGGCACCAACTGCACGCCGCTGACTCCACGAGCGGAAGCGTCAGGCAAGACGGCGGCGGTCAGTTGGCCTGCCGGCGCAGGAAGGCCGGGATATCCAGCAGTTCCTCCTCTTCCTTGCTGGCCTGGAGACGATCCTTGGGATCGAGATCGAAGCTCGCCTGCGGCTGCACCTCCGGTTGCGGGCGCGACCGTGGTGCAGGCTGCGGGGCAGCCGCGGCCTGCGGCTTCATGCCCAGGCTCGGTTCGGTCCGCTGAGCCACCGCTGCGCCCCGCGGCGCCGGGCGCTCGGCCTGTGCACCACCTTGACGACCTACTCCGGTCACGCGCGTGATCAGCGAGCTGGCCTTGCGGAAGCTGAAGCCCCCGAAGGTGTTCTGGGAAGCCGGGGCCTCTTCCTCCTCCTGGCGAGCCGCTGGCGCAGGGGTGGTGTTGAGCGCCGGCCGCGAGGCAACTCGCACGGGTTCTGGGGGAATGAAGGCCTCTTCAGCTCCCTCCTGCTCGGCTTCGTAAGCCTCGTCCTCCGCGGCGATGGCAGCGCCCAGTGTCTCCTCTTCCGCCTCTGCCAGAGCTTCCGGCTCCTGTTGAGCAAGAGCGGTCGCCTGCGCCGCCGGACGCGAAGCCGCAGTGGCGGCCACGATCTGACTGACTCCCAGCGGTTGACTGAAGCTCCGCCGAGGCGAGGCAGCAGGCCTGGGGCCCGCTTCCGCGGCCTGACCATCGGCACCCACGACGCTGAGGGTAACGGGGCGCGGCTGTCCCGCCTTCGCCTCGATCTCGATGCCGGTCGCAACCACGGACACCCGCATGCGGCCATTCATCGAGTCGTCGAAGGTCGAGCCGAAAATGATGTTGGCGTCCGGATCAACCTCCTCGCGGATGCGGTTGGCAGCCTCGTCGACCTCGAAGAGCGTCATGTCCATGCCGCCGGTGATGTTGATCAGGACACCGCGCGCGCCCTGCATGGACACGTCGTCCAGGAGCGGGTTGGAAATTGCCGCTTCGGCCGCCGCGATCGCCCGGTCCTGCCCTTCGGCATCACCGGTGCCCATCATGGCCTTGCCCATCTCGGTCATGACCGAGCGGATGTCCGCGAAGTCCAGATTGATCAGGCCCGGCATCACCATCAGGTCGGTGACACCGCGCACACCGGAATGCAGCACGTCATCCGCCATTTTGAAGGCATCGGCAAAGGTCGTCTTTTCCGTGGCCAGGCGGAAGAGATTCTGATTGGGGATGATGATCAGGGTATCGACGTACTGGGTGAGTTCATGGATCCCCTGATCCGCGAGGCGCATGCGATGAATGCCTTCGAACTGGAAGGGCTTCGTCACCACCCCGACCGTCAGGATGCCGGCCTCGCGCGCAGCCCGAGCCACCACCGGCGCCGCGCCGGTGCCGGTGCCACCGCCCATGCCGGCGGTGATGAAGACCATGTTGGCGCCTTCGAGGTGCCGCATGATCTCGTCCAGGGACTCCTCGGCGGCCGCACCGCCGACATCCGGCCGCGAGCCGGCCCCCAGCCCGGCCGTGATGTTGCGGCCCAGCTGGATGCGCCGCTCACAGAGCGACTGCTGCATCGCCTGGGCATCGGTGTTGGCAACGACGAACTCCACGCCTTCAAGGTTGGAGCTGATCATGTTGTTGACGGCGTTACCGCCGGCTCCGCCGACGCCGATCACCGTGATTTTCGGACAGAGGATTTCCTCTTCCATCGGCACGCTTAGATTTAGATCCATGTTTGCCTCCGCTTATTCGCCCTTGGCTCCATTCCACCGCCGCTTGCCTGCTCGGCGGTGCTCTACATCGCAGACGACACTCCATTCGGCCTGCCGGGGCTCGGGTCGGCAGGCAGTCATCCGCACTGATTTCACAGACTGCGAAAACGCGAGCACTCCAACGCATCCGCTTTGCCGTCTCATCAGAAGTGCTCCTTGATCCAGTGGCCCACCCGACCGAGAAAGCCGGCGGCCTCGGGGGTATCCGCGATCGGCGCCGGGGGTGGGACCCGTTCCATGGCCAGCGCATAGGCCAGCAGCCCGGCACCGGTGGCGTAGGCCGGACCGCTGGTCGCCTCGGCCAGGCCACTCAGATGAATCGGGCGTCCGATCCTTACCTGCTTGTCGAGGATGAGGGCCGCGAGATCGCTCATGCCCGGAAGCTGCGCGGCACCGCCGGTAAGAACCACGCGCCGCCCGCCCACCTTGTCGAAGCCACTGGCTTCCAGCCGTGAGCGCACGAGCTCGAAAGTCTCCTCCAATCGCGGCTGCATGATCCCCACCAGCAGGGAACGCGGGACCTGCTGGACATGTCCCTCTTCCTCGCCCACCTGGGGAACGTCGATCATTTCCCGCTCGTCTGCGGAAGTGGCAATGGCATGGCCGTAAAGTGACTTCAGGCGCTCTGCATGCGTAAGCGCGGTGGAGAGACCGCGGGCGATGTCGCTGGTGACGTGGTGCCCGCCCACTGGCACCACATCGGTGTGAATGACGTTGCCCTCCAGGAAAACTGCGATGGAGGTGGTACCGCCGCCCATGTCGATCAGCGTCACGCCAAGCTCACGCTCATCGCCCACGAGGGATGCGAGGCCGGAGGCATAGGGTGAGACCACGAAGGCGCCGATACCGAGCTGGCAGCGCTGGATGCAGGTGGCAAGATTGCGTACCGCGCCCGTGGCGGCGGTAACGATGTGCATGTTCACCCCGAGTCGCTCGCCGTACATACCCCGCGGATCGCGGATGCCGCGGCTGCCATCGATGGTGTAGCCGACGGGAATCGAGTGGATGAGCTGGCGGCCTTTCTCCGGCTGGCCGAGCACGCCTTCCAATTGATGACCCTGCTCGAGCGCCCGGCGCACATCGGAGTCGTCCACCTCATGACCATCGGTGGCAACCTCCACCCCGATCAGGCGAGAAGCCGGATAACCGCCCGAGAGGTTGACGACCACCGATTCCACCGGCTCACCGGCCATCTGCTCGGCGGAATGCACGGCAGCGAGAATGGCCCCTTCGGCCGCCTCCATATCCACCACCGTGCCGTTCTTGACCCCACGCGAAAGCTGCTGACCAATTCCCAGGACCTTGAGGCGGTCCGGTCGCTCACCCCGTCCTTCCTCAATGCGCGCGACCAGGCAGCAGATCTTGCTGCTGCCCACGTCGAGCGACGCGAGGATGCCGTGGCGATTGCGCTTCAAACCCTTGTTCATCCTGATTTACCGCCCCTTCTCCCCCTCAGGTATCCCGGCCGCCACGGCTTGGCGGTTTCGGAAGCTCACCCGTCACACTGCGCAGCACCAGCCGATCCGGCAGGCGCATGTCGATCATCGCCACGTCCCGCTCCAGAAGGCCCTGCTGTCGCTCCAGATGAGCGAGCTGGCTCCAGGCCGCCTCAGCACCTGCTTCAGGCAGACGTACCTCGACCCCTCCTTCCAGCCGCAGGTTCCAGCGGCGCTCGGAGACCCAGACGGCTGCCACCACCCGCCTCGCCATTTCCGGCTCCCGCTGCAGGAAGGCCACCAGTTGCCGCGCCTGCTGCGGCGCGCCGTCGCCGACGACGAGCGGGAGGTTGATGAAGTGGCCCGGCCGCGTATTGGCGATCGGCAGCCCTTGCTGATCGATCACCGCCAGGTGCCCCTGATGCTGCCAGAGCGCGATCGGAATTCGCTCCTCCAGGCGCAGATGGATCTGATCTGGCAGGCGCCTTTGAACTTCGGCAGCGGCAACCCACGGTAGCGCCATGACCCTTTCCCGGGCGGCGTGCGGATCGAAGGCAAGGATGGGGTCTCCTCTCTGCACGGCCAGCGCCGCCAGCAAGCTGCTCGACTCACCCCTTTCCCGCCCCTCGACCGTGACATCCCGCACCGCCAGGCCGGCATGCACGCTCGCGGCCCAGAAGCCGGCCTGCCCTTCCTCCGCCAGCTTCACCACGATCCCCGAATACCAGGCCCCGAAGCCGCCACCGACAAGAAGGCAGATCAACAGCAGGCGTGGCAGCAGTGGCAGCAGCGACTGCAGCAGACGCCTGTCCCGCCAGTGCCGGCGTGGCGGCGAGCGGCGGCGAGCCGCCTGCTTGGGCGCCTTCTTCCCGATCAGTCGCATTGCGCCCGCTCCGCCATCCATTCGACCAGGTCGGGGAAGGAGATGCCGCAATAGGTCGCCTGTTCCGGCACCAGACTGAGGGGCGTCATGCCCGGCTGCGTGTTCACCTCCAGCAGGTAGAGCCCACCCGCATCTCCTGCCTCGGAACGATCATCGAATCGGAAGTCTGCGCGGGTAACGCCCCGACAGCCGAGCACCTGGTGGGCCAGAAGCGCCGCTTCCATCGCCTGGCGGTAAAGGCTGTCGTCGATGGGCGCCGGAACCAGATGATCGGTTTTTCCCTCGGTGTACTTGGCGGCGTAGTCGTAGAAACCCTGGCGCGGCCGCAGTTCCGTAACGGCCAGGGGCCGCTCGCCCATCACCGCCACCGTCAATTCACGGCCGTGGATGTAGGGTTCAACCAGCACTTCGTCGCCGAAGGGCCAGTCGTCGCGGGAGAAGGGCAGCGCCTTGTCGCCCTGCCTGACGATGACCACCCCCATGGAAGAGCCCTCGGCTACCGGCTTGACCACATAGGGTCGCGGCAGTGGATCGCCCGCCAACAGGCTGGCCCGATCCGAGATGAGGCCATCGGGACAGCGCAGACCGGCTTCGGTGAAGAGCCGCTTGGCCATCACCTTGTCCATGGCCAGCGCTGACGCCAGCAATCCGGAATGGGTGTAGGGAATCCCTAGAAGGTTGAGCAGCCCCTGGACATTGCCATCCTCACCCCAGCGCCCATGAAGCGCGTTGAAGAGGAGATCCGGACGAGTTTCCAGCGCGGCGAGAAGAGCCGGCACCCCCCCCGCCATGTCGAAGAGGGTCGCTTCATGACCCTTCAACTGCAGTGCCTCGGCGCAGGCCTGGCCACTGACCAGGGACACATCGCGTTCGACCGAGCGGCCGCCATAGAGGACAAGAACCCTCATCAGGACCCCTCCTCCGACGGGCGTCCGACACGTCGGATCTCCCACTCCAGGTGAATGCCACTGTGCTCGCGCACACGGCGACGAATCTCCTCGCCCAGCTCCTCCAGATCACGCGCGGTGGCCTCACCCAGATTGATGAGGAAGTTGCAGTGCTGCTCCGATACCTGGGCGCCCCCGTGCTTCAGGCCGCGCCCGCCGGCCGCATCGATGAGTTGCCACGCCTTCTGGCCGGGCGGGTTCTTGAAGGTCGAGCCGCCGGTACGGCTGCGGATCGGCTGGGTGCCGCTGCGAGCGCTGCGAATTTCATCCATGCGGGCCTCGATCGTCTGAGGCTCTCCTGGCGTGGCCGCAAGCGCCGCTCGCAGAAAGATCCAGTCTGTCGGCACCCGAGACGTGCGATAGGACAGACCCATCTCCTCCGGCCGCAGGCGCTTGATCTCGCCCTTGGGTGTGACCGCCTCGGCCCAGCGCAGCACGTCCCTGATTTCGCGGCCATAGGCGCCGGCATTCATGCGCAGCGCGCCACCGATGGTGCCGGGAATGCCCGAGAGGAATTCCAGGCCGCTCAGCGTAGCGCGACGCGCCGCCTCGGCCACGTTGACATCGAGCGCCGCAGCGCCTGCGATCAGCCCCTCTTCATCCTGCTCGACGCTCGCAAAGGCTCGTCCCAGACGCAGGACGACCCCCTCGATTCCGCCATCTCGAACCAGGGTGTTGGAGCCCACCCCTAGCACTGTCACCGGCACGCCGTGCGGCTTCTGCCTCAGGAAGTGCAGCAGGTCCTCCTGATCCGCCGGACGGAAGGAGACTTCCGCCGCTCCCCCGACGCGGAACCAGGTGATGCCGGCCAGCGGCGCGTTTTCGGTGTAGCGGCCTCGTACCGACGGCAGGCGGTCGAGCAGTCGCTGCTGCGGGGAGGTCATGACGGACATTTCCCTCCCCCGAGATGAACGGCGATCTGGGCCGGCAGGGCCTGAGCCCAGTTGGTGATACTGCCGGCGCCAAGGCACACCACCATGTCCCCGCGCTTGCCGGCGCGCGCGATGATCCGCGCCAGGTCGAGCGGGTCCGCCAGGGGCGCGGCCTGCCGGTGGCCGTGGGCCCGCAAGCCCTGTACCAGCGCATCGCGGTCATATCCGGGTATCGGAGTTTCGCCAGCCGCATAGACATCGGCGACCAGAACGCCGTCAGCGTCGTTGAAACAGGTGCAGAACTCTTCGAAGAGGTCGCGCAGACGGCTGTAGCGGTGCGGCTGCACGACCGCGATGACACGGCCTTCTGCCGCCTGGCGCGCCGCGCGCAAGACCGCGCGGATCTCCACCGGGTGATGGGCATAGTCGTCGATCACGGCGATGCCACCGGCCTCACCGGTCTTGGTAAAGCGGCGGCGCACCCCGTCGAAGGTCTCCAGTGCCTTGCGCAGCGTCTCCTCGCCCAGTCCCATCTCGACCGCGAGCGCACAGGCCACCAATGCGTTTTCGACATTGTGCTGACCTACCATCGGCAGGAAGAGGTTCTCGATCCGCGCGCTCTGGCCATCGCGGCTGTTGAGCGCCAGGTCGAAACGCGAGCCGCTCGTCTCCAGGCGCAGGTTCTCGGCCCGGACGTCGGCCTGCGGTCCGAAGCCGTAGGTGATGATGCGGCGGTCCTCCACCCGGGCGATCAGCGCCTGTACAGCCGGATGGTCGATGCAGCAGATCGCCAGCCCGTAGAAGGGGATGTTCTCGAGGAAGCTCTCGAAGGCCCCATGAAGCGCCTCGACCGAGCCATAGTGGTCCAGATGCTCCGGATCGATGTTGGTGACCACGGCAATGGTGGCGGGCAGCTTGGTGAAGCTGCCGTCGCTCTCATCGGCTTCCACCACCATCCAGTCGCCCGCGCCGAGGCGTGCGTTGGTTCCATAGGCATTGATGATGCCGCCGTTGATGACCGTCGGGTCCAGTTCCGCCGTATCCAGCAGCTGGGCGATCAGGGAGGTAGTGGTGGTCTTGCCGTGGGTGCCGGCGACGGCGATGGACCAGCGAAGACGCATCAGCTCGCCCAGCATCTCGGCGCGCCGGACGACCGGCAGGAAGCGCTCTCGCGCCGCCATGACCTCCGGGTTGTCGCTCTTCACGGCAGAGGAGATCACGACGACCTGGGCCTGTTCGACATTGCCGGCCGCATGACCGATCGCGACGGAAATACCGAAGCTGCGCAACCGCTGCACGTTGGGGCTCTCGGCGAGGTCGCTGCCCTGCACCCTATAGCCCAGATTGTGCAGCACCTCAGCGATGCCGCTCATGCCGATCCCGCCGATGCCGACGAAGTGGATGATACCGATGTCGAGGGGCAGCGCTCTCATGCGGCAGCCTCCCGGTAGCTGGTGCCAGCTCCTCCATTGTCCTGGCGCCACACCAGGTCCGCCAGGCGCTCCGCGGCATCATCGCGGGCAAAAGCACGAGCAGAGGCCGCGGCCAGCTTGAGCTTTGCAGGATCGGAAAACAGCTCCGTCAGACGCTGCGAGAGCAACTCCACCGTCACCTCGCGCTGTGAAACGAGCCAGCCTCCGCCCGCCGCGGCGAAGGCTTCGGCATTGCCGCGCTGGTGATCGTCGGCCGCGAAGGGATAGGGAATCAGCAGCGCCGGCCGGCCGGCTGCAGCCAATTCGGCGATGGTCGAGGCGCCGGCGCGGCAGATCAGCAGATGGGCCGTCGCCAGGCGTTCAGGCATGTCATCGAAGAAGGATGCGAGCAGCGCAGTCACCCCTGCCTGCTCATAGATCGCCGCAACCTCCTCGCGATCGCGCCCGCGCAGCTGCTGGATCACCGTCAGCCTTTGGCGCAGCTCCCGTGGCAGCCGGGCTACCGCGTCCGGTACCAGTTCGTCGAAAGCACGGGCACCCTGGCTGCCCCCGGTCACGAGCAGGACGAGGGCCTGTCCATCGAACGCCGGATAGGGTTGCTGGCCCACAGCAGCGATCTCCGCGCGCACCGGATTGCCGGTCAGCACCTGCCGCTCTTCTGCCCCCACCGGCAGTCCGGCAACCTCCGGGAAGGAGGTTGCGATGACGTCCGCGCGCGCCGCCAAGAGGCGGTTGGCCCGTCCGACCACCTGGTTCTGCTCATGCAGCAGCGTGCGGATCCGACGTCGCCGGGCGGCCATCAAGGGCGCCACCGATGGATAGCCGCCGAAGCCCAGCACTGCCTGCGGCTGCAGCTCGGCGATCAGGCGCCGGGACTGCAGATAGCCAAGACCCAGAGCACAGGCGGCGCGGAGCTTGCTCAGGGTATGGCCTCGGGGGGAGCCAGCGGCGATACGGCGGGTCTGGATCCCCGGCAGCCCCTGGAAGCCGGAACCCCGCTGATCAGTCACCAGCACCACCTCGGCACCGCGCTGCAAGAGCGCCCGCGCCGTCGCCTGAGCCGGAAAGAGATGTCCCCCCGTGCCTCCTGCCGCCAGCATCACCAGGGGCTTCTTCTGCTGCTGCCGAAGCGCGGTCATAGTTCGTTGCTCCCATGCTGCTGCGCCGGCGCGTGAGGGCCAGTACCATTCCCATGCAGAGAGCCAGTGCCAGCAGCGACGAGCCGCCATAGGACAGGAAAGGAAGCGTCATGCCCTTGGTGGGAATGAGATGCAGTGTTGAACCCATGTTCACCAGCGCCTGCAGCCCGAAGAGGGCGAGCAGGCCGGCGCCCGCCAGCATGACGAACAGGCTTTCCTCGCGCAGCAGTCGCGTGAAGCCCCGCAGGACGACGAAGGCAAAGAGAAGGACAATGATCAGGCAGGCGACGATGCCGAGTTCCTCGCCGGCGACCGCGAAGACGAAGTCGGCATGGGCGTCGGGGAGATAGGCTTTGACCGTCCCCTCCCCCGGCCCGCGGCCCCACCAGCCGCCATTCATGAAGGCTTCCATGGAACGGCCGATCTGGTAGCCGTCGCCGGCGGCGGGATTGAAGAAGGCGTCGATGCGATGGGCCACGTGGGGCAGCGAGACATAGGCCCCGACGAGGCCACCGAGCACGATCACCGTCAGCGTGATCACCAGCCCCCAGGACAGGCCGGCCAGGAAGAGCTGTACCGCGAAGATGGCGGTCAAGAGGGCCGTCTGCCCGAAGTCGGGCTGCAGCATCAGCAGCGCCGCGATGGCCAGCCACAGCAGGAGGGCGATGGAACGCCCGGGAAAACCTTCCTGGTAGCGCCCCAGCGCCAGCAGCCAGCCGGCGACGACCGCAAAGAAGGGCTTCACGAACTCCGACGGCTGCAGCGAGAATCCCAGAATATTGATCCAGCGGCTGGCTCCCTTGACCTCATTGCCGAAGAAAAGCACGGCGACCAGCAGCAGCAGCGACCCCAGCAGGCCGAAGACGGAAATCCGCCTCACCCAGCGCGGGCTCGCAAGAGACATCGCCAGGAGCAGCGTGCCCGCCGCCGGCAGCAGCAGCAGATGCCGCTTGGCGAGGCCAAAGGTGCCAAGCCCGAGGCGGGTCGACACTGCCGGCGAGGCCGTCAGGGAAAGAACCGCGCCGAAGGCCACGAGCAGGATGATGGTGAAGAGGACCCAGCGGTCGACGCTCCACCACCAGCGGCCGAGGAGGGAGGAGTCGCTGTGCTCGAAGGCCAGGCTCATCTCGCCTCCTCATCCCGCAGCGCCTTCACGATTGCCTTGAAGGCGTCCCCGCGTTCTTCGAAGTCCTTGAACTGATCGAAGGAAGCGCAAGCTGGAGAAAGCAGC
>Ga0079225_10002065_pt1 | contig 11477 bp, 2 predicted proteins | sample Poulit2012_FD_76344 | JGI IMG/M metagenome (GOLD analysis project Ga0079225, IMG submission 76344) | Agricultural soil microbial communities from Georgia to study Nitrogen management - Poultry litter 2012 | ecosystem: Environmental > Terrestrial > Soil > Agricultural land | place: USA: Georgia...
AATCATAATCGAGAAACAAAGTAACCTCCTACTTCAAAACAGCAAAAACCTTACCTGCTTTACAATCAAACAAGTTTGATTATCAAGCTGTCCTTTCCTTGAAAAGGAAAGGAGCTTTTGTTTACTGATTCATAGAAGCTTAATAGTAAAAGAGAAACTCCTTTCTAAGAAAATTAACCATAATAGAAAGGAGAGTTTATCCTTGATTTACAATTATTTAAAACCCATAAACAAGCTCCCCACCTTAAAAAAGGAGGGGATAAAATAGATAAACCGCAGGTTTAGCTGTTTTTGGGGTGGTTGTAACTTTTAATATGATTTTTCAAACAAAGTTTGTTTTAATTTCAAACAACTTTAAACCCGCTTACTGATCATTTCAACAATTTAACTTAAAATCTCCGGCTATTCATTTAGAAGATTTGTAACTTGTGGCTCATATCACACAAAACCATTAATGATTTAAATTATGCGTAAGTTTTATGTTATAATTCTAGTGTTTTTCATAATACCCGGAATTTTATCAGCTCATCCCTTAGGTGATGGAGAATTATCTGAAGTTCCGGAATCTTCTGCCGAACCAGTTAAAATTTCTTATACTGATTTCATTGCTCCCACTGCGGATTGCGTTCCGTTAGCAGAATTTACAGAGGACTTTAACAGTACGGAAGAAGGAGAGGTACCGGATTGTTGGAATACCATGCGCATGAACTCCTCAAGTGGTAATGTGGACTTAAATGTAAAATCCAATCCCAATGCGATTACCCCGCCACACGATTTTCAATTTAACAACTCTACTGACGATAATGCCATTTTTTATTTGGTGACTCCGGAGTTATCTACCTTAGCTGATGGAACTCATCGTTTGCGTTTTTATTATGATAAAAATGGTAATGATAATGTTCAAGTTGAAGTTGGAACCATGAGTAATGCGACCAGTGCCAATACTTTCACCTCGATTGCCTCTATTTCTCCGGGGGAAGGTTATAATGTTTATATCGTAGATTTTGATCAACCCACTACAGATTCTTATGTAGCTTTTAAACTCTCCTTTTCTATTGGATTTTCTCGAGTGTATTTAGATAATGTTTCTTGGGAACCTATTTTAGATTGCGTTGAACCGACCGATTTGAGCTTCGATAGTTCTGGGGAAACCACGGCAGATTTAAGTTGGAGTCCCGGGGAAGAAGAATCAAACTGGACGGTTAAATACGGAGAACAAGGGTTTGATTTTCAAACAGAAGGTCTAACCGAAGAAGTTTCAGGCTTACCCGAAGTAACGCTAACAGATCTCGCTGTTAACACGATGTATCAAGCCTATATAAAATCTAATTGTGCCGATGATGAAGAAAGCGTTTATGCCGGTCCGATCAATTTCTACACCGGATATTGTCCGGGAAATGCCGAAGGTGGATCCGGATCTATTGACGACTTTACCACCACGGGAGGATATGAGAACATAGATAATCAAGACACCGGAGAAGAGAATGGATATGAAGATTATACCGACATGATTGTTTCACAACTTCCCGGCAGCAGCTTTGATTTTTCGGCAAATACCACCGGAAGCAGTGCAGGATTTGCCATTTATATCGATTATAATCAAGATTTTGAATTTGATTCTTCAGAAAAGGTTTATACCAGTAATGGATATGAAACCGAAGTATCCGGAACCATCAGTATTCCTGAAGACACCACTCCCGGCGAATATCGTTTACGGGTAGTTTCAAATTGGTTAAGCATGGATCCTGAACCTTGTGATCATGGCAATCAAGGAAAAATTCAAGATTATACTTTAGAGGTATTACCAATATCTGAATGCACTCCACCGGAAAATCTCAGCCTTGAATCGGTAGGGGTTAATACAGCCGATATCAACTGGACAGCTGGGGCAGATGAAACGCAGTGGGAAGTTAAATATGGAGAACCGGGATTTGACCCTGATGATGATGAAGGTTCTTCTCAAATTGTGAATGACGATCCGCAAACCACGTTGACCGACCTTTCGTCTAATACGACATATGAAATTTACTTACGCGCTTTATGTGAAAATTCCGATAGTATGTTCACTCCGCCCCTTCAGTTCACGACTGCTTGTGAGGCGACCGACATTCCTTTTGTTCAGGATTTTGAAGATACTACTCCCCCGGCTATTCCCGACTGTGGAATTATTGAAAATGCCGGTTCTGGTAATAACTGGGAAACCCACCATCTGACGTATTATGGATTTGACAGTAATGTTCTTCGATATAAATATAGCGAAAACCCCGCTAATGCATGGTATTTCACTCGTGGAATAGCCTTAGAAGAAGGAACAAATTACCAGCTGATTTATAAATTTGGAAACAATGCCAATACGATGTCTGAAAAACTCAGGGTATCTTATGGAACTGCTCCGGAATCTTCTGCGATGGACACAGAATTGGCTAATCACACAAATGTTGTCGGTCAAGAAGCTGAAATAGATGAGATCCTGTTTACCGTGGAAGAGGATGGCGTGTATTACTTCGGATTTAATGCACATTCAGATGCAGATCAATTTTATTTATTCGTTGATGATATAGAAATTGATTTAGCGCCAACCTGTCCAAAACCTACGCAAATCGAAATTGATTATATCGCTGACACTTATGCGCATATCAGTTGGACTCCGGGAACCGATGAAACAGCTTGGGAAGTTATATATGGCGAAGAGGGATTTGACCCCGATGGAGATGAAGGGACGAGTATTGAAGTTGAAAATCAAGATCCACAAACAGTATTGGACAATTTGGATCCTGATTCCTCCTATGATATATATGTGAAAGCAATCTGCACGGAGGACGATGAAAGCGAATGGTCGAATTCCAATACCTTCGCGACTAAGCCAGTTTCCCCGGAAAACAATTATCTCTGTGATGCTTTTGAATTGGAAGTAGATGCGACTTGTACAGAAACTTATTCCAATGTCGATGCATTTGAAGAAATTGACGAACCTGTCGGTTCCTGTCTGAATGTTTTCCACGGAACAAATTCTGTGTGGTTTTCTTTTACCGCACCGGAAAATGGCGATGTACTAATAACCTCTGATTTTGAATCTACCTCGTTTAATACAGAAATGGTGGTATATGATGCTCCTGAAAACTGTGAGGACTTATCGACTTTGGGCGAAGAAATAGGATGTGCCGACAGCGGTGCGGATCTGGAACTCCAAGATTTAACTCCCGGAGAAGTCTATTATATTAAACTGGCCGGATTTAATAATGAAGAAGGTGAGTTTTGTATAGAAGTTCAAACCGATGAAACCCCGTCTTGTCCAGCCCCGACCGATATCAATATCGGAGAAATCACCGAGGACACCGTGGAGGTTTCTTGGACTGCAGGAGGAAATGAATCGCAATGGGAAGTAATATACGGAGAAGCGGGATTCAATCCGGAAACAGCCGGAGAATCTGAAGTAGTAAACACGACAGAAGTTACTTTGACTGAGCTGAGTCCGGAAACCGATTATGAAGTTTATGTGCGTGCAATTTGTACAAACCTCAACAGTGATTTAGCTGGACCGGAAACGTTTACTACAGATGAAATGTCTGTTGACAGTCACATTTTTGCTGACTTTACTTTCTATCCGAACCCGGTCAAAGATCAATTGATTTTAAAAGCCGGATCGCAAATAAAAAGTGTTGAAGTGTATAACTTGTTAGGTCAAAGTGTGATTAGTGCACAACCCAATAGCTTAGAAGCACAGATTAACACGGAGAAACTTCAATCAGGAGTTTATTTGATGAACGTCACTATTTATGGAAGTCAAAAAACATTTAGAATTGTGAAGAAGTAGTATATCCCGAGATATTCGGGATAAATTCTAAAATAATTTAATGACTAAAAGCCATTCTTTTTATAAGGGTGGCTTTTTTTAAGTTTGCTATTTATTTTAATCCTAAATTCATCAATAAATTTTACAATAATACAACACTTCACTCTACATTGCTGCAATAACTACAGCAGATCAACACTATCATAAAGGCTTAACAAAAAACAACTTATACTCAATAATCAAACATTACACTTATCCTGGATTTTTAACAACCTTTAATTAAGTCTCTTTAATATCACAAAATAGCTTTAAAAACCAACGTATGCATCCTCTTAATACATCTTAAATTTTTCGATATTTTATTTGGAAATTATCAAAATAAAATCTTAGATTAGCAACCTACATATTCAAATTTTATTTTTTAACTGATAAAACCCCATAACTTAAAAAGTTATTTCATGAAAAAATCTACTTTATTTTTAAAACAAACAATATTTCCGGTCAGCTTAAGCTTTTGGCTGTTGTTCTTTTTTACCGCTGCAGCAAGTTTTGCTCAGAGTGAAAAAATTTCAGTTTTAGCCGATCAAAGCAATTCCAAAAATCTTTCACACAATTCGGCTGTAAATGATTACTATACTACATTCGATGAGGATGATTGCAGTCAAGAAACCTTGAGCAATAACTTTCAAAATGCCCTTGGAACGCTTCATCAACTCCAAATTGCCAATGATTTTACCGTAAATCCGAATGAAAGTTTTACGCTAAATTCTATGTCCTTTAATGGAGTAGTTGATTTTGGAGAAACTATTAGCGCGGTGAATGTTTATTTTTACCAAGATTCAGGAGATGGTCCTGGAGAAGCAATATCATCTATATCTTCTGTTACTCCTTCCTCTGATGAAAGTGTTGGAGAGAATTTTGGACTCGACTTTCGTGAAATAACCATAGAGTTTGAAGATCCCATTTCTTTTATTGGCAGCTCATCCGAAAGTGTTTTTTGGGTAGGAATCCAAATTGAATATACTGGAGCAAACTCTTATATGGAGGTTACGACCAACATGAATACGCCTAATTCAATCTATTACCTTGATAATGATACAAGTCTTTGGGTTAAAAGTTCACCGGACGTAGAACTTAATTTATATTATGATGGTGTAATATCATTATATGGCGAATGTATTGAGCTGGATGGTTGTACAGGTCAACCTGATGCAGGTCATATTACCGGAGGAGAAACCATGGAAATATGTAAAAATATCGGATTTGGTTTAAACGTAAGCGGTGCTACACAAGCTGCTGGTTTACTTTATCAATGGCAACAAAAAACACCAGAGGAAGAAGATTGGACCGATATTGAAGACGCCAATGAATTATCACTACAAATTCCTGATGGAATTACGATAGAAACACAATATCGTTTTCGAATAGAATGTGAAAACAATGAAGAATTCGACTTTACCGATCCCGTTACAGTAACTGTAAAACCCACCAATGAATGTTATTGTACCCCTGTTTATACAACAGGATGTATTTCAAATGACAATATCACCAATGTCAGTTTAACCGGTGAATCTGAATCGATTGATAATGATTCCGAATGCAGTGAGAATGCTTATGGAGATTATACCGATTTGACCCCAGCTGATTTAGCACCCGGTGAAACTTACACTTTAAGTGTTTCTACGGGATATAGTTCTCCTACTTCTGAACAAGTTCGGGCTTGGATTGACTTTAATCAAGATGGCCAATTTTCAGAGGAAGAAGAAATTGCCAATTCGCAAGGAGATGGATTGGAAGGTGGTACAGGAAATTTCGAATTTGAAGTTCCTGAAAATATTGTTCCGGGTGATTATAGACTGCGGGTAAGATTGGGATATTCAACTTCCGCGCCAACTTATGATGCATGCGAAAGTGTAAATTACGGAGAAGCCGAGGATTATATGGTAGAGATCATTCAACTTAACCAATGTCAAGACCCTGTTTCTGCAGGAGAACCGGAAGAAACTGATCTTAATGTTTGTGCTAATATTCCATTTTTAGTGGCCATTACAGGAGCTTCCAATCCAGCTGATGGTTTAACCCGTCAATGGCAATCCTCTCCAACAGGAGAAGACGACTGGACAGACATAGAAAACGCCAATTCAAATAACTACACCGTTTCTGAAGGTATTGACGAACCAACTAATTTTAGATATAAAGTTGTCTGTAATGACGGAACTCCAGCATATTCTGACATTATAGAAGTGAATCTTAATCCCGCCAACGAATGTTATTGTATACCTACTTATGAAAATGGTTGTGGTTATGGAGATAGAATTACCAATGTTAGTTTATCGGGCGAATCAAATACAATAAACAATGATTCCGAATGCAGTGAGAACGCTTATGGAGATTATACCGATTTGACACCAGCTGATTTAGCTCCGGGAGAAACTTATACCTTATCAGTTTCTACAGACTACTCTTCTCCGACCTCGGAAAATGTAAGAGCTTGGATTGATTATAACGACAATGGAAACTTTGAAGACGATGAAGAAATAGCCAATAGCCAAGGAAGTGGTTTAGGTAGCGGCACTGAGCAATTTGAATTTACAGTTCCTGAAAATTTAAATCCAGGTAATTATAGAATGCGCGTAAGATTGGATTATGGCTCAAGTGATATAGAACCTTGTAATGAAGCAAGTCATGGAGAAACTGAAGATTATACGGTTGAGGTTATAGAACTTAATGACTGTCAAGACCCAGTTTCTGCCGGAGAAGTTCAAGACACCGCTCTTGAGGTTTGTGCTGGAATTAACTTTACACTTGTGGTGACAGGAGCTTCTGACCCCGCCAATAATTTAACGCGTCAATGGCAATCTTCTCCAGCTGGGGAAGATGATTGGACAGCTATAGAAGGAGCAAATTCAAATACGTACGTCGTATCAGGTGGAGTTGAAGAACCTACTGATTTTAGATATAAAGTAGTTTGTGGTGAAGGTGACCCGGATTATTCTGACCTTGTTGAAGTTACTTTAAAACCGGGAGAAGAGTGCTACTGTACGCCAATCTACACCGCTGGTTGCGATTCTGATCAGATCAATAATGTAACTTTAATAGGAGAATCTGAAACCATCGATAACGATTCGGGATGTAGCCCCGATGCTTTCGGAGATTATACCGATTTAACGCCAGCCGATTTAGCTCCTGGCGAAAATTATACCCTCTCAGTGCATACCAATTACTTTTTCCCGAACTCCGAACAAATGAAAGCATGGATTGACTTTAACCAAAACGGAACCTTCGAGGACGGTGAGGAAATTGCCAACACCCAAGGAAATGGTTTTCCATCCAATGGAACAGCAACTTTTAATTTTCAGATACCAGAAGATGCGGAGCCCGGGGAATACCGAATGCGAGTGCGTTTAGTTTATGGATTCTCAACTGATTTTAATGCTTGTGATAGCCAACTCAATGGTGAAACAGAGGACTATACAGTTGAAATTATTGATCTCGAAAATTGTGAAGGTACACCAACAGCTGGAACCATCGATGATGATTTCGAGGTATGTGCGGGTAATCCTTTTGATATAAGTGCTTCGGGAGCCTCTATGCCTACAAACGGCTTAGAACGTATTTGGCAGTTTTCTCCAGCTGGAGAAGATAACTGGACAGATATTGAAGGAGCCAATTCTCCCACTTATTCTTCGATGGAAGGAATAGAAGAACCTACAGATTTCCGTTTTAAGGTTACCTGTACTTTTAGTGAGGAAACCGATATCTCAGATGTAATTACAATATCCTTAAAACCCGCTATCGAATGCTATTGTATTCCAGAAAATAATTCCAATACAGTATATTATATCAATAATGTATCTACGGAAGGTGCATTACAAGATATTGACAATACTTCTGGATTCTCAAATAATGGATACGAAGATTATTCAGACACAGAAATAATTATGGTTTATCCAGGACAAGAGTTTGATTATTCTATCATGGGAAATAATACACTTATGGATTATGGAATTTGGCTGGATCTTAATCAAAACGGCACTTTTGATGAGCCTTCAGAAATGATCGGCAGTAGCAGTAACGCTATAGATGGACCGTTTATAGGAAGTTACCAAGTTCCTACTGATTTAGAAGAAGGTAACTATAGATTAAGAGTTAGGGTTAATTGGTTATTTGGTTTGGTTGGACCGTGTGAAGATAGTCCTTATGGAGAAACAGAAGATTACACTTTACAAGTGGTTACCCTTGACTGTTTCCCACCGCAAAACATTCAAGTTGATTATATCACTGATGTTTCAGCACAAGTCAATTGGAATGCCAATGACGAAGATGCTTGGGTTGTCATTTATGGGGAAACAGGATTTGATCCTGAAGAAGAAGGAACAACCATTGAAGTAGCAGACAACCCTTCAGTTGATTTAACAGATTTGAATGATGATACTGCTTATGACGTTTATATAAAAACAACTTGTGACGAAGATGAAAGTATAATGATAGGACCTATAAAGTTTACAACCAACATTACGCCACCGGAAAACACCCGGTTATGTGATGCAATTGCTTTAACCCCTAACAATGGATGTATCGATGGACCTTACAGCAATGTGGCTGCTTTTGAGGAGACTGATGAACCCATTGGCTCTTGTCACAACAATTTCCGCGGAACCAATACAGTATGGTTTACCTTTACTGCAACGGCTGATGGACAAGCAACAATTACAACCGATTTCGACAACACAGCAATACAAACGGAAATAGTAGTATTTGAAGCACCCACAGACTGCGAGGATATGTCAACTTTAGGAGAAGAAGTGGGCTGCGCGGCTGCTTCTGATGAAGGCGTAATAGAACTTATTGGTCTTAATCCTGGAGAAACCTATTATGTTAAAGTAGCCGGATTCAACAGCGCAGCAGGCCTGTTCTGTATCGAAGTACAAATGGATGAAACACCGGTATGTTTCGCGCCAACTGAAATTGAAATTGGAGAAATCGGTGAGGATACCATTGATGTTTCTTGGACTGCCGGAGGAAATGAAACCCAGTGGGAAGTAATTTATGACGAAGTTGGATTTAACCCGGAAATAGAAGGTGAATCTGTTGTAGTAAATACCACAGAAGCTACCTTAATCAATTTAACTCCGGAAACCGATTATGAAGTTTATGTGCGTGCAATTTGCACCAATCTCAACAGTGATTTAGCTGGACCGGAAACCTTTACAACAGGACCAATGTCTGTCGACAGTCAGGTCTTCGGCGACTTTACTTACTATCCTAACCCGGTCAAAGATCAATTGATTTTAAAAGCCGGATCGCAGATAGAAAGTATTGAAGTGTATAACTTGTTAGGTCAAAGTGTGATTAGTACAAAACCTAATAGCTTAGATGCACAAATCAACACAGAAGCTTTACAATCCGGTGTGTATTTGATGGAAGTAAGAATTAACGGAAGTCATAAAATGTTTAGATTATCGAAGAAGTAGTATATCCCGAGATATTCAGGATAAATTTCAAAATAAAACACTAAATAGAAGCCATCCTTTTAATAAGGGTGGCTTTTGTTTTAAGTTTTCCTATTTATTTTAATTCTAAATTCATCAATAGATTTTACAATAACTACAACACTTCACCCTACATTGCTTCAATAACTACAGCGGACCAACACTACCATAAAAGCTTGATAAAAAACAATTTACATCCAATATTAGCTTCTGTGGCTATCAAATAATCTCAACAGCCTCTAATTGGGTTTTTAGACTATCACAAGAGTATCACTAAAAATTAACTCATCCTTCATCCTAATACCTCTTAAATTAACTGACAGATTACTTGGAAAGTATCAAAATAAAACCTTAAATTAGTCGATTAATAATTCAAAACTTTAAAACAGTAAGTAACCCAATAATTTTTTTGTATTTATGAAAAAATCTACTTTGTATTTAAAACGAACAATATTACCGGTTAGCTTAAGCTTTTGGCTGTTGTTCTTTTTTACCTCTTTAGCAAGTTTTGCTCAGAGTGAAGAAATTTCAGTTTTAGCCGATCAAAGCAATTCCAAAAATCTATCACACAATCCAGCCGTAAGTAATTATTATACGACTTTTGATGATGAAGATTGCGGTCAGGAAACCCCTAGTAATGATTTTGAAAATGGATATGGAAATCTTCATCTGTTGCAATTTGCCAATGATTTCACGGTTAATCTCAATGAAGTTTTTGCCGTAGACAGTATTGCCTTTAATATTTTCATTGAATTTGGTGAAACTATTAACTCAGCGGATCTGTTTTTTTACGAAGATTCAGGAGCTGGTCCAGGAGAAGAAATAGCATCTGCTTCTTTAACGGATGTTACGCCAACTTCAGACGAAAGTATTGGAGAAGCTTTTGATTTTAACGCTCGACGAGTAAATTTTCATTTTGAAGACCCTATCTCTTTTTCAGGGTCGTCTTCTGAAGTAGTTTATTGGGTAGGAATTTTAATTGATCACAGCGGAGGAAGCTCTTTTCTTGAAGTCACCTCGGATGTTAATACGCCAAACAATTCCTATTATTTTGACAATGATTTAGAAGATTGGGTTTCTAACACAGATCATGATACCTTTGGTCCAGAACCTGTAGATGGCGTGATGTCAGTTTACGGAGAGTGCTCCGATCTCGATGGTTGTACAGGAACTCCTGATGCCGGTCAAATTGCCGGAGATGACTCCATCGACGTTTGCGAAGGAGGCGGATTCACCCTCACCGTGACGGGTTCAACTGCTGCTGCAGATTTAGTATACCAATGGCAGTCTTCTCCTGTAGGCGAAAATGATTGGACGGATATTGAAAATGCCAATGAACTGACCTTACAGTTTGAAAGCATCACAGAAGATACTGATTTTCGTTTAAGAATAGAATGTGAAAACAGTGAAGAAGAAGACTTTACCGATGCGATCACCGTAAACGTTACTCCCACAGAAGAATGTTACTGTATTCCGGAAGGAACAAATTCCAGTCGTTACATCAATAATTTTTCTACAACAGATGCCATCGACAATGTCAATAATACCAGTTCCGGGTTTTCAACCGGAGGATATGGTGACTTCACCGATATGGTTATTTCTCAAGAAAACACCCAAGATGTTTCTTTCGAAACAGATATCGTCGGAGGTACTGCAGGATTTAGAATATGGATAGACTGGAATAAAGACGGTAATTTCACCAGTGATGAAGTAGTTTATCAAAGTAGTGGTTATAGCACTTCACATTCAGGTACTTTTACGGTTCCTGAAGATGTACCTGCCGGAGAAACAAGAATGCGTATTGTAAGCCACTGGCTAAGCACAACTGGAGATATCGATCCATGTGAAACAGGTTTCACTTATGGAGAGTTTGAAGATTATACTTTTGAAGTTATAGAATTAGAAGATTGTGAAGGAATGCCTTCCGCAGGAACGCCTGATGAAGATCAAATGGAAGTCTGTGCAGGAGTTGCCTTTACCGTATCGGTTTCTGATGCTTCAGGAGCTGCGAATAACCTTTACAGAAGATGGCAATCTTCCCCAGCAGGAGAAGATGATTGGGCAGATATTTCTGGATCAGGAGCAAGCTCCTTTGTAATCCAAGACGGAGTTAATGAACCGACAGATTTTAGATATGTACAAACTTGTAACGAAGAAGATACTGACATTTCTGATATTATTGAAGTAACCCT
>Ga0079225_10002066_pt1 | contig 11476 bp, 14 predicted proteins | sample Poulit2012_FD_76344 | JGI IMG/M metagenome (GOLD analysis project Ga0079225, IMG submission 76344) | Agricultural soil microbial communities from Georgia to study Nitrogen management - Poultry litter 2012 | ecosystem: Environmental > Terrestrial > Soil > Agricultural land | place: USA: Georgia...
CTCTCCAGCGCCGATGGTAGTTGGACTGACGTCCCGCAAGAGTAGGACGCTGCCGGGCAGTACATATTCAATATGGATGCGATGAGCCGCATTGAGACCTTAAAAGGTCTCTTTTTTTTGTTATCTTATTGGTACTTTCGGATAACCATGGTATAAATGAAGTGGTGAATAATATGAATCTATATAAAACGATTGAAGCGATGCTGAATGCTGATAAACCTCATATATCGATGCATGTGCCCGGCCACAAAAACAACACTATCGGCTGTCTTTCAATGTTTGATGCCCGTTTTGATATGACAGAGACTGATGGACTTGATGATCTCCATGAACCGGATGGGGTGCTTAAGAACATCAATATGAATCTCAGTTTGAAATACCCTGGATACACGGCTCAAATGATGGTCAATGGAACGACGAATGGCGTGTTATCTGCTGTTTTTGCCATGAAATCGATGACGGATCGATTTATTGTTGTGGATGATGTGCATAAGTCTGTCTATCATGCGCTTAAACTGTCGGAGGTTTATTATATTGAAGCTTCGTCTGCTGATTTAAGTGATTTTGAAACAGGTCCCGGTGACACGTTTATCGTCACCTACCCAACGTATACAGGTGATGTGATGGATATAGATAAGTTCATTTCATTCGCTCATGAACATGGTGCCCGTGTCATTACAGATGAGGCGCACGGAGCACATTTCGACATTGCTCCGGGTTTTCCTGTTTCCTCGATGACATACGGGTCGGATATTACAATACAGTCCTATCATAAGATGCTGCCGGCATTGACGATGGCTTCTGTAATCTTTACAAAATCAGTTTCGGTACACAGGGAAGTGATGAAATACATAAACTGGTTTGAAACATCGAGCCCTTCCTACCTGGTGATGCTTTCCATTGAAAGTGCCCATGAGTTCTATAAGACTTATCATGCTGAATGTTTTTTTGCTAAACGTACGAAGCTCATTGAAGCGTTGAAGAGAGAGAATATCATAGTATCGGAAAAAGCGGACCCTGCGAAAATCATGATCAGCCATCCTGGGTTTTCCCCGTACGAATTTGCGAAGTTCCTGACAGACCAGCATCATATCCATCATGAAATGGTGACGGATGACGGAATCCTGTGGTGCCTGCCTTTGTTCCATAAAGGGGACAGATATCCGTTCGATACTCTTCTAAAACGCATTGGTGAGATTGAGCTGGAGCAAGACCAATCTGCATATAAGGGAAGAAATACTGGAAGCACTACTGCCATGACGGAGATCGGGAAACTGCTGGGAAGGGTATGCTGCCGTAGCATAGTACCTTATCCGCCGGGGGTGCCGCTGGTCCATGAAGGTGAGACGATTACCCGGGAGCATATCAAAAGGATTACGCATGATATGTATAATCATGTTAGAATAGAAGGTATAAGACATAATATCGAATACTACAAGAATGAGGAAAGCTAATGGGTCATTTCATTACATTTGAAGGGCCGGAAGGCTCCGGAAAAACGACGGTGATCGCCAAAGTATATGAGGCGCTGTCGAAAAAATATGATACAATGGCAACCCGTGAGCCCGGCGGCATTGCCGTAAGCGAAAAGATCAGGGAACTCCTGCTCGCAAAAGGCAATGACATGGATGCGCGCACAGAAGCACTTCTGTTTGCTGCAGCCAGGCGCCAGCACCTGGTGGAAAAGGTGCTTCCGGCACTGGATGCGGGAAAAATCGTATTGTGTGACCGTTTCATAGACAGTTCCATCGCCTACCAGGGAATAGCAAGAGGGATAGGGGCAGCCGGAGTGATGGATATCAACCGTTTTGCCATAGAAGACCATATGCCCGACCTGACAATCTACCTGAAACTTGACCCGCAGATTGGGCTTCAGAGGATAGAAAGCAACAAACGCGATCACAACAGGCTGGATGCGGAAAAAATCAGCTTTCATAAAGATGTTGTTTTGGGGTATAATGAATTATCAGATAATTACCCGGATCGGATTAGAATAGTAGACGGGGACCAGTCTCCTGAAAAGGTGACGCGGGATGCACTTGAAATAATCAACCAATATTTGGACCAAGGAGTGAATCAGTCATGAAGATGGTTATTGCAATCGTTCAGGACCATGACAGTCAGAGACTGGCCGACAGGCTGACTAAAAATGATTTCAGAAATACTAAGCTTGCTTCAACAGGCGGGTTTTTAAGAGCCGGAAACACGACGTTTCTGTGTGGTGTGGAAGATGCGCGTGTAGATGAACTGCTCAAATTGCTGGATGATACATGTGGAAACAGGGAACAGACAGTAGCCCCTGTAACTCCGATGGGCGGCAATGCGGATTCCTATATCCCTTACCCGGTCGAAGTCGAAGTCGGCGGAGCGACTGTATTTGTCCTGCCGATTGAACAGTTTGAAAGATTTTAAATGATTTTATGAATACCCGGACAAACAGCGTGAAACAGCAGCTGGACCGGATTATTGAGAGCGGAAGGCTCAGCCACACCTACATGTTTGAAGGCGATGCGATAGAGACATTAAGGCGGCACAGCGAGTATTTTGCAATCAGAATCCTGGGAGAGACAAAACGTAATGAAATGCTCGTTTCAGAAGGCAATCATCCGGATTATTTTTATCTGCGTACGAACGAAACGTCGATTAAAAAAGAAGCGGTTGAAAATCTTGTCCGCAGAATGAACCGGAAACCGACCGAATCGGAGTATAAAGTATACGTAATAGAGGCATTTGAGAAACTGACACCTCAGGCAGAGAACAGCGTATTGAAATTCCTTGAAGAACCACCGGAAAAGACAATAGCAATCCTGCTTACAATAGATAAGAGCAGTATTTTGCCTACCATCCACTCCAGGTCACAGCATATCCACATAAAAGGTGAGAAAGAAGACCGGACAAGGTTTCTGGACGAGCTGAGTGATGCGGAATTGAATACGGTTGATGTGCTGGCACTCAATGCGCAGCATGTGAAGGACCTCGGAGAGAATTTTTCCACATTGAGAAAAGCGGCAATCGAATTTTCATCCAAATGGATCGGCAGCCATCCTTTGGTCCTTACTGAAATCAAACCGATGCTCGATATATGCACAGAGCGCAGGGATCATATGCTGCTGCTCCAGCTGATTGACGGTTTTGTGCGCCAATCTATGCATGCATCACTGGGACTTGAAAGCTACAGGCCCTTCAGTGATGAACATGTACAGGGCAGCGATTCTATAAAGCGGCTTGCAGGGATGCTGGATGAAGTCCAGACAGCGAACCGGATGCTGCAGTCCAATGTCCATCCGTTGCTCGTATTTGAAAGTATGGTTATCTGCTCGAAAGGTTGAATAATATGATAGAACTTATCACTGCCACCCAGCTGGATTACTTCGATAACTTGTATATCGAAAGTGGCTCAGTGACGGTGAAGCGCGATGATTATATAGTTGCGGAAACGAAACGGGGCATGGAGATGCTGCGTGTCGTAAAGGGGAACTATGAAATTTCCAAAGAGAATATAGTGGAACCTGATGGTAAATTCATTCGTACAGCAACTGATCAGGACAAGGAAAAATTCCATAAAAATCAAAGCAGCGCAGAAGAGGCGATGGAGTTCTGCAAATCCGCCATAGAAGTGGAAAAGCTGGATATGAATCTGGTGAATGCCAAATTCACATTGGACTGCAAAAAGCTGGTTTTCAATTTTACAGCTGATGAACGTGTGGATTTCAGAAGTCTTGTCCGTGTTCTGGCGAACAAATTCAAGACGCGTATCGAACTGCGCCAGATTGGTGTGCGGGATGAGGCGAAGTATCTCGGCGGCATCGGTCCATGCGGACGCGCCCACTGCTGCTCCACGTTCCTGGGTGATTTTGTCCCTGTGAGCATACAGATGGCGAAAAATCAGGATCTTTCCCTCAGCCCTACTAAGATTTCCGGTGCATGCGGCCGCCTGATGTGCTGTCTCAATTATGAAGATGAGTACTATGAGGAAGCACGTGAACGGATGCCGGATGTCGGACAGACGATTAATACGCCCGATGGCCGCGGTCTGGTAGTGGGGATGAATATACTCGATCTTGTCGTCAAAGTTAAATATAAAGATGACTATATCCGGGAATTCCACTGTGATGAACTTGAAGCATCCGGAGAGGTGTAAACATGGATCGCGAGCGTTTATTCATGCATATCAGTAAAATGGAAGCCGATATGAACAGCATGCATGACGACCTTCAGACACTGAAAGAGCTTGCAGTCCGGCTTGTCGAAGAGAACGTCACTCTGCACATGGAGAAGGAGAAGTATGAAAAACTCCATGAAGAAGATGAGACTGTGGAAGAGGACTCTTTCAAGGGAAATACTCTGAATAGTATCTATGAAGAAGGTTTTCATGTATGCAGCGTGCACTTCGGCACATTGAGAAACGGTGAGGACTGCCTGTTCTGCCAGGGATTTCTTGAACATAGAGGTAAGTGACAGACGGCTCCGGCCGTCTTTATTATTTGAGGTGAGAAAGTATGTTGAAAGAGGGAGAACGACTGGATGATCTTTTCAGGGAATCCATGCAGATCATCCAGAGCAGGGGAGTATTTTCGTTTTCGGTCGATGCGCTTCTGCTCGCCAATTTCACACGAATTGTGAAAAGGGACAGGAAAATCATCGATCTGTGTTCAGGTAACGGCGTTATACCGCTACTTTTATCGCACAGGACGATAAAGCCGATCGAAGCAGTGGAACTGCAGCCGCAGCTTTCTGATATGGCTGAAAGGAGCATAAGTCTCAATGACAAGGCAGACCAGATCACCATGCACACCGGGGATATCAGACAGATCAGGGAGATGTTCAGTCATTCCTCGTTCGATGTGATTACCGTAAACCCGCCGTATTTCACGAATAATCAGCCTCTCAAAACACTTGGACCGCACAGCATTGCAAGGCACGAAGTGCACATCGACCTCGCGGGTGTGGTGGCAGCCGCGAGGTTCCTCGTGAAGAATAAAGGGCGCCTCTATATGGTGCACCGGGCCGAACGCAGCATGGAGGCTGTGAGTGAGCTTTCCGGCGCCGGATTCAGAATCAGACGGCTCCAGTATGTTTATAATGATGAAAATGCGGAGACGGCAATGTTTGTCCTCGTGGAAGCGGTGTTCCACAGCCAGGCCTATGTGGATGTGCTGCCGCCGTTTTATATATATGATACCGACGGCGAATATTCGGAAGGGATGCTGGAGGTATACTATGGCTGAGTACTATACATATATTGTGGAATGTGCAGATGAGACGCTGTATACGGGTTATGCCGCAGATCTTGCGGAACGGATCAGGACCCATAACAGCGGTGCGGGTGCAAAATATACACGGAACAGACTTCCCGTGACACTCAGATACTATGAGAAATTCGGAACGAAAAGCGAAGCGATGAAACGGGAGTATGCAATCAAGAAACAGACGAGAACGGCGAAACGGGCATTGATAGAAAGCGGGGGATGACTGATGAATCTATTTATAACGGGAACACCGATCGGAAATCTGGATGATATGACTTTCAGGGCGATTGAGACTCTGAAAAAAGTGGATGTAATCCTTTGTGAGGATACACGGACAACACGGAAGCTGACCAATCATTTTGAAATCGGTACACCGCTGAGGTCCTACCACGATTTCAACAAAGAAGAGGTGGAGGACCGGATAATTGAAGAGATGAAATCCGGGAAGACATTTGCTCTGGTGAGTGATGCGGGTATGCCCATCATCTCGGATCCCGGGTTCGAACTGGTGGAACGCATGCAGCACGAGGGGTTGGAGTGTTCAGTCATCCCTTCTGCCTCGGCGTTTACAATGGGGCTTGTCACAAGCGGCATCCCTTCATATGAGTTTACCTATTTCGGTTTCCTGCCAAAGACAGGGCGTAAAAGGAAAGAAAAAATCGAAGAGATCATGAACCATCCGCTCACATCGGTGATATATGAGTCCCCGCATAAGATCAAAGACACCCTCCTGGCCATAAGCGGCATCGATCCCGGGCGGAATGTGAGCGTCTCCCGGGAAATAACGAAGAAATTCGAGCAGCACGAACGTGCAGAAGCATCAAGGATGGCTGATATGCTGGGTGGGGAAATCCCGCTGAAAGGTGAGTTTGTCATTGTAGTGGAGGGGGCGTCGGAGACTGAAGAGACTTTCGATATACCGGTGGATGATCATGTGGCACAACTGGTAAAAGAAGGGATGAAACCGAAACAGGCTATAAAGGAAGTTGCGGAACTCAGGAGTCTGCGCAAGCAGGACGTCTACGACGCATACCATAAAAAATAATCGATGGCCGCACTGGTCCATCGATTTTTCATATCTATTTAATCCATTTTTGATTTTATTTCATCGATAAGCTGCTGAGCGCCTTCCTGACTCAGAATGATACGGCCGTCTGCGAGGCGCATGTTTTTCTCAGACACATCACCGGTGACGGCACAGGTCATCTGTGGTTTGTATTTTTTTAGGATGATTGTATCATCATCAGTATAAATTTCGAGGGCGTCCTTCACTTCGATATCCAATACACGTCTTAGCTCTATAGGAATGACCACTCTTCCCAATTCGTCTACTTTACGTACAATTCCTGTTGATTTCACAACAAATCCCTCCATACTTTCCGCTCTTCATCAATTTTTGATATTTTTCTGAGTAAGTGATGAAACGTATTAAAAATATAGCTTTTGATACTTTATGCCGGCAATCCGAAACATGTGTATCATATGTCTTGGATGATGTCAACGGGGTTTACCCTGAATTTCCAAGTTCTTGCTGATTATAGCACAGAGGATATATCAGACGCCACTGATATCATTGAAAAGCGATTTAAAATTCGTTATATTTAATAGATGAACTAATAGGAGGAAAAGGCATGGAGAAACCAACTTACTATATCACCACTCCGATATATTACCCGAGCGGAAGGCTGCATATCGGCAACGCCTATACAACAATCGCCTGTGACGTCATGGCAAGATACAAGCGCATGCGCGGGTTTGATGTCTACTACCTGACCGGTGCGGATGAGCACGGCCAGAAGATCGAGAAGAAGGCGGAAAAGATGGGGATTTCCCCTCAGAAGTATGTGGATGATATGGCTGAATACATGAAAGGACTGTGGTCGGTCCTGGAAATCACCAACGATCAGTTCATCCGTACGACCGGCGATGCTCATAAAAAAGCAATCCAGCAGATTTTCGAGCGCCTCCTGGAACAGGGGGACATTTATCTCGGGGAATATGAAGGCTGGTATTCCGTCGAGGATGAGGAGTTCTTCACAGAGACACAGCTTGACGAAGTGTACAAAGATGAAGACGGCAATATGATCGGTGGTGTGGCACCCAGCGGCCACGAAGTGGAACTGGTCAAGGAGGAAAGCTATTTCTTCAAGATGAGCAAATATGCAGACCGTCTGGAGAAATTCTACGAAGACAACCCGGATTTCATCAAACCTGCTTCACGCAGAAATGAAATGCTGAACAACTTCATCCGTCCGGGTCTTGAGGACCTGGCGGTCTCAAGAACGACATTCTCCTGGGGTGTTCCGGTATCATCCGACCCCAAACACGTAGTGTATGTATGGATCGATTCGCTGTGCAACTACATCACGGCACTTGGATACGGCTCTCGCGACGACGCCCTGTTCCAAAAGTACTGGCCGGCCGACCTGCATATGATCGGCAAGGAAATCGTGCGTTTCCATGCCATCTACTGGCCGATCATGCTGATGGCGCTGGATCTGCCGCTGCCTAAAAAACTTCTGGGACACGGCTGGCTCGTCATGAAGGACGGCAAGATGTCCAAATCGAAAGGGAATGTCATCTATCCTGAGACGGTGGTTGAACGCTATGGCCTCGATGCGCTCCGCTATTACCTGATGCGGGAAGTGCCTTTCGGTTCAGACGGCGTGTTCACACCGGAAGCATTTGTGGACCGCACGAACTATGATCTTGCCAATGATCTGGGGAACCTTGTGAACCGTACGATTTCCATGATCAATAAATACTTCGATGGCAACCTCCCTGACTATACAGGTCATCAGAATGAATTTGATGAAAGCCTGGAAGAGACGGTCAAAGAGAACGTCCGGCTTTATGAAGAGTCAATGGAGGAAATGGAATTCAACAAGGCACTCCGTGCTGTATGGACAATCATCAGCCGTTCGAACAAGTACATTGATGAGACGACCCCGTGGGTGCTTGCGAAAGATGAAGCGAACCGTGAAGCCCTCGGCAATGTGATGGTGCATCTGGCGGAGAATATCCGCATAGCGGCAATCCTGCTCAAGCCTTATCTGACACACGGTCCAAAAGAGATCTTCAGACAGATGAACATCACCGATAACAATCTCCAGACATTTGATTCAATCTTCAAATACGGCAGCATCAAAATTGATGAACAGATGGTCAAAAAACCTCAGCCGATCTATCCGAGACTGGATGTGGAAGCGGAAGTGTCCCATATCAAGGAACTGATGACTCCGGATAAGAAAGAGGCGGATGAAAGAGTGGAAGAGTCGGCAGAAGGCCTCATCACCATCCAGGATTTTGATAAGGTTGATATAAAAGCCGCCACAATCATCCAGGCGGAAGGTATCAAAAAAGCCGATAAGCTGCTGAAGATCCGGGTGGACCTCGGCGATGAGGAACGCCAGATTGTATCCGGTATCCGCTCGCAGTATGAACCGGAGGATATCATCGGCAAGAAAGTGCTTGTCGTAACGAACCTTCAGCCGGTCAAACTTCGCGGGGAACGTTCCGAAGGCATGATCCTGACAGCGGAGAAAGGCAAGAATCTGACACTCATCTCTGTACCTGACGGAATTGAAAACGGCAGCACTGTAAAATAACTGTTGGAGTGATTGCAATGTTGATAGATACACATGTACATCTCAATGCAGACCAGTATGATGACGACCTTGAAGAAGTGATACAGCGTGCCGGCGAGGCTGGTATAGAGAAAATGGTCGTTGTGGGATTCGACCGTAAAACGATAGAGCGTACAATGGATCTGATAGAGAAATATGAGAATGTATACGGGGTCATCGGATGGCATCCTGTGGATGCCATCGACTGCACAGGAGAGGATCTCGAGTGGATCGAGTCATTGTCCGTCCATCCCAAAATTGTCGGTATCGGCGAGACGGGTCTCGACTATCATTGGGACAAGTCTCCGCAAGATGTCCAGAAGGAACTATTCAAAAAACAGATTGCCCTGGCAAAAAAGGTGAAGCTCCCGGTCATCATTCATAACAGGGAAGCCACCCGGGACTGCATTGAAATACTGAAATCGGAAGGGGCTCATGAAACCGGCGGTATCATGCATGCTTTCAGTGGAAATGAGTCAGATGCCGATACCGTCATCGACATGAATTTCCATGTGTCACTGGGCGGTCCTGTTACATTTAAAAATGCGCAGGAGCCGAAAGATATCGCTGTACATGTGCCGATTGAAAGGCTTCTCGTCGAAACGGATGCACCTTTTCTGACTCCGCATCCCTACAGGGGAAAAAGGAATGAACCTGCATATGTGAAGCTCGTTGCCGAGAAAATAGCAGAGCTGCGCGGGATGTCATATGAGGATCTGGCAGCGCAGACAACAAGGAATGCCGAGGCACTTTTTGGCATATAGTAACGAAATCACCGCATGGCGGTGATTTTATTTTTGGGATAAGTAATTATGTTATGATGGATACAAGGAGCGAAGACTATGGAAAAACCGGTTATAAAGGAAGTCATTATTGTGGAAGGGCGCGATGATACCAGGCGTCTGAATGAAGCAGTTTCCTGTGAAACAATCGAAACGAAAGGCTCGGCCATCGATGACACAGTAATGGATGAAATAGAAGTTGCTTTAAGTACGCGTGGGGCGATCATCTTCACCGATCCCGACTTTCCCGGCCATAAGATCCGTAATACGATCCTGGAACGGTTTCCCGGGATAAAAGAAGCTTTTCTGCCGAGGGATAAGGCCAAAGGCAGGCTCGGCGGTATCGGCATTGAACATGCGAGTATCGAAGCCATCCGTGAAAGCCTGTCACAGGTCTACACGAACATGGTGGTGACAGAAGAGACAGTCACAATCCGGGATATGACAGGCTGGGGACTGTCCGGTACATCTGAAGCTGCAGTCAGGAGAAGGCATCTGTGTGACCGTCTGAACATCGGATACGCAAATGCCGGGCAGCTGAGGAAGAAGCTGAACCGGTATAATATCGACAAAGCACGTATAGCGAATATATTGGAAGAATTGACGGGGGAGTAATATGAAAGATATTGCAACGGCAGGCAGAACAAAACAAATACTCGAGGACCATGGTTTTTCATTCAAGAAAAGTCTGGGACAGAACTTCCTGACAGACCTGAATGTCATCAGGGAGGTGCTGGATAAGGCGGATATCCATGAGAAGACCGGGGTCATAGAAGTCGGGCCTGGAATCGGCTCGCTGACCGAACAGCTGGCCAGACGCGCCGGGAAAGTGGTGGCTTTTGAAATAGACCAGAGACTTGTACCGGTACTGGCGGACACACTTTCCCCCTACAGTAATGTAACCGTCATAAACCAGGATATTTTAAAAGCGGATATCCAGGAGGCCATAGGTACTCATTTTTCAGAATGTGATGAAGTGGTGGTAGTTGCAAACCTGCCGTATTACATTACAACGCCGATACTCATGAACTTCCTGGAGCAGGATCTTCCGATTGCGCGGTATTACGTGATGATGCAGAAAGAAGTGGGGGAACGCATCAGTGCGCGGCCGAACAGCAAATCCTACGGTTCGCTGTCCATCGCCATTGATTACTATACCGAGGCGCGTGTTGTCCAGCAGGTGCCGAAGACGGTATTCATGCCGCCGCCGAATGTTGACTCCATCATTGTGGAGATGGTGAAGCGGGAAACCGGCAAAGTGGATATAGATGATGAACATCTGTTCTTCAAATTGACACGCGGTGCCTTTGGGCAGCGGCGCAAGACGATTCTGAACAACTATATGGGTGTGTTTGAAGACGGCAAGAAGCACAAGGACGATATCCGCCGTCTGCTGGAAGCGGCAGGGGTAGATCCGCGCCGCAGAGGCGAAAGCATCTCGATTGGAGAATATGCGGATATTTATCACAAGCTCAAAAACTTTCCTGAACTGAAAATAGTTTACCAATAGATACAAAAGTAAATGATTTCGACAGTTTTTTGACAGAATTATGTAAACTTGCTATAATAGATTCAGTGAGGTGGGCCAAATGCCAAAAACTTTAGTCGACATCAAAAATATTCTTGAATGTCAATTGGGAAATCCAGTTTTACTTCGTGCAAACGGAGGGCGCAAGAAATTGATTGAACGACGGGGTATCCTTAGAGAAACGTATCCTTCCGTCTTCGTCGTGGAACTTGATCAGCAGGAACATAACTTTGAAAGAGTGTCATATACATATACTGATGTATTGACATCAAATGTCGAAGTGACATTCTA
>Ga0079225_10002067_pt1 | contig 11472 bp, 15 predicted proteins | sample Poulit2012_FD_76344 | JGI IMG/M metagenome (GOLD analysis project Ga0079225, IMG submission 76344) | Agricultural soil microbial communities from Georgia to study Nitrogen management - Poultry litter 2012 | ecosystem: Environmental > Terrestrial > Soil > Agricultural land | place: USA: Georgia...
GCCAGGGCACCCACTCCGGGACGGTACCAGCCCTCGGGCAGCAGCCACAGCAGCACCGGCCGCGCATAGTCCTCCAGCACCCTGACCAGCCAGTACAGAATGCCCACCGCCAGCACCGGCGGCCCGCCTACGGGCCGTGTCGCGCTCTCTGTCGCGCTCCCTGCGCCGCTCGGCGGCCATATCTCGGCTGATGATGGTTCGCAGCTCGCACTGTTCCTGGTCGGTGATCTGAAACAGGTTGATGAGCGTGTCATTGCGCGGGGTGTACAGCGGGGCGTATTCCTTGCCACCGAACGTGATTTTCTCGCCGGCCTCGTAGGCTTTCGCCTTGGAGTACAACGTCATCAGCTCTTTGCTGTTCTGCTGCCAGTCGGGGGCCAGTTCGCGGGCCAGGGCTTTTGCTTCGTGGTACATCTGCCCGCTGTGGGTCGCACCGGACAACAGCAGGAAGTTCAGACGCCAGAAAAGGTGCTGCATACGCTCGCCTTCCTGGACGCCGCCGCGCAGGGTGGCCAACTTGCGTAGATCCTCCAGGCGGTGCCAGGCCAATTGCCGGCCGCTGAATCCGCGTAGGTTGTCGGTCTTGGTACCAGGCAACAGCTTGAGCTGCTGCCGGCGCTCGGCGCGGGCCTCGCGCTGCTGCTCGATCTCCCAGCGGGCCACCGGCAAGAGCATTTCGGCCAGGTACTCGAAGCCATACCGCACCGGCTGGCCATCGGCCCCGGTTTCGACGTGCACAACGCGGCATATTTCACCGCTTTTGGTGTTGACCGTATCAACCAGGCGTAGCACTCGGCTGGCGTCCTTGGCCGCCACGTCGGCCCCTATGGCCATCAGGCGGTCTATCAGGTACTTCTGGCAAGCATTCCACCTGGGCAACGCCTGGCGCGGCACAGGTCGATCCAGGAGCCACTTGGCCTGTATCCCTCGCCCGCTGAAAATCAGCAGCGAGGGCGTCGGGATGCCCTCCTGGGCGCAGTGATACAAAACGGATGCTGCCAGTTGCTCCGGCGTCCTGCCAGTAGCCCACGGCTGCCGGTAGGTATCCAGGTCGGCAAACATCAGGCCGATACGGGCAAGGTTCACCACGCGCCGGTTAGGCCGGATGAACTCGGCCTGCGTTAGCCAGGTGTCGCGGGTCTTGTCGATCAGCTCCAAGACGGTCGGCATCTCGACCAGGCGGTGTGATGACTGCCGCTTGTCGCCGTGTACATCGACCAGAATGGAGAAAAAGCCGGAACGGCCGGGATCGTGGTATGCCCTGGCCTCTTCGGCCCGGTCAAATAATGATAGTTGTGCTACAGCCGCCATGTGGCCCCTTTCAGCCTGCGCGAATCCGCGCAAAGGCTTGTCAAAGCAGGAGCAAGGCCGTAGAATGAAGTTTAGCTAAACCGTTCGTACTACTTCGTTCTTCGTTCTACGGCGGTCGTGTCAATAACTCGCCAAAGTTGTTGACCCGTATTCCTGCAAAGCCCCGTCGCCAAAACGGGGCTTTTGCTTTTCTAAGGCTCGCCTCTGGTGCCATCCAGCAACTCGCCGCCTCTACTGCGAAACAGTGTTCGCGGCGTCCAACCGGTCAATTCCGCATCGAACTGGTAGATGCCGTGCTGTATCAGCACTGACGCTGCTCCATCCACCGTGCGGAAGTAACGGGCACCGCCCCGATACTGTCCCAAAATGCGGTTCTCTTCGCCAATCCGCAACACCAGGACTAGCAAGCCCTTGTCTTTTGCCAGGCGAACAGTCGCACCTTTCACGCCACCAATCAAAAGCACCTCTTTGAATGCAGTCGGATTGATGACATCTTTAGCCTCAAACGTAATCATGCCTCACCTCTGCCGCGCTGTCCAGCAATAGCAAACAATGCAGTTATCAAAATTCAATCTAGCAGCTATCTTTTATCTAGCCGCTACCTATCATCTAGCTGCTAGATTTTGAATCGTACAAATCCAGTGCCTTTTCCAGCACCTCAACCAGCATCACGCCTTCACGTTTGGCAATCGCTCTAATACGGGCATCCCATTCAGGAGTAACCCGCGTGGCGAACTGAACGGTTCGGTTTGTCTTGCGTGTTGAGCGGCCATCAACCTTGTCGGTAACGGCCATCTTCGGCAGCCTCGCCGGTGCCGGCGCTTGTTCCGGCACCGGCGCAACTGGCGCAACCTCCGGTGCGGCCAGGTTGTCGCTGGCCTCTTCCAATGTCGGCGGTGCCCCCAGCTCGGCGCGCCGCCCTCTCAATTTTTTCAGCTTTGATACATCAGCCATGAGTCACCCGGTCTATCAGTGATTGAATGAGTGTGTCGGCCCGCTCATTCAGCCCGGCAAAGCGGGTTTCTGTGACGCTGTGGCCTGTGTTTTGCGCCTGTCGGTAAGCGGGTCGGTCGCGCAAGCTGCCATCCAGTACCGTGTACCCGGCCTGCTGCAAGTAAACCCGCGCTGCGACTTCCTCCGCTGGCGTGCCGATCCGGTTCAGGGCAAACGCCAGGCGCTCACCTGGAACACCTGCCTTGGTCAGCGCGTGAAACTCCCGCACCGCCGGAATCAGGTCATCCCTTGAAGCGCCGGACGGCTGCACCACCAGGTCAGCAGCGCGGGCTATATCCAGCGTGGCCGAACTGGTACGCGCCGGCCCGTCGATGATGAGCAGGTCATATCCTTGTGCGGCTTCCAACGCCTGGGCAGCAGTAGCAAACGCCTCTGCCGACACAACCGGCTCGATGCCCTGGGACAACCGCAGCCGGTGCCAATCGACGGACGTGCCTTGCTGGGTGTCCAGGTCGGCAATCTTCACGCGCAAGCCGCCGGCGGCCGCTTCGCGGGCAAGGGCGCGGGCCAGGGTTGATTTCCCTACACCGCCCTTCTGTGAAACAAACGCGACTATGGCCGCCATGACTTTTCTCCATCTGCTTTGGATGGATGAATTATAAGATAGCAGCTAGATAAAAGATAGCTGCTATCTACTATCTAGCAGGTAAATACTATCTAGCTGCTAGATTTGTGCGTCGTTCCCGCTCCTGGTCGGCCATCTCGCTGGGCCATCTCGCCAGCTCGTCATCGGTGAGGCCCGCCAGGATTTGCGGCAGGCTCTGCGTTCGATACGGCGGCGGCGGAAGATCGTCTGACGGGCCGCTCTCATTATCAAAAAACGGCATTTCCTCTTGGCGTTCATCCGCCTGGTCGCCGCCGGCGGCCAGGGCATCAGTCTCTGTCAAAGCGTCCTCCAGGAAAGCGCCGCGCTGCTTGGCTTCGGCTGCCGTGACTTCCTCGCTACGTTCCAGGGCGCGGTATATCGTCGAGCGATGCACACCGAACAGCTCGGCCACCTCCTTGACCTGTCGGCCTTCCTGCTCGATCAGTTCGCGGGCATGTTCAATCTGTGCCGGGGTGAGGGTAGGCCGTGGGCCAAACTTCACGCCTCGGGCTTTGGCCGCTTCACGGCCTTCCCTGGTTCGATCCAGTATCAAGCACCGCTCGAACTCCGCAATACCGGCAAAGATGGTCAACACCATGCGGCCCGCTGGGGTCGTCGTGTCGGCCCACGGCTCGGCTAAACTGCGAAGCCCTGCGCCGGCCTCCTGGATGCGGGCGGCAATATCCAGCAGGTCGCGTGTACTGCGGGCCAGGCGGTCAAGCCGGGTCACGGTGACAACATCGCCAGGCCGCAAGTGATCGAGTAACCGGGCCAGCTCGGGCCGGTCGCGCCGCGCCCCGGTAACTTTCTCGGCATAGATACGGGTGCAGCCTGCGGCGTGCAGATCGGCCCGCTGGTTGGTTAAGTCCTGTTCGTCTGTACTGACGCGGGCATAGCCCAGCAGCAAGCGGCCTGTCATCAGGTCAAAGGTGCCGGGGTCGTTCTGGTGTCTCATGGTCGTGTCTCCGGTTCTATTGCAACCACCGGGCATTGCGCGACTAGAACATGGAACACGACAACGCCAGGGAAAGCGGGGAAAACCATAGTGTTGCATAACTTAGGACTTATGCGACAAACAAGACAGTTTCAGCGCGGCTTGTTTCGTGTTATATTGCACTATGTTTGTAACACAAGAGGGCCGCGACATGAGCGAAGCCACCTTTACCTTTCGGGTCGATGAATCCCTGAAAACAGAATTCTCCACGGCCGCCAAGGCCCGCGACCGCAGCAGCGCCCAGCTTCTACGCGACTTCATGCGCGACTTCGTGCGACAGCAAGAGGAAGCGGCCGCGCATGACGCCTGGTTCCGTCGCCAGGTACAAATCGGCCTGGACTCGGCCAATGCCGGCGACGTAATCCCGGCGGCCGAAGTGGAAGCCGAAGCCGAAGCCTGGCGGGCTGAAACGCGCCGGAAGATGGCCAGCGTTACTACATCGTGAAGCTGGTATGGACACGGCCAGCACACGCTGACAGGAAGAAAATACGCGAGTACATCGCGCAGCACGCGCCGGCGGCCGCGTTGGCCCTCGATGAGCTGTTTTCAGAAAAAGCCGACCTGCTGCTCAATCATCCCGGCCTGGGTAGGACTGGCCGGGTGCCTGGCACCCGCGAGCTCGTGGCACACCGGAATTACATCCTGGTGTATGACACGGCCGGCAACGTGGTGCGTATTCTGCGAGTGCTACACACGTCCAGGCAGTGGCCACCACGCTACACAATGGGCGAACTTCTGGAAGGGGTCGAGGCCTCCGGCGCGTACCCATTACCACCGGAAGAACGCGAATGGGTCGATGCCCCACCAGTCGGGCGAGAATGGCCTAACGACGAAGAGTAGAAAGGCGGCCAATGGCCGCCTTTCTCATTTACTCAAAAGCTCATTTACTCAAAGCATCAAGCAACACCGGCAACCCATAGACCCCAATCACCACCCCGATTTGGATAGACAGAAAGTGGATCACCAACTGCTTGCGTGTTGTCGTTATGCTCTGGTTCCAGAATGACACTTTTCCTGCTTTGATGGTTTGCCGCCGCTTGTAGTCCTCGCGGTACCAGTCTCGATCTTCCATCCCCATCTGTTACCCCTCCCTCATAGCCCTGGGCAACACCTGCTGCAACGTATTCATGGCTTCCTGAAAATCTGCCGGCGTAGCGCGTCCGGTTTCTGCCTGGTAGTAGACCACCATGAAAACATTGGCCACCGCCTCGGCCATCGGCCCGATCTGCTGCGCGGCGGCCTGGTCGATGAACTCCAGGGAAGCAAGAATGCTGGCCGCCTGGTGCACTACTTGCCCGGCTTCGATAAGATGTTGTGTTGTCATGATTCACCTCTCCAATAGGTGTTGATTGAAAGTGCCGGGCTGGCCACAACCAGCCCGGTGCGCCTCACAAATACAGCCCTGCTGCTTCTGCAAATGGGGATCTACCATTGCCCGCACCCTGGTAGTGCTTTGTCTCCGTTGGCCTGGCTGGCTCAAGCTCCCGCGTCGGCTCAGGACGCGACACAAAAGCGGCTGTTTCTGCCTCTCGATCAACTTCGGCCGTTTGATCACCCAAGGGTGAAACGAACTCCGGCACTTCTACCCTTGGCGTTTCATCCAGGGCCGCTATAGCGGCCAGATATGGCTTTTCCATCGTCTTAACCCCTATCGTATTTGTCGGAAGTGCCGGCATCACCGCCAAGGCTGTTGCCCTCAAATTGCTGGCCGCCGGCGCTCTGCTCTGTGCTGCCTTCTGGCTCCATGCTGGCACGGATGCCAGCGGCCAGTTTTCCGCCGGTTGTCTCTGCTACCCTCTCCTGGAACCCTTGCTGCATTTGAGAACCGACCCCCTTGGCCAGCTCGGATGCAGTACCAGCGGCCAGCTTCGCCGCCCTGGCAAACCCGCCACCGCTTGAGCTGCTGCCGCTGTCACTAAAGCCTGCGGCCTGGGCAAACGGCGAACTGCCAGCCGTACCCGCTTCACCACCATCGCTGCTGCCGTTGACGATTGACCCCATGCTGGGCATGTCACCGCCGGCCTCCATAGCCGCTGATGCTTTCTGGAATGCTGCCTGGATAGCGGATGCGCCGCCCGCAGCGCCGGCCGCCGCGCCCATCGTTGCTTTTGCTGCAAGGGCTGCGCCGCCAGTGGCCATGCCAGCCGCAGCCATACCCGCACCCATGATGGCACCAGCACCAAAAGAACTACCGGCACTTGCGGCTGCGCCACCGCCAGGAATCAAGCCTGCAATGACGTTCGGTATGGTGTTTACCAAGATGACCAGGACAAGCGACACAACAAAGATGATTAGCAACTCTTTCATTGGCGCTTTATCGGCAAGGTCAGCGTGATAACCGTCAATGATGGATACAGCGATACCAACCAGCAGGGTCATAGTCATTAACTTGAGTGCAATTCCGGCAACACTTCGGAAGTAGTTAATGGCAATGTCGGAAGTCCAACGCGACCCACCAAAGCCCAAGACAAAAACACCAGCATAAGCAAGCACCCAGGCGGTAACGAGGGCCAGCAACACGTTAGCCGCAACCACGGCCATACACGCCAAAATGGCCAAAGTAGTCAAAAATATAGATAGGTTGTCGATTGGACTGGTTACGCTATACGACTTAGCTGCTTTAGCAATAATGTCAAAAGCGATAGAGATCGGCGTTGACGGGTTTAACTCCCTTGGAAGCCCAGCGGCTTCCGCGCCAATCGTCCGCAATGAGTTGATAATATCCATTGCGAAATTTGGGCCGTTGATGAGCAGCCACCAGAAAAAGCCGGTGAAGATCGTGAACCGGACGAACTCCGCGAAGAACTCGCCAATGTCGGCCTTGCGTAAGGCCATCATGCCGAACGTCCAGACCATCGAAATCACAACCAGCGTCCAGAACAGCCAGGTTGCATACTCTGTTATTTTGGCTCCCCAAGTCGAGCTTTCGTTCAAAAAACGAGTTCCTACGTCATTTAAAACACCACTCGTTTCAAGTGCCGCCGATGCCGTTTGAGAAAGCATAACAAGCACCAATAAAATACCTAATCGAACAAATAAGTTTTTCATCTTAGAACTCCTTATCCTTCGAGCGGTCGGTAGGCTCCTGCAAACTTTTATAGATTTCTGGCACTTCATCCTTCGGCTCTGGTTGATCGCAACCAGCCACCGTGCAACTGACAAAGACAACGAACAAGAGATTTTTAAATAGAGCTTTCATAGTCAAAACCCCTTGTCGTTTGAACGGTTAGTGGATTCTTCCAAACCTTTGAAAAGATACTCATGAGAGGCTTGTTCTATCGCTTGCCGATCAGCATCAGCCTGCATCTTGGCTCCTACGGCTGTTTGCTGTGCCATGAGAAGGCTACGAATCTGCAAGAGCTGGTTTGCCTGCTGGCTGGCGAGCTGGTTTGCATAGCCGATGGCTTGGAGCTGGCCTTGTGCGCCCTGGGCCGCACCCTGCAACCGCTCCAGGTTACGGGCATCGTTACGCAAGGCTTTCTCTTGATTTTCCAGCGTTTTGAACAGGGCATCATTGGCCACCTTCTGGCTTTCACTGGCTAGGCGGCGGTTTTCTTCCATCGCTGCCTTTTCGGCCGGCGTGCAACCGCCCGAACCGTTGAAGCACGGCGAGCTGCGGTAATAGGCCACGTCCTGGAACTTGCCCAGGTAGGAATCCAGGCTGCCAAGCTGGTTCTGGTAGTACGCCAGAGTATTTTGCGCCTCGATCAGTTTGCCGATCGTGGCCTGGGCCTGATCCCAGATATAGGCGGCCGGAGCCATCGTGTTCTGTAGCTGGTTTTCGTACTGCTGCAATTGGGTCTGGTATTGCTCGATTTGCTTGGCGGTCTGCGCGACGGCCTCCATCGCAGACATGATGTTCTGCACCAGGTTGCCACCGTCGATAACGGGGATACCGGCCTGAACGGGGGTGATGGTAGTGGTGATAAAGCCGGTTGCGAGCGCAACGGCAACAGCGGATTTAGCCGCTAAAAGGCGGACACGCTTCATGGTCGAGTACCTCGATGATGTGAGTTAGCTATTGCGGCTAATCTGTCCCATAACACTGTTACTGCTGGTTATGGGGTTGGGCCATCACGGGGCAGTTCGCCAAAATCTGCCAAGGTACCCGCCCACTTGCGACACCGTCACGCCAGGGCTTACGTTTTTTCTAAGGTCGGTGTGTGTCGTGCAACCCTGCACGAAATTACTGCTTTACTTCTTTGCTGGTTTCTCCAGGCCGACAGCTCGGCCCATTTTTTCCAAATCCAGCGGTTGAACTGCTGCGGTCAATATCTCGCGTATTTCCGCCTCGGTGCTCCGGTTGTTCAGCGCCGCTCGAACTTTCAGCGCCTGGTGCACCTCATCGGGTAAATTGCGAATGTTCAAATTTGCCATTCTCTTACCTTTTGGTGTACCTGCTACCAATGATAGCAAAAATACCGAAATGCACAAGCACTAACGGCTGCGCCCTTTGCGCTGCTTTGCCTTTTCCTTCTTGGCGTTCAGTTCCGCTTGCAGCTTGGCTTTACGGCGTTCCAGCTCACCCGGCGCAGGCGCTGGGGTAGGTGCGGGTTTCTGCGGTGTAACTGCTGCCGCTGCGCCCTCGATCTGCAACGCTTCGGCTTGAGACAAGGAACGCAAACGGCCCGCCCTGGCCACCGGCGGCGGCACCTTGCCGACACCGGGAACACCCGGCTTGTTGGTCACGCTGAAATTGTCTTGCAGCAGTGCCAGGCGGCGCTTTTCCAGGGCTGGATCAGCAAACGTAATGGGCAGCTTGCCATCCACGGCGGCCCGAATCGCCTGGGCCTTGAACTCGGTTGTACCGTTAACGGTGATACGGCTGCCGTACCGCTCTGCGGCCAGCCTCAAGGCTTCCTGAACGCCGGCGCGGTCGGTGCCGGTCGAGACTTGCAGCCGGTCGCCGTCATCCCTCACGGCACTGGCACCGGCCCGGTAAATGATCGTGCCCGTCTTGGTGATGTTGTCGATCACTGGCGCATGGCCAGGCTTCGCCTGACCTTGCCCTTTGACCGTGTTGCCCTTCAATCCCTGGGCGGCCTCTCTGGCCCGCAAGGCAGCCAGCGCCTCGCTGTTACCCTGGGTAGCCTCTTGCTTGAGCCAATCGGCCCACTGGCGGCGCTGGTGGCCCTGGTGCAGCCGTTCACGCTCTTTGGTGTATCCCTTGTATATCCCATCCAGTTCGGCGCGTAGCGTCGCACTGGTTTGTGAGTACAGCAGTTTTTTGGCCACCCGACCGCCACCGGCCAGCTTGATTGCTGCCCGCTTGGCGGCGGCCTTCTGTTTGGCAGCGACCACGGCCCGATCCTTACGCCGCTTCGCCGCGGCCAATGCTTCGGCCCTGGCGGCGGTCAAATTCTTCTGCTCATCCTTGTACCTGGCATAAAGCTCGGTGGTGTCAGCGCGTGACCGTACCGGCTTCTTTTGATACTGCCGCCTGGGCGGCTTCTCCTGCTGATCCGGTGACGCCTCAAAGGCTCCCAGCCGCTTTTCCAGGGCAGGCTTGGACAGATCGCGGGACAGGGTGCTGGGCTTGACCATCGTGCCGTCATCGGCCCGGATCACCAACCCGTTACCCCTTGGCGTAATCTCCAGGCCGTTATCACGCATGACCTGGTGCAGCTCCGTCCAGGACTGCGCGGCTTTAATGTCGTCCAGGCATTCGCGCTTGATCCAGCCCACCAGACTTTCCACGCCGGCATGGCGCTCCATGTCGGCGGCCCTCGATGCCGCCCCGCGCTGCTGCGGCCGGTGATTGTCTGCCTCCAGGCCATAGTCCCGTTCCAGCGTCTCGCACAAGTCGGCCAGCGCCAGGTGCGGATAGTACGGTTCGTGCATCGTGTGCCTGGTCGGGTGAATCTTGTTGATGGCAATGTGGATGTGCAGGTTGTCGGTGTCGTTATGCACGGCGCTGATACGCTGATGCTCACCAAACCCTAGCCCTTGGCAAATCCGTTCCTCTATCGCCTTCAAGGTGTCGGCATCGGGATTCTCGCCGGCGCGAAAACTGACAATCAGGTGATAGGTCTTATCGCCCTTGGCCCTGGTGTTCATGTGCTGGGTGGCCAGCACTTCGGTGATGGCATCGCGCACTGAATGCGCCTCGCAATTCGTGACCTGAACATGGCCCAGCCGGTGGTCTTTGCTCTGTGCGTCGGTGATGTATTTAGCCAGGTCGGCAAAGTCTGATTTGCCCAGGGAACGCATGGCAACATGCTTGGCAATCATGATGCTGCCCTGGGTCGCACAATAGATTCCATCAATCGGCTCATTTCGTCCTGGTTGGCCTCAATCCGGGCCAGCAGGCCCAAGACAGTTTCAGCGCTGAACCGGGCCGTTCGGGCATCGTCGGTCAGCCACAATTTCAGCAGACCACCGAGGCGGCCCAGGTCGCCATTGACCCGCACCAGCTCGCGCACGTTCTCGTAATCGGTCACGCCCTGGACGGCGTAACCCTGCCCCACGGCCAGCAAAAAAGCAGACGTACTCAAGCCAGCCGCTTGTGCGTTGGCCTCAATGGCGGCCCGCTCTTCCGGCAGGCAATACACCTTGATCGGCGTGCTGCTTTTTCTCGTTACCTTCTGCTCTGTCGCCTCCATCTTTGGCGTCCTCCTGGTTCTCTTATTCCGGCGTCCGCCGATGGCCCCGCAGGGCAGGATTCCCGTTGAGCGCCGCAGGTGCGAATAAGGGGAAGTGAAGAGGAACACCATGCTTGCATGGTGGGCCTACTTCACACATCCTGCCCGCTTCACCACCACTTTAACATCACTACCATTTACCGGCTATAACCCGTTTTATCGACAAACACAAGCCGATTCCACGCATAAGGCGTGCAATCTGGCTTTAGTCGCCTTACAATCGCTTTAATAGCGATAGAATCGGCATTAAATCGCGGATAAATCGACATATAAAAGGCGGTAGAATCGGCATGACTAAACGGCTTACAGAGCGCATTGCAGCGCAAATGCAGACCCAAAAGCCCACCCGTTCAGGACAGAATCGGGCGGCTTTCCTGGCCCAGCGCGACGACATAAAAGAGGCTTTGACCGATGGCTGGCCGGTAAAAGCCATCTGGAAAACGCTGCACGATGAAGGGAAAATCAGCTTCGGATATGATGCTTTTATCAGCTATGTGAACAGTCTGATTCGGTCGCCAGGCGAGCCTGAAAAGGCCACCGCAAGACCGCCGGCATCCTCCCAACCGGCCCCCAAGAAAGCCACCCCAGCGACACCCAAACCAGTACCATCAGCCAGCCATAAGCCGGGGGAGATTCCCAGCTTCAACTTCAACCCCAGCCCGAACAAAGCGGACTTGATTTGACGCCCCAAGGGGCGGATTGGACGCCAAGAGGGAAGGCATAGCCCGCCCCTCAAGTGTCAATGAACCCCTGGAAATCGACCCCGAAAACAGCCCCCTTCATAGAGGCGGCCTATTAACATTTGAGTGGGAGTGACGGGCACTGGCTGGCAATGTCTAGCAACGGCAGGCATTTCGGCTGAGGGTAAAAGAACTTTCCGCTAAGCGATAGACTGTATGTAAACACAGTATTGCAAGGACGCGGAA
>Ga0079225_10002068_pt1 | contig 11472 bp, 9 predicted proteins | sample Poulit2012_FD_76344 | JGI IMG/M metagenome (GOLD analysis project Ga0079225, IMG submission 76344) | Agricultural soil microbial communities from Georgia to study Nitrogen management - Poultry litter 2012 | ecosystem: Environmental > Terrestrial > Soil > Agricultural land | place: USA: Georgia...
GCCGTCAAGGCGCTGTTGCCCTCACGCACGTGTCCGTGCACGACCGCAAGAGCCTGAGAAGCACCGAGATCGTCGTTGAGGGCCGCGGCGAAGTCGGCGGGCACCTCGGTTGCCGGGCCCACCCCACCGATCATCTCCACTGCCCGGGTCAGGAAGTGCTCAATGCGCTGGTATGCGGTGGCCGCTTCGTACAGAGCCTCGTCGGAGTAGTCGATGGTCGACCGGTAGTGGGCCTGAGCCAGGTAGTAGCGCAGTTCCACGGGTCGGACCTTTTCGACCAGCTTCGGAATGAGCAGGGAATTGCCGAGCGACTTGCTCATCTTCTCCCCGCCGACCTTGAGCAGACCGTTGTGCAGCCAGTACTGGGCGAAACCGTCCCCGGCGGCACGGGACTGGGCCAGTTCGTTCTCGTGGTGCGGAAACACCAGGTCGAGGCCGCCACCATGGATATCGAAGCTCGGGCCGAGATACTTGGTGGCCATGGCCGAGCATTCCAGGTGCCAGCCCGGACGTCCCCGCCCCCAGGGTGTGTCCCAGCTGGGCTCGCCGGGTTTGGCGCCCTTCCACAGCGCGAAGTCACGAGGGTCACGCTTGTCCCGGCCCGGGTCGGCGGATTCCGCGACCTGATCGATTCGCTGGTTGGACAGTTCCCCGTAGGGCGGGAACGAGGTCACGTCGAAATAGACGTCCCCGGAACCGTCGGTGGTGGTGTAGGCGTGTCCTTGGTCGAGGAGGCGCTGCATGAGTTCGATCATCTCGGGCACGTGCCCGGTCGCACGCGGCTCCACGGTGGGTGCCAGGCAACCGAGGGTCTCATAGGCCCAGGTGAATGCACGCTGGTTACGTTCGCTCACAACCCACCAGGGCACCCCTTCGGCGGCGGCGACGTCGATGATCTTGTCGTCGATGTCGGTGACGTTACGGCAGAACGTGACGTCATAACCGAGGTGGGTCAGCCAGCGGCGCAGGATGTCGAAGTTGACGCCGGAACGGATGTGTCCGATGTGGGGGGGCGCCTGCACCGTGGCACCACACAGGTACAGGGACGCACAGCCTTCGCGCAGAGGGACGAACTCGCGGACCTGTCGGGCACTGGTGTCATAGAAGCGCAGACTCACGCTGTCAAGCCTATCCCCTTTCCCTGCACAGCAGCGTCACAAACCACTGCCCCATACTGCCTCGGGGACCAAAGAGCCTCCACACGATCCCGGACAGGCACATCCACCGGAATAGGATGATCCGTATCGGTTGCTTCACGATGTGAGATTGATCGTGCCCCTCACCCGTCATAGCAGAAGGAACACGACATACCTTCCGTCGGCGCACTGCCCCACCCGCCGGGAAGCAACCGAAATCATCCGTAAATCTCGTGTTGGCACCCCTACCTCGACTACTCTGCGGTGACGATGGCCCCTAACAACACACATCCTGAGGCACAGACCGGACAACGCCCGGGAGCCGGCGCCCTCCTCGGCGGCACCCTCTTCATCGGCCTCATCACGGCCTGCGCGATGATCATCGCCTACAACGGCCTCTTCGCACTCGCCGAGTACGGTGGCGGCGAGAGCACCTCACCCCATGTCTTCCCCGTGGCCTACACACTGCTGGTGTTGATGGCCTTCTGGGTGAGTTACATGCTGCGGGACGCGGCTCCCCGCGACCGCTTGTGGATCGACGTCGGACTGATCCCTTGCCTCATCGTGTTCGCGGCCATCGTGATGGTCATGCACAACATGGGGATGTTCGACCCCGAGACCGGGACCTTCCCCGAACGGGCCGCCAACGTGATCGTGGCCGTGGCACCACTGGTCCCCGTCCTGATCGCGATCCTGTTGTGGATCACCGTGCGCGCTCATCTGCGACGCCGCTCGCGCGCCGTGCGGCGGCCCTCACCGTCCGCCGACCGCACCACCGTGTTGCACGGGCGCCGTCCCACGCAGGAGGAACCCGAACCGGCGTCGTTGCAGACCCGACTGCTCAGCTTCGGCAACCGCCCCGAGGAAGACGGGAACGACGAGGACGAGCCCAACACCGAGGAAGCCGTCTCCACCGAGGCATCCTCGACACACCTGTCCGAGCCGCAGACGAGAAACGACGAACTCGACGCCCCCACCACACCCCCACCACTCCCCCGACGCTCCCGTGACGGGAGCAACCCGATCAAACAAGCCGCCGAACATCCTCCGGTGGTTCCCGGAGCGGCCACCCCCACCTCGGAATCACCGGAAGAGGGCTTCTCACCGGACGTGGTCTTCGAGGAATCGACGGACGAAGGTTTCGAGCACGAGCCCGCCCTCGGTGACCCCGTCACGGACGAGGCCGAAGCACCGGCCGTGCCCACCGAGGTACGAACCGCACCGGAAACCCTCACGGAACCGGAAGAGGGGGACAACACCGAATCGGAGGAAGACGACACCGGATCGGACCCGACGCAGGACTCGGCCGACGAGCCCCCTTTCGCATCCTGGGAACCACCCGCGGAGGACCGCGATCAACCCAGCGTCCTGGCCGACTACGTGCCCCCGGTGTGGACCCCACCCGAGGAGGAAACTTCCTCACCCCTTGCCGAAGAGGCCCCCACAACCACCCCTTCGCTCGACCACGACACGGGGCCGGAGGTTCGCGCAGCGTTTCACCGCATGGACAGCGCTCCCACCCCCCCGGAGGCGGGCGACGGAGACGACGATGGGGCCGAGGGGGAGGAGGAGAGCGTCCCGCCTCCCGAGACCCAGGAGCTGCCCTCGCAAGGAACGGAATCATCGCAAGAGCCCACGGCACGCCATGCAACGTCTTCCGGGGAACAGTTGCGCAAGCGCCCCATGATGCTGAAGCCGTCAAGACCCCCGCTGCCGGACTTCGAATCCGGTCCGCCGTCCCGCCGCGTGCGTAGTGAACCCCTCCGCCCGGAGGATTGACCGACGGGCAAGAGCCCTCCTGTGCCCCGCCACACACGAGCACAGGAGACAGCTGTCAGTCGCGGGGAACGCACAGGGCGGTGGCGACCGCCGCGATCCCTTCCCCCCGCCCGGTGAGGCCGAGACCATCGGTGGTGGTCGCAGAAACGCTCACCGGTGCGCCCACAACTTCGCCCAGCACCTTCTCGGCCTCGGCCCGACGCGGTGCGAACTTGGGTCGGTTGCTGATGATCTGCACAGCCACGTTGCCGACCTCGAAGCCTGCTGTGTGCACGCGTGCGACCGTCTCGGCCAGAAGATCGGTGCCGGAAGCACCCTTCCAGCGCGGATCGTCGGTGCCGAAGTTGGCGCCCAGGTCTCCCATGCCGCACGCGGACAGCAAGGCGTCGCATGCTGCATGGGCGGCTACGTCACCATCGGAATGACCTCGCACACCGTCTTCGCCCGGCCATTCCAAACCGGCGAGAAAAAGAGGCTGTCCAGGAAAAAACGGGTGGACGTCGGTTCCGACGCCCACCCGAGGAGTTTTCATCATTTATTATGTGATTCCACGAACGCACCCCCGGTCGTCCGTTGTAGGGGGGATCGCCATCGGTCCGGGGCAGCGACTTGCTCATATGGATTCTTAGTTGGTGAGGGCCTCTTCGAGAAGGGCCTCGGCCTTGTCCTCGTTGGTCTTTTCGGCGAGCGCGAGTTCACTGACGAGAATCTGCCGCGCCTTGGCCAGCATGCGTTTCTCGCCGGCGGACAAACCGCGCTCCTTGTCTCTGCGCCAAAGATCACGCACAACCTCGGCGACCTTGTTGACATCACCGGATGCCAATTTCTCCAGGTTGGCCTTGTAGCGCCTGGACCAGTTGGTGGGCTCTTCGGTGTGCGGCGCACGCAACACCTCGAAGACCTTCTCCAGGCCTTCCTTTCCCACTACGTCTCGAACGCCGACCTCTTCTGCGTTCTCGGCCGGTACATGTACCGTAAGATCGCCCTTGTCGACCCTCAGAACGAGGTAGGTTCTGTCCTCACCTTTAATAGTACGAGTCTCGATCGCTTCAACACGAGCAGCCCCATGGTGGGGATAGACAACAGTGTCGCCGACCTTGAAAGCCATGTGACAGGTACCCCTTCCGCTACCACAAGGATACCATGAATCTGTGACCAAACATACCGGTGGGGTTTACGAACACGCAGGTCAGGTCATGCTTTTCAAGACTTGACAAAGCGCACGCCGGCTTCGTGGAGCACCTGGTCGGGGTATGCTCGGAAGGTCTTCCTCCTTGTGACGCAGGGTTTTCGGCACCTCACGAAGACATCCCCGACACCCTCGGCAACAGGTCAGGTCCTCGGTTTTCTCACCCCGTGCGACCCAGAGCAAGACTCACCACAGTCCTGTCAGAAGATCACTCCGGCTCGTAATCCTCGCGCTTTTCCCCGGTAACCATGTAGATGAGGTTGTCCGCGACATGCACCGCGTGGTCACCGTAGCGCTCGTAGAAACGTCCGACCAGAGTGACGTCCATGGTGGCCTCCACCCCATACTCCCAGTTGGGGCTGAGAATGCGTTGCAGTAACTTGCGCCGCAACCGGTCCATCCTGTCGTCGTCCTCGTCGAGCTCCAAGGCGGTTTCGGCGTCCCGCTCGGAGATGACCTCCCCCGCCTTGGTCACCAAAAGCTCTGCTTGGTGTCCCATCTCCAGCACGATCGACCGAACCGACTTGGGGATCGCCGAATCGGGGTGACGACGGCGCGCGATCTTGGCCAGATGAACGGCGTGATCCCCCATCCGTTCCAAATCACCACGCATGTACAACGACGTGATGATCGTGCGCAAGTCGGAGGCGACGGGTTGCTGACGCGCCATCAAACTGAAAGCAGTGTCCTCGATCTCCTGGTCCAGATTGTTGATCTCCTCGTCACCGGAGATGACTTCCTGGGCGGCGTTGAGGTCACTGTCGAGCAGAGCCGTCGTCGCCCGTGCGACGGCATGCCTGGCGAGCCTTGTCATTTCGACAAGACGTTCGCTGAGGCTGTCGAGCCCCTCGTGGTAGGTATCTCGCATGAGGTCAATGCTCCCAGTGCTTCGTTGAAGAATCGGCCAAGGTTCGATGAAATGTGGAAGAACCTCGGTTGTACCGCACGCCCACCCGGGTAAAGCCTTGCCCCGCACGTTTACGATCGAATCGTGCAAGGGGAACTTCTCGCCGCTGTGACCGGCATCATAGGTCTTGTGATGGGCGTCATCGTCGGCGCTCTCATCGGAGCTGTCTTCCGTACCGGAAACGGCCGTGGGGGCCGCAACCACAAGCAGGCCCCACAACAACAGCCGCGTGACGGCAGCACGCTCCCTCCGGGCATCGCCGAGGTGTTGTCCGCGCTTCCTTCCTCCGCTGTCGTCCTGGACTCCGGTGATCGGGTCCTGCGCGCCTCCTCGGCCGCCCGCGCCTTCGGCATCGTCCGGGGTGAGGAGTTGGTGATCGGTGAACTCCTCACGCTGGCCCGCCAGGTCAGGCGCGACGGAGTCATCAGGGAAACCGACATCGAAGTGGCGGTCCGCAAGTTCGGCCCGGACGCGACGTCCTTCGCGGTGCGGGTGGCTCCACTCGGAGGGACGGGGTTGGTGCTGGTTCTGGCCGAGGACCAGACCGAGCATCTCAGGGTGGAGGCAGTGCGCCGTGACTTCGTCGCCAACATCTCGCACGAGTTGAAGACTCCGGTCGGAGCGCTGTCGTTGTTGGCCGAAACCGTACAGGACGCCAGCGACGACCCGGAGGCAGTGCGGCGCTTCACCGAACGTATGAGTACCGAGGCCTCCCGCCTGAACGCGGTCATCCAGGACCTCATCACGCTCTCCCGTATCCAAGGGGCCGAACCCATGGCCAAGCCCTCTCGGGTGGATCTGGGCGCGGTGGTGGACGATTCCCTCGACGCGGTGCGTATGCAGGCCGACGCCAAAAGGATCGAGCTGGTCGGCAGCGGCGCCGAGGGCATCACCGTCCTGGGGGACGAGGGTCTGCTCGGCACCGCATTGCGTAACCTGGTGTCCAACGCCGTCGCCTACAGCCCCAAGGACACCCGAGTCGCAGTCTCTGTGGGGATATCCGGTTCCAGCGTCGACATCAGTGTCGCCGACCAGGGCATCGGTATTCCGCAACAGGACCTGGAAAGGATTTTCGAGCGGTTCTACCGTGTGGACGCCGCTCGAAGCCGGGCCACAGGGGGTACCGGCCTGGGCCTGGCCATCGTCAAACACATCATGACTCACCACCGTGGAGAAGTGACCGTGTGGAGCAAGGAGGGGTCGGGTTCGACCTTCACTTTGCGTTTGCCCAGATCCGAGAACGGGGGACCGATCGTTCCTCGTAACAGCAACCGTCAGGAGGCGCCGCAGTGACGCGCGTGCTCGTTGTCGAGGACGAGGAGTCCTATCGTGACGCCTTGTCGTACATGTTGCGCAAGGAAGGTTTCGAGGTGGCCGTGGCCGCCACGGGAACCGTGGCGTTGGAGACCTTCGACCGCACCGGGGCCGACCTGGTGCTGCTGGACCTGATGTTGCCGGGGCTCTCGGGCACCGAGGTGTGCCGAAGCTTGCGGCAGAAGTCCAACGTTCCCGTGATCATGTTGACCGCCAAAGATTCCGAGGTCGACAAGGTCGTCGGTCTGGAGCTGGGCGCCGACGACTACGTGACCAAACCGTTCTCCTCCCGCGAGTTGATGGCGCGTATCCGCGCGGTGCTGCGCCGCAACACCGAGGAAGAGGTCGCCCTACCGGCTGCTCTGGAGGCCGGTCCCGTCCGGATGGACGTGGAAAGGCACGTGGTGACGGTACGCGGCGAGAACGTCCGACTGCCGCTGAAGGAGTTCGAACTGCTCGAGGTTCTCCTGCGCAACGCCGGGCGAGTGCTCACCCGTATGCAGCTCATCGACCGCGTGTGGGGTGCCGACTACGTCGGTGACACCAAGACCCTCGACGTGCACATCAAGCGGCTGCGCGCCAAGATCGAGGAGGACTCCTCCAGTCCGAAGTACATCGTCACCGTCCGCGGGCTCGGCTACAAGTTCGAGCCGGTCGTCACGACCGTGGACTGAGGTCTGTTCCGTCGTCTCGGGCCGCGGAACGTTCTGCGGCCCGGGAACGGTGGCACGGTTTCGCTCCGTCCTTCGTAAGGTTCCGGGGCGGGTGATCAGACCTCGACCATGACGGTGAAGGGGCCCTCGTTGGTCAGGTCCACGGACATCTGCGCCCCGAACACTCCGGTGGCCACTTCCGCCCCGAGTTCCCGCAATTCCTTGACGACGGCGTCGACGAGCGGTTCGGCGACCGTTCCGGGGGCGGCGGCCTGCCATGTGGGGCGGCGTCCCTTGCGTGCATCGCCGTAGAGGGTGAACTGGCTGATCACCAGCAGGGGTGCTCCGAGGTCGGAGCAGGACTTCTCGCCCTCCAGGATTCGTAGTGTCCACAGTTTTCTGGCGAGCGTGGCCGCCTGTTCCACGGTGTCGGTGTGGGTTGCTCCCACCAGGACCATCAGTCCGGGCCCAGTGATCTGTCCGACGACCTCGCCATCGACAGCCACCGATGCCTGCGACACCCGCTGTGCGACAGCACGCATGTTCTGGTCTCCTTCGTCATTTCTTCGATTGGAACTGGTTCAGCACCCGCAGTCGTCGGGTGTTGGTGATGATTCCGGTGAGGGTCACCACAAAAGTACTGATGGAGTCGGCGAAGTCCTCGATGCGCCACTCGCGAGGCCCGGTGTACCAATGCAGACCGTCTCCGTCGAGTTCTTCGGGGCTGAGATCGGTGAGGGCGGCACCGGCCAGGAGGTTGGCCCAGCGGTCGACGTCGTCGAATATGACCGCGTACGGCAGGTAGCGCGAGTACAATTCCACGCGCCGACCTGGTGGGGCGTTCTCGGCGCGTGGGCTGAGCAGGTAGTCACGAAAACCCATGGTGTGCGCGTACACGGAGCTGCCCAGCTTGGTCTTGGCCGGCATGTACTGGGCACCGGAGGTCACTGCCGCTCCCGCGATCACGACCGCCAGTCCGGTGAAGGCCGCTGTGGTGAAGACCGCCAGGAGTGCGGTGAGGAACACACCGACCGTGGTGATGCCTATGCCGATGGTCGTCCACAGGTTGCGTACCTGGTTGGGGGAACGGGCGAACCATTTCAGTCGCACCATGTCGCGGTACAGTTCCTCCCTCACCCGGTCGAGGCGTGCGGGAAAATCCGCGGAGGTACGCGAGGAACCGAGCTGAGAGAGGCGTACGGTGCGGTGCTCACCGAAGAGTGCGTCCAGGAGCAGCCACTCGGAGGGCAGGAGTTCTTCGTCGATCGGTCCGTCCAGTCGGACCAGACGCCAGTCCACGGACGTGAAACGTTCGTGGGGCAACTCCTCCAACCGGATGTAGCCACGAACGGTCAGGTCCAAGACGGTGGCGGTGAGGTCTGCGATGTCGACGCGTTCGTCGATGAGCGTGCCGATCTGTCCGGGCTGCACGTCGTCGGGCGCATGGAAACGTAAGCGATCCTGATCCTGCCCGAAGGGGGCATGGTCGCCCTGGGCGGCTTCTTCGCGCAGGGCTCGTTCGTCTCTGCCACGTACTCGGATGAGGGCGATGAGACCACCGACGAGTACAAGGAGCAAGACTCCGAAGACGCTCGCGGTGGCGGGGGTGACGGCAAAAGCCGAGGCCAGTGACCAGCGTTGGGTGAGAAGGGGTTCGCCCTCCGCGGCGCCCTCGGGGTAGGTGACGACGATGTCGAGCCGGTCCGTGGAAGCCATGTCGGCCTGGAGGAAGTGTGCCACCGTGGCGTCCGGTCCCATGTCGGAGGCTGTGCAGTACATGGCGCTGCGTGGTTCACCGGCCAGGCAGGACAGTGCCTCCGGGGGCAGGTCGGCGGTGACGGTCACATCGGTGTTCGCGACTTTGTGGCTGTAGGCGCCAACGGCTCGCCATTCCATCTGAACACCCTCGGAGACCTGGCTGACGGTCCCCCTGACCCGGTAGCCGAGTACGACGTGGTCCAGGCCCTCGGTGGGGATGTGGACCAGGAGTGCGCCGTCCGTGTCCTCGGTGTCGACGTCGAGTTCTCGGCCGTCACCATCGGTGGCTCGCACCGTACCGACCTCGAATTCGCGGTCGTGTTCTTCGTCGTAGATCATCGTGGTGGGCAGGGCTCGGGTGAAGACCTGCGGCGCCTGTCCGTCGAAGGTGATGCTCTCCTCACCTTGCAGGAGGCCGTTGTTGTCGAGCGCGAGTGCGATGTCGTTGGTGATGACGGGTTCGGATTCCGCCCGGTGAGCAAAGGGTGAGGTTTTCGTCCCGGGTACTGTGGTGCCCGACCCAGGCACCGCCGAGGCATGGGCCACCCCCGTGTGCCCCCCGGCGGCAAGTGCCGTCATCAGCGAGGAGAACACGAAAAGGGCCGTCGCGACCGCGATCGCCCGGCGCCAGGAGCAGTCCCACCACATGACGCGAGAGCCTATCCGGTCTGCCGGTGCACCGCCCCCGCACGTCGCGGCCTACCGTGCTGATCGTCGATACAGCGCAGGGAGTGCGCGGTGAGAGCCAAACACACCCCGGACAAGGAGGATTGGATCGAGCGCCCCGGCTTCTGGCAGCGGCTGGGGATCGGTGCCTCTCTTTCGCTCGGCACGGGCCTGGCTGCTGTGGGGTTCACCGGTTTCCTCGCTGTGTCGGCGTTCCTGCCGTCGGCCGAGGCCTGGTCCCACGCAGATCAGGCGCCTACGTCGGCTCCCTTGTCGGACGGTGACCTTTCCGACGAGCAGGTGGCCGGTTCCGGTCAGGAGGGGTACGGAGACGATCCTCTCGAGGACAACCCGCTGTACCGAGTCGGTGAACTGGGTGAAGTTTCCTGTGCGGCACCGGAGTTGGATCCCTCCGGCCCCGAGTCGATGGAGAATTTCGCGCACTCCGTGGCCGATTGTCTGGATTCGGCGTGGAGTTCTTATTTCGAGTCCGCCGGTTTGGAGTACACCTCCCCCAACCGGGTGTACTGGCGCTCCCCCGGACACAGCCCTTGTGGTCCTTTCCCCACCGAGGGCACCGCCGCGTTCTACTGCGGAGCCAACCAAGGTCTGTACTTGGGTGTGGAGGACATCGTGGAGGCCTCTGCGGGAAGCGACGAACCCGAGGTGTACACGTTTTTGCTCAGTCATGAGTACGGGCATCACGTGCAGGGACAATCCCGCATCCTCGTGGAGTTCCACGGTGCGCGGGCCGGGGCCGACCAGGACACGGCCGATGAGCTGACACGGCGCAACGAGCTGCAGGCCAACTGTCTGGGCGGTGTTTTCCTCGGTGCTTCCGGCCCGTCCCTGGGTCTTGAGGAGTCCCAGCAGCAAAACATCCTCGACGACGTCGTACGTCGCAGTGACAGGGGCCGCGCACACACGCACGGGTCCGTGGAGAGCAGCCGTTTGTGGACGGTGCACGGAATGGACCGTGTCGATCCGGCCGCCTGCAACACCTGGGCGGCCGGTGAGGAACTGGTGCGGTGATCACCCGGTCGACGGGCGAAAGGTCGCAGCGGCCCGGGAGTATGGGGACGGAACGGACGAAGGTGCGTTCGAGGTTCGGCGGGCCGCGGAATGCCGTACGTGGTTCCCGAGGCACCAACAAAAGCGCCCTGAGCCTGATGGCGGGGCTCTTGGTGGTGTTGTCGACGTTGACGCTGTTGTCGTGGACCACGGTCTTCGACGGGGCCACCGGGCCGGGATCGGCGGAAAAGGGTGAGAAGCAGCACGTGGCCGAACTCGAGGTGACGCAAAGCCCGGGTGACAGGGCACAGCAGCCTGCGACTCTGCCCGATCCGTGGACGGAACTCGAACCGCCGACCGGGCAGAGTGCGTTGGTGGCCAATCCCCTGTACGACTCGGGCCGGTTGAGTCCCTTGCCGTGTCCGGTGCCGGAGGTGGATGTCCGCGACCCCGAGTCGATGGACGAGTTCCTGCACGGGATCGCGGACTGTCTGGACCAGGCATGGCAAGCCCAGTTCGCGCAGGTCGGTCTTCCCTTCGAACCACCCGAGCGGGTGTTTTGGAGCGAGCCGGGTACCAGTCCCTGCCGTCCCTACCCCTCGACCGCCGGGGCGTTCTACTGCCGGGCGGGCCAGAGCATCTACATCGGCACCTCGGACGTGGTGGACAAGTGGAACGGCGCCACGCAGAGCGTGGTGTATGCATCTCTGCTCGCCCACGAGTACGGGCACCACGTGCAGGGCGAGTCGGGTCTGTTGGAGTACTACCACGAACAGCGACGCCTGGAGGGTGAGGACGGGGATCCGAACTCGTGGACGCGTCGCAGCGAGTTGCAGGCCAACTGCCTGGCCGGGGTGTTCTTGGGTTCGGTCCGGCTCAGCTACCCACTGTCCGACGGTGACCTGGAGATCCTGCTGGCCGATGCCGCGGCCACGGCCGAGCGTGAGGACGGTGACGAGGACGAACGCACCCAGAGTTCGGTGGACAACAGTGTCTTGTGGACGGAGAGGGGCTGGGAGGAACAGACCCCCGGTGCGTGCAACACATGGGACGTCGAGC
>Ga0079225_10002069_pt1 | contig 11471 bp, 7 predicted proteins | sample Poulit2012_FD_76344 | JGI IMG/M metagenome (GOLD analysis project Ga0079225, IMG submission 76344) | Agricultural soil microbial communities from Georgia to study Nitrogen management - Poultry litter 2012 | ecosystem: Environmental > Terrestrial > Soil > Agricultural land | place: USA: Georgia...
TCATCCGCCTCATGAATATCGTCTAATGTAAACGCCTCTTCAATAAATGGAATATCTAATTTTTCGCAAAATTGTTTTACTGCCATTCGTACACAACCATTTAAAATACGATTTGTAGCTGGATGTGTATATACTTTGCCATTTTTCACTAAATACACGTTTGAGGAAGCACACTCTGTTACAACTCCATTAATATGTTGAATCGCTTCATAACATCCTTTTTCAGCTGCTGCCTGTTTTGCTAAAACGTTCGGTAATAAATTTAAACTTTTAATATAGCAATTTTTCCAGCGAATATCTTCCACGATAATCGTACGAACACCATTTGTAACATTGTCAATATTACGAGATTGCTTCTGAATATATGCATATAGATTTGGTTCCATATCTGTAGGGAAGTGGTGTATTCTCGTCCCTGAACCACGTGATACTTGTAAATATATGAAACAATCTTCTTCCACGTTGTTTCGCTCAATTAATTCTTTTAATAAAGAGGATAATGTTTCTTTCTCTATTTTCAAATTAATTTTGATAGCAGCTAATGAACGGTACAAACGGTCGACATGCGACTCGAACAAGTATGCCTCCCCATTATATACGCAAATTACTTCGTATACTCCATCACCAAACTGTAATGCTCGTTCTTCATACGGAAAATGTAAACTGTCTTTGTGCACGAACTTATCTTGTGAAAGAATAATAGAATAAGTTGACACGTCATCATTCCTCTCTTCATATAGTCATTTTTATTTTACAATTAAAAAAGGATAATGTAAATTACTACAAGGGTATTCATTTTATAGACAGGAGGTGGGAGTTGTGCAATTCGAACAATTAAAAGAAGATATTAAACAACATGCAAAGGAAATCGGAATTGACAAAATTGGTTTTACGACAGCGGATGTATTTACATCGTTGAAACAACGCTTAATTGACCATGAACGATTAAATTATAGTTCAGGTTTTGAAAAAGGAACGGTGGAAGAGCGTACAGAACCGAGACGTTTATTTCCAGAAGCACAGTCGATTATTTCGATTGCAATTGCCTACCCATCTAAAATAAAAAATCCACCTAAAAATAAAAAAGATGCATATCGAGGGATTTTTTGCCGTGCATCGTGGGGAGAAGATTATCATCATGTCTTACGCGATCGTTTGCAACTATTAGCAAATTATATAGGAAATCGTGTAGCAGATTTTAATTATAAAATTATGGTTGATACAGGAGAATTAAGTGATCGTTCGGTCGCTGAACGAGCTGGAATTGGTTTTATCGGAAAAAATACATTACTCATCACAGAAGAATATGGTTCGTTCGTTTATTTAGGAGAAATGATAACGAATATTCCTTTTACAGAAGATGAACGAGTGGAAGATGGTTGTGGAGATTGTAATATTTGTCGCACAGCTTGTCCGACTGGTGCGCTTGTAGGAGAACGAACATTAAATGCCCAAATGTGCCTAGCATATCAGACGCAGACTAAACAAATGTTACCAGATATGTTTCGTTCAAAAATTGGAACGAGAATATATGGTTGTGATACGTGCCAAGCAGTATGTCCGAAAAATAAGGGGATCGACTTTCATTTACATGAAGAGTTTGAACCGGACGGTGAAGTAGCTAAACCTTTACTAAAACCAATGTTGACGATGTCGAATCGTGAATTAAAAGAGAAATTTGGGCATGTATCTGGTTTTTGGCGTGGGAAAAACCCGCTACAAAGAAATGCCATTATTGCATTAGCGCATTTTAAAGACGATACTTCGATTGAATTATTGATCGATATAATAAAAAATGATGTTCGACCAGTGATCCGTGGAACGGCTGCATGGGCTTTAGGGAAAATTGGAACCGAGGAAGCGGAGAACGCTCTAAAAATAGCATTAGAAAAAGAAAAAGAAGCGATTGTTTTAGAAGAAATTAAAAAAGGGTTAACTTTAATAAGCGAAAACAGTAAATAACTTTACGTAGTCGATTGATAATGATATGATTTTTAACGGATTTGTATATATAATCAATCATGATAATGGAAAGTTATATGAAAGAAGGTTCACAAGTGGGATTGCATATTGTATTATATCAACCAGAAATTCCGGCTAATACTGGAAATATAGCAAGGACATGTCTTGCGACGAACACGACTTTACATTTAATTCATCCGTTAGGTTTTTCAACAGATAATAAAATGTTAAAGCGTGCAGGTTTAGATTACTGGAAAGACGTGAATGTAATAGAATATGAAACGATTTTTAATTTATATGATCAATATAAAGATGGAATATTTTATTATATTGAAAATTTTGGTGAGCAATATTATACCGATTATAATTTTGGTAATGTGGAGGAAGAAATCTTTTTTGTTTTTGGTAAAGAGACGACAGGCATTCCGAAAGAACTTATTAAAGGAAATGAAAAACGCTGTTTACGTGTACATATGAGTGAACATGTTAGGTCTTTAAACTTATCTAACACTGCAGCAATTATTATATATGAAGCTCTTAGACAACAAGGTTTTCCAAATATAAAATAAAATCGTCATGCAATATACATTACATGACGATCCTATTATTGATTATTTGTTGGTACGCCTGGTTTTGATTCATATGCTGAAGTTAGGCAAGCTGTTACAAACGTAACGCAAAGAGCTAAGATTAATGCTAATTTCATCACATTCATCCTCCTTTGAGTTAGGAACTTTCTTAACATTTATATTATAACTTTTATTCTTGTTTTTGTGAAATCATTTCATATAAGATGAGTAATTTTAACCAATAATCTTATGAGAATGAACTGATTGTATGTAAAAAAAATCGTAATTTTTTAATGTACTACCCGTATGTTTTAACAAAATATTCAAAAATTATAGGATTTTTTCACTGTTTTTTGAAATAAGATAGCGATTTCATTTGACAATTATCCTTTTTAAGTGTTATTAGTTGCTCTACTTTCAAGACAGTTCTATAATGTACATGAGTAAATCATTCCGTAGTGAACGGGTAAAGTCAATATCTAATGGGGGTATAAGACGTGGCACAAAGTGCAAAGCCGAACGGCAAAATATGGAATAGTTTTTATGGTCCAAACATGGGATATGTAGAAGAACAATATGATTTATATAAAGAGGATCCTAGCTTAGTTGATCCTACTTTAAAAACAATGTTTGATACACATGGTGCCCCTGAGTGGATGGGTCATAAAGGTAGTGGAGACGTTGTTTCAGAAGGTATTTCAAGTGCGGATGTGAGAAAGATTACTTCAGCAATGAAGTATATCGACGCAATTCGTCGTCACGGTCATTTAAAAGCTGATATTTATGCAGTTGGCGGATGGCATGAAGAAACAGATTTATTAAATCAAGATAAGTACGGTATTACAGATGAAGATTTAAAGAATATTCCAGCGTCATGGTTGTGGGATAAAGCTCCTGCAAACATCGAAACTGGATATGATGTTGTGCAAACTTTACTAAAAATTTATACAGGTAAAGTATCATTTGAGTATGATCATGTAAATAGTAATGAAGAGCGTGAATGGTTATTAAATCGCATTGAATCAGAAGAATTCAATCTTAACCTTAATGCGGAAGAAAAGAAACAATTATTACATCGTTTAATTGAAGTAGAAGGATTTGAACAGTTCTTACAGAAAACGTTCGTAGGACAAAAACGTTTTTCTATTGAAGGTTTAGAGTCGATGGTTCCTGTATTAGATCGAATCGTTAAATCAGCAAATGATGATAAAATTGAACATATTATGATGGGAATGGCACACCGTGGACGTTTAAGCGTTTTAGCTTACGTGTTAGGAAAGCCATTAGATAAAATTTTCTCTGAGTTCCACCATGCACCAGATAAGGAGTTAATGCCATCTGAAGGATCAATGGGTATTAACTATGGTTGGACAGGAGATGTTAAATATCACTTTGGTGCTACTAGAATCGTAGAAAACGATGATGCATCTACACGTGTACATTTAGCACATAACCCATCACATTTAGAATTTGTGAATCCAGTAGTTGCTGGGAAGACGAGAGCGGTTCAAGATGATCGTTCTGAAAAGGGGTATCCGAAACAAGATTTAAATAAAGCAACAAGTGTATTAATTCATGGAGATGCGGCGTTTATTGGAGAAGGAATTGTACCTGAAACATTAAACTTAAGTAACTTAAAAGGGTACCGTGTAGGTGGAACATTACACATCATTGCAAACAACTTAGTTGGATTTACAACAGATAGACGTGATTCACGTTCTACACGTTATACGAGTGATTTAGCTAAAGGATATGAAATTCCTATCATTCGTGTAAACGCAGACGATCCAATTGCTTGTATGAAAGCAATTCAGCTTGCATATGATTACAATCAAACATTTAAGAAAGACTGTGTCATTGACTTAGTTGGTTACCGTCGTTACGGACATAACGAAATGGATGAACCAAGAACTACACAGCCTGCTTTATATCGTGAAATTGACCAACATCCAACTGTAACAGAAATTTTCGGTTCGCAGTTAAAAGAAGAAGGTCTTCTAACAGATGAAGAAATTCAGGCTATGAAAGATAATCATCAAAAAGAATTACAAACAATTTACGATAGCATGAAGGAAAATCCTTTAACAGGAATTTCTGAATTAAATATGCCAGAATACTTAGCGAATAGCATTGATGACTATGAAACTGCTGTTCCACTAGAAGATCTGAAAAAATTAAACGCAGACCTATTAAAACGTCCGGAAGACTTTAATGTATTCAAACGTTTAAACCGTGTGTTCAAACGTCGCGAAAACATCTTAGAAGAAGGACAAAAAGCAGATTGGGGAGAAGGAGAAGCATTAGCTTTCGCATCCATTGTGAAAGACGGAACTCCAATTCGTATAACAGGTCAAGATTCAGAGCGTGGTACTTTCGCACACCGCCACTTAGTATTGTATGATACTGAAACGGGTGAGAAATACTGTCCAATGCACGGATTAGATGATGCAAATGCGTCATTTGATATTTATAATAGCCCATTATCTGAAACTGCTGTATTAGGATTCGAATATGGTTATAGTATTCAATCACCAGAAACTTTAGTTATTTGGGAAGCACAGTTTGGAGACTTCGCTAACGTAGCACAAGTAATTTTTGATCAATTTATTTCTTCTGCACGAGCGAAATGGGGCGATAAATCGAATATGGTTATCCTGTTACCTCATGGATATGAAGGGCAAGGACCAGAGCACTCTAGTGCACGTTTAGAGCGTTATTTACAGATGGCAGGAGAAAACAACTGGATCGTTGCAAACGTAACGTCATCTGCTCAATTCTTCCACTTATTACGCCGTCAAGCGCAAATGCGTGGATCAGAAGAAGCGCGTCCATTAGTAGTTATGTCACCTAAGAGTTTATTACGTAACGAACGTGTCGCATCACCTGCTGAAGATTTTACAAATGGTAAATTTATGCCTTTACGTAACCAACCTAACTTGAAAGTAAGCAAGAAAAATGCGAAACGATTATTATTAGGTTCTGGTAAAATCATGGTCGATATTGAGGAAGCAATTGAAAATTCGGAGGATAAATTTGACTGGTTACGTGCAATGCGTGTAGAACAGTTATATCCATTCCCGCAAGATCAATTGAAAAAAGAAATCGAACAATTACCTAATTTAGAGGAAATTGTTTGGGTTCAAGAAGAACCTAAAAATATGGGAAGCTGGCGTTATGTTTTAGAATACTTACGTGAGCTTACTAAAGACGGAGTAAAAATCCGTTATGTTGGTCGCCCTGAGAGAGCTGCAACTTCAGTAGGGGAGCCAAATGTTCATAAAGTAATCCAAGAAAAAGTCGTGAATGAAGCGATTAATCCAGCAAAGGGAGGAAATAATAGTGAAGGAAATTAAAATTCCAGAACTAGCTGAATCAATTACAGAAGGTACGATAGCTGAATGGCTTGTACAACCAGGAGACAAAGTAGAAAAAGGGGATCCGGTTGTAGAATTAGAAACGGACAAGGTAAACGTTGAGGTTAACTCTGACTATGCAGGTGTTATTGTTGAAGTACTTGCAGAAGAAGGAGACGACGTAAGTGTTGGGGACGCTATTGCAAAAGTAGACGAAAGTGGTTCAGGAGCAGCTGCACCATCTACGGAAGCGCCGGCAGCTGAAGAGAAAAAAGAAGAAGCGGCACCAGCAGAAGCGCCTAAACAAGAAGCACAAGAGGAAGTTGTTGCAACAGAAGCTGGAGATGTTATTGCATCACCTGCTGCTAGAAAATTAGCTCGTGAATTAAACATTGATTTATCACAAGTGAAAGCACAAGATCCTTTAGGTCGTATTCGTCCAGAAGACGTAGAGGCTGCAAACAATGCAGCTAAAGCTGCACCAAAAGCTCCAGCGAAGAAACAAGCTGCAGCTACTGAGACAGCTCAACAGTTTGAAAAACCTGTACGTGTAGAGAAAATGAGCCGTCGTCGTCAAACAATCGCTAAACGTTTAGTAGAAGCTCAACACGAAGCTGCGATGTTAACTACGTTTAACGAAATCGACATGACAGCAATTATGAACTTACGTAAAGAACGTCAAGAAGGATTCGTGAAGAAAAATGATATTAAATTAGGTTTCATGTCATTCTTTACAAAAGCTACTGTAGCTGCTTTAAAAGAATTCCCATTATTAAATGCGGAAATTGACGGAACTGATTTAATCATAAAAGAATTCTACGATATTGGTATTGCAGTATCTACAGAAGGTGGATTAGTTGTACCAGTTGTACGCGATGCAGACAAATTAGACTTTGCAGGAATTGAGAAAGAAATCGTTCGTTTAGGAACATTAGCAAGAGATAACAAATTAGGATTAGATGATTTACAAGGTGGATCATTCTCAATCACTAACGGTGGTATCTTCGGATCTATGTTATCAACTCCTATCCTAAATGCTCCACAAGTTGGTATTTTAGGAATGCACAACATCGTTAAACGTGCAGTTGTTATGCCTGATGACACAATCGAAGTTCGCCCGATGATGTACTTAGCATTATCTTACGACCACAGAATTGTAGACGGAAAAGAAGCAGTTCAGTTCTTAGTACGTATTAAAGAAATGCTAGAAGATCCATACGACTTATTATTACAAGGTTAATAAATATAAACTAGGATATGTGGACACCAACCCCCACTTATCCTAGTTTTTTTATGTGAAGAAATTTTTTATTGAAAAAAATTGCTAAATAGATTATTGTTAGTAATGGATTAACCGTATAAATAAGAAGAAGTTTACATACATTTGTACAGAATGAAAAATTAGGAGAGAGAATATATAATGCAGGAGAAAAGTATATTATTTACTGGTGGAGGAACTGCGGGCCACGTTATTGTTAACTTAGCACTTATACCATACTTTCATGAGCAAGGATGGAAAATAAGTTATATCGGTTCTAAAGATGGAATTGAACGTGAATTAGTTGGAGATATTCCATATGTTGACTATTATCCTATCTCAACAGGGAAATTAAGACGTTATATGTCGATTGAAAATTTTAAAGATCCTTTTAAAGTATTGAAAGGAATTGCAGATGCAGCACGTGTGATACGTAAAACGAAGCCACAAATCATCTTTTCAAAAGGTGGGTTTGTTTCTGTTCCAGTTGTTATTGCAGCGAAATTAAAACGTGTACCGACGATTATTCACGAATCAGATTTAACTCCTGGATTAGCAAATAAATTAGCCACCCCTTTTGCAAAGAAAGTTTTAACTACATTCCCTGAAACAGTTAAATACATTAAGGGAGATAAAGCAAAACATGTCGGTGCCGTTGTACGTGAACAATTATTTACCGGAACACGAAGTAGTGGATATGAATTAACTGGATTTAATGAGGAAAAAACGACTTTACTTATTATGGGGGGCAGTATCGGTTCCCAAAAAATTAATGACATAATTCGTGAAAATTTAGATGTTTTATTAAAGACATATCAAATTGTGCACATATGTGGTAAAGGCAATGTGGATGAAACATTCAAAAGAGCAGGCTATGTACAGTACGAATATGTGCATGATGAATTAAGTGATCTATTTGCGATAACGGATATTGTATTATCACGAGCAGGATCAAATGCTATTTTTGAATTTTTGGCATTGAATATTCCAATGTTATTGATTCCATTGTCATTAGCTGCTAGCCGTGGTGATCAAATTGATAATGCGAAATCATTTGAACGTCAAGGGTATGCACATGTACTATTTGAAGAAAATATGACAGCTAGTACGCTTTTACAAGCGATAACAAAATTAACAGAAGAGGCGGAAACTTTAAAAGAAAATTTACAAGTTGAAAATAGTGAAGTTGCTCGCCTTGAAGTGATTCAACTTATTGAATCAATGGCCAAAAAATAAAAATGAACCTTTCATAGAAAAAAATATCTATGAAAGGTTTTTATGTGGGGAAAAATGGGAATATAACAAAATAACTTTCCTTGGAATGAAAAGGTAGAAACGAAGTTATGTAGATATATGTCGAATAATGAAGGATATTTATGAAAGCGCATACAATTTTAAGTTAAACCACCCTATACGCGTTGATATGTCAGTGTATAACGTTATATAGCGTTTGAGATTTATGTGTGTAATCGATAAAGTAAATATATATTTCTGTGTCAAAGTAGAGAGGGGAGAAAATTAGTGAAAAAGAAAATTGGAATATGCATAACCGCGTTTATTTTAGTTTTATTAGCCGCATGTGAAAATAGTAATGGTGATGGAAATGATGACGGAAAATCGAAAGAAATTGACAAAATTATTTTCGCTGATGCTGGTTGGGATAGTATTCGTGTACATAATAGTATCGCCCAATTTATTTTAGAAAATGGATATGGTTATGACACGGATGTCATTGCAGGTTCGACAGCAACAACGTTCGAAGGATTACGAAAAGGTGATATAAATGCGTATATCGAAGTTTGGACAGATAATATTAAAGAAGTTTATGAAGAAGCAATTGATTCAGGCGATGTTGAAAAAGTCGCTGTAAACTTCAATGATAATGACCAAGGATTATACGTACCGGCTTATGTCATTGAAGGGGACGAGGAAAGAGGAATTGACCCATTAGCACCTGATTTAAAAACAGTAGAAGATTTAAAGAAATATCCGGACGTATTTAAAGACCCAGAAGATCCCGAAAATGGAAGAGTTATTAATGCTCCAAGTGGATGGGAAGTTGAAAAAGTTATTACAGATAAATTTGACACGTACGGTTTAGAAGAAACGTTTAATAACTTTTTACCTGGATCAGATGCAGCGATCGTAGCTTCTTTAGTAGATGCTTATAATAAGGGACAAGGTTGGGTCGGCTATTATTGGTCACCGACAGCGATTACAGCAAAATATGATTTAATTTTATTAGAAGAAGACCCATATGATGAAGAACAGTGGAATGAAGATCGTAGTACAGAATTTCCTCCAAATGATGTAGTTGTTGCAGTACACAAAGATTTACGAGATCAAGCACCTGATGCGGTAGAGTTTTTAAGTAAATATGAAACGAGTAGTGAACTGACAGAAGCAGCATTAAATTATATGGAAGAAAATGAAGCTGATAATGATGAAGCTGCAATTTGGTGGATGAATGAGTATGAAGATGTTTGGACGGAATGGGTTGATGACGAAGTTGCTGAAAAAGTAAAAGAAGCATTATAAATTAAAAAAGCAGCTAACTGTAGTTAGTTGCTTTTTTTTGAACACCGATGAAAAGGATGTGAATGAGGATGGGTGGATTTCCAGATATTACGACAGAACTTGGAATATATGTAGAAAATTTCGTAAATTATGTGGCAACGACATTTGAAAAGTTTTTTAATTTAATTTTCTTTATCGCTTCTAAAACGATTAATGCAATCGATGACTTTTTAGTATGGTTACCGTGGTGGGTGTTTATTTTAATAATCGTTTTATTAGGATGGTATTTCCGTTCTTTATTAGCAGGATTGACATTTGGATTTTTTATTTTTTTAATAGGGACGTTTGGGTTATGGGAAGATATGATGACGACAATTGCAATCATCGTAACATCTGTAGCTATATCGCTTATTATTGGAATTCCTATCGGGATCTGGATGGCCTTTAATAAGGCAGTATCTAGTATCGTTAGACCGATATTAGATGCGATGCAGACGATGCCAAGTTTTGTATATTTAATTCCGGCGATTTTCTTCTTTGGTTTAGGAAACGTGTCAGCGATTTTTGCGACATTAATATATGCGGTACCGCCAGTTATTCGTTTAACAGAACTAGCCATTCGTGGTGTACCAAAAGAGGTTATTGAATCTGCAGAATCATTTGGTTCATCCAAGGGGCAAATGTTACGGAAAGTACAATTACCTCAAGCATTACCAACAATTATGGCTGGAGTAAACCAGACGACGATGATGGCTTTAGCGATGGTCGTTATCGCATCGATGGTAGGTGCATCGGGTTTAGGAGAGCAAGTATTAATTTCGATTAATCGAATCGATATTGCGTTAGGATTTGAAGCGGGAATTAGTATTGTATTTTTAGCCATTATTATTGACCGAATTACAAATGGTGTAGCAGATAGATTTCAAAAGCATCGGAGGGTTGGCAGATGACAAAACCTCAAATCAAATTAGAACATGTATCAAAAATATTTGGTCCGAAACCGAAATCGATTATCCCACTTATTCAAGAAGGAAAATCAAAAGAAGAAATTTTAGAAGAAACAGGTCATACAGTTGGAGTCTATGATGCTTCTTTAGAAATAAAGAAAGGGGAAGTATTCGTAGTCATGGGGCTTTCTGGAAGTGGGAAGTCGACATTGATTCGTTGCTTTAATTTTTTAAATGTGCCGACAGATGGTGCAGTATATATTGATGGAGAAGACTTAATGCAATGTTCGAAGGACCGTTTAAAAAGAATTCGACAAGAAAAAATTGCGATGGTATTCCAACATTTTGGATTGTTTGATCACCGAACAGTGTTGGCAAATGTGGAGTACGGGTTAGAAATTCGTAAAATGTCAAAACTCGAACGTCGTGATATTGCGATGAAATATATTGAATTAGTCGGTTTAAAAGGATATGAACATCAATATCCTTCACAATTATCAGGTGGAATGCAACAACGTGTTGGTTTAGCACGTGCATTAACAAACGATCCAGATATTTTATTAATGGACGAACCATTTAGTGCATTGGATCCTTTAATTCGACGAGAAATGCAATTAGAGTTAATAAAATTACAAAAACAATTACAAAAAACAATCGTTTTTATTACACATGATGTGAATGAGGCTTTTAAGATTGGTGATCGTATTGCGGTGATGAAGGATGGACATGTCGTTCAAATTGGTACTCCAGAAGAAATTATTGATGAACCTGCAAATGATTATATTGTCGATTTTACACAAGATATTGACCGATCTAAAGTATTACAAGCTAAACATATTTTAACTGAAACAAAAATGACGGCGAA
>Ga0079225_10002070_pt1 | contig 11469 bp, 12 predicted proteins | sample Poulit2012_FD_76344 | JGI IMG/M metagenome (GOLD analysis project Ga0079225, IMG submission 76344) | Agricultural soil microbial communities from Georgia to study Nitrogen management - Poultry litter 2012 | ecosystem: Environmental > Terrestrial > Soil > Agricultural land | place: USA: Georgia...
GAGGGAAGCTGCTCAACGTCCTCTGCCGCAAGCGACCAGATGTGCCCATCACGCAGCGGTTTCCACCCCGGTGGTGGTTCGACGCCGGGGACGCCGTGGAACGACACCACGACGGCAGTCGGCGCCACCGAGCACTGTGCGACTGGCGGTACGCCCAGCGTACGACTCGCCGTCCAGGCACGAAGTCCGCGATCGAGCATCGACGCGACCGGTTCGGCCGCCTCGTTGCGCAGCCAGACCTCGGGCGTAGCCGCGTTGCCGTTCGGCGGCGGGTCCAGTCGGCGAGACGCCAACGCACCCACGGTCGCGCTCGCCCGTAGCCGTCGTAGTCCGGCCGCGAGACCAGCGGCAACGAGGCCCCCGGCAACGCCGAACAACGGAGCCCATCCGGCGTCCGACGCGCTCTCGGACACGGTGGCGTCTTCATCGACGCGATCGGTAGCGGCGGGCTCGAGCGAGTTGAACCCGTGGTCGACCACACGCAAGCCCGTGCCCTGCGCATCTGCGGGTAGCCGCAACACCCAACCTGCCTTGATCAGGTCGGTCGTGGTCATGGCGTTGCCATCGGGTTGTACGACTCCCCGGTTCAGCTCGAGGATCTCCTTGTACCGGGAGCCCGACCCGAGGAAGCGGTCGGCGATGTCCCACAGCGTCTCGTAGTTGCGGCCCTCCGGCGGACGAACGTCGTAGTACGGGACGATGCCGTCACTCTCGCGCGTTTCCGCGGGCGCGGACGTCACGGTCGCCGGTGCCGGTTCACGTCCGGTGGTCGACTCCGTGTTGGCGACGGTCGCGGCGGGAACCGGCTCCATCATGGCGGCAGGATCGGACGGCATCGCCGAAGCATGGACAGCCGCTATCGGCGCCGTACTCGTGCCGCCGAGCAGCATGACGGCGGCAACCAATCGACGGGCAAGCGCCTGCGTCCCGACGCCTCCACCCAGCAGCTGGGGTGCAATCCGTCCGCCGCGGACTTCGGCGAACACCTCGACGACAACGCAGGCGAGGAAGTACGCCCACACGATCCAGAGGACAGCCACCAGCACCCCGACGACGTCGCGGACCGACGCGTCGGAGAGCACCGCGTCGTCGACATCGGGCGACCACGGGGCGCCGGCAAGGAGCCAGAGTCCGGCCGGTACACCGACCACGACGATCACGAGCCCGATGACCGCTGACAGCCCGGCGACGATATCGGTGGCGCGGCTGCGTGCCCGTCCGCCCGCGGGTAGTCGAGTGGTGTTCACCGTGACCTTCCTTCGTTTCCGTTACCGCCGCCGTTCTTCGGCCCGCCGCCGTTCTTCGGCCCGCCGCCGTTCTTCGGCCCGCCGCCGTTCTTCGGCCCGTCGCCGTTCTTGGGTGGCTTCTTCGGCGGTTCCCAGGCCGGCCAGCACGCGACCGGTTCGGTCGGCTCGGACTCGGTGATCGGCGGCTTCAGCGGTGGATCGCCTTTACTCCACGTGTGGAGGGGATGGTACGGGTCGTAGTACGGGCTCCGACACGACGGTGTCATGTCCTCGGTCGGTGGTGGACCGGTGTCGGTCGGGAACGGATTGTCGGTCGGGTCGCTCGTCTCGGGCGGGCCGATCGTGAACTTCTGTCCGGTCTGAGGGTCGACAACGCCTTGCACGGGTCGTGCGCGCGCCCGGCCGTCTGCCGACCACGTGTCCATACCGAACATCCCGGACAGGATCGCCTCGGTCTCGACCGTCGTCGTCACTTCCACGCTGAAGACGTCGATACCGGCCTCGTTCGTCGTGCGCTTGTAGGAGGCGTCACACTCGACCAGGTCGCCGTCTCGATCCATCGCGTCGGAGCAGAACCGCTCCGCCGCGCGTACAGCCTGGTCCTTGTCCAAGATGGCGACGTCGCGGTCGAGCCTCACGGTCTGCGCACCGGCCCGCGACGCCTCCTGGGCGTACGCGAACGCCCGCGAGCGCGAGCTCAGATGCCGCCCGCCGTCGACGACGAGTCCCGCGAGCATGAACAACGCGATCGTCACGATCAGCACGAACGGCGTCACCGACCCACTCTGATCATCACGCGTCGGTGCCAGACTCCGCAGTCGCCTCCACCACATCAGTCGGCCACGCCCCGATAGCGGTCGAGCGGGCTGGTGAACGTCTTCGCGATCGTCGTCTCCTTGAGGGGCAAGGGCCCCAGATCGGTGAGGTCGACCGTGCATTCGACGTGCACCGAGACCCACGACACCGCCGTCGCATCGTCGAGGTCCGGCAGCTCGTACGCGTGTGGTCCGGTCTCGAAGTCGATGTCGAGGCTGCTCTGGCACGAGTCCGGCGCATCGGCGACCGCTTCCGTGGCTACCTCGACCGCGAGCTGCTCGGCCGTGGACTGGCTGTTCTGCGCGGTCGCCGCCCGTGCGCTGTCGCGCGCCGCCTGGTCGATATTGCCTTCTGCCTCGGCGTACCTACCGAACACGAGGATCAACGACAGCACCGCGAACATCATCGGCGCGAGGATCACCAGCTCGAGGCTCGCGGTACCTTCCTCGGCTCCCCTCGACCGTAGCTCAGCCACCGTCGTACCCCTCATCGGGGCGGAACTGCTCGAGGGTCGCCGTGACCGTCTGCGAAACCGTCCAGGTGCCGGCCGGGGCATCCATCGACCCGGACACGGTCATCGTCACCTCTCCGGTTTTCATGTCGATGGCGGAGTCGACCTCGACATCGTCGAGGCCCCCCAACTCGGACGCATACTCCCGCGCCATCTGCTCGGCCGCGGGCTGGAAGGACGCCGGCTCGGCATGCTCGCCGGCCAGGCGCAGATACGACACACCCTCGCGCGCCGCGTGCTGCGCGCTGTTGCGGCCGAACATCCAAAAGCCCGCCTGGATGGTCAGGAAGATCAACAGCAGCACGATGGGCACGACAACCGAGAACTCGACGGCGCTCACGCCTCGGTCGTCGCGCGTACGCGATCTGGCTCCGTGCTGCTGCATCTGTCGTCAGTCGTTCGGCATGTCGTCGATCTTGTCGCCCTTGTCGTCGATCGCCCCTCTGACCATGTTGTAGACGACGATCGCAAGGCCGACGACGAGCGCCGAGATGATCGCCCATTCGATCGCCGATGCGCCGATATCGCTACGGCCCTCGCGGCGCGCCTTCGCCGCCCGGCCGCGTACCTGCACGATCAACAGCTTCGTGATCTCGACCTGCATCTTCACGAGCTTCACGACCGACCTCCTCCGTCATATGCAGTCATCGTCATGTCCCTCCGAGTTGTTGGATGGCCGGATAGGCGAGAAAGATCAAAAACGCGACGCACATCAACAACTGGGCGAGGAGCATCGACTGCGAGCTCTCGCCGGCCGCTCCCTCGACCTCCACCAGCTCCTTGCGCCGCATGCTGTCGGAGCGCGACATCAGCGATGTACGGATCTTCGCGCCCTCGTCACCGGCAAGCGCGAGGGCCGAGGCGAGGTCTCGCAGCTCGTCGACACCGAGGTCGCGCCCGAGCTCCGAAATGCCCTCCCACGGGGTCATCCCCATGATCCGGGCGTTCGACAACGCCTGCCGGATCCGTACCATCGCCCAGTGGTCGCCGATCGACGAAGCCGCCATCAGCGCCTCGGGCAAGCCGCGCCCTCCGGCGAGGTTCATCGCGACCAGGTCGAGGAACGACCCCATCACGTGCCGGAAGTCGGCGCGGCGGGCATCCGCCTCCCGGCGCAGCGTGAGATCGGGCAGCATGAACGCGCCGACGGCCGCCGCGATGACACCCACTGCAGGCAGACCGGCCACGGAGATGCCGGCCGCCGACAGCACGATCGGGAACCACACCAGCGCGGCCAGCGCCATCAGCACCTTCAGCCCGATGTGACTGGCCATGGACTTGTTCATCACCGCGAGGTTCGTCCGCGTGGCCTCGAAACGCCAGCCGCGGGCCATTGCCTCGGCCTCCAGCCGGCCGCCGATGCCGTCGCGGAACGCGTCGAGCCGCGCCTCCCAGCGCGAGCTCGCCGCTGTCGTGGTCTGCGACCGCTGCGAACGTCGACCCGCGTCGAGGCGCGCGAGAGTCGCGCCGACGCCCGGGGCCGGTTTCGCCAGCACCCAGATCAGCAACAGGAACCCGAGCCCGATCACCGCGCCGGCGGCCATCTGCACGATCACGACGCCGCCTCCTCACGGTCCTCGACCTGATGCCGCGACTGCACCAGGAACCGCTCCGGCTGGCGTACGCCCGCAAGCCGGCGCAGCCACAAGACCGCCAACGCGTACAACCCGAGCACACCGGCGAGCACCAGCTGGCCCTCGACGGAGGAGTACGGCTCGACGTAGCCCGGGTTGAACACGATCAAGAACCCCGACATCGCCGCGATCACCAGCACCACGATGAGCACACTGCGGCGCGTGCTACGCCGGCTCGCCTCGACACGACGTCGAAGATCCAGCTCGTCGCGCGCCGAGTCCGACAGAGCACCGAGCACACTGCGCAGCCCCGGGCCGCGCAGTCGCGCGTTCAAGATCAGCGAGGCGACCACGAGGTCGGCGGACGGGTCATCGAGGTCATCAGCGAACTTCATCAGCGCATCCGGGAGCGGCTCGCGAACTCGCAGCCGGTCGACCAGCAGATTGAGCGAAGGGCGGATCGACGGCGCCGCGTTGATGGTGGTCGCGGGAATCGCCTGCTCGAGACCCACGGCGCCCGCGATGGTGTCCCGCAACGACTCCGTCCAGGTTGCCAGGCCCTCGATCTGCTCGATCGCCTCGCGCTCGATCCGGGAGCCGCCGAACAGCCGGTCCCAGAAGGCCACGACGACACCGAACACCACGGCGAGCACCAGCCACTGGGTCACCACGAGCGTCGCCGCAAACACGACGACGCCCGCGACCGCGAACTTGGTCTGCCGCTCGGTTTCGCGCTTGCTGCGGCGCCCCCGTCTCGGCGTGACATCGCGACGTGGCAGACCGACGAACGCCAGGACCGCCACCACGACGCCCACGCCGAACACGGCGCCCGCCGTGAGCGCCAACGCCATGCGGTAGTCGTCCATCAGTTCCACCGTCCGTGGACGAAGGGCTGGTAGCCGTGCTGTTCGAGGTCGGCGATGCAAGCGATCGGAGCGTGCGCGGACGCCCTGCCCTCGGCGTCGGGTGCGAACACCTCGCTCGACAAGACCTGCTCGTCGTGCCCGACCACCTCGCGGATGCTCTCGACCACCCGGACTTGGTCGTTGCCGCCGTTGAGGTCGTGGTGCTTGCGTACGAACACGACGAAGTCCAGTGCGCCCGCGACCAACAGGCTCGTCGCCTCCATCGGCAGCTTCTCGCGCGACTGGATCGCGTACGTGCCGATGCGGTTGAACACCTCCAGAGACGAGTTGGCGTGGATCGTGGAAAGCGACCCGTCGTTGCCCTGGCTCATGGCGTTGAGCATCGTGACGATCTCATCGCCGAGGACCTCGCCGACGATCACCCGCGCAGGGTTCATCCGCAGCGAGCGGCGCACCAGCTCGGCCATCGTCACACCGCCGAGCCCCTCGGAGTTGGGCAGACGCTCCTCGAACGCGACGACATTCGGGTGGAGGTCCTCGTGCTCGCCCAGCCCGAGCTCGAGTGCGCGTTCGACGGTCACGAGTCGCTCGTGCTCGGGGATCTCGTTGGCGAGCGCACGCAGCAGGGTCGTCTTACCCGCGCTCGTCGCGCCCGCGATCATGATGTTCTTACGCGCCGCGACCGCAGCCTTGAGGAACGAGCCGACGTCCGGGGTGACGGTGCCGTTGGCGATCAGCTCGTCCAGGAAAACGCGCCCGAGACGCGCCTTACGGATCGACACCGCGGGTCGCGCACAGACGTTCATCACCGCCGACAGCCGGGATCCGTCGGGCAGTCGCAGGTCGAGCTGGGGGTTCGCGGAGTCGAACGGACGGCTCGACAATCCCGTGTGCGCGGCGAGCACCTGGATCAGCTCGACGAGGTCCTCGTCGCTGTCCGCGACGGGCGGATGACGTTCCTCGCGACCGTCGCCGTACTGCACGAAGACGGTGTCGCACCCGTTGATGTCGACGTTCTCCACGTCAGGGTCCTCGAGGAGAGGCTGCAACCTCCCCACACCGAAGAGTGCGGAGTGGATGGCAGACGCGACTTGCGCCTCGTCGTCGGCGGCCAGCGGTGCGCGCCCCTCCGCGATCTCGTAGCGGGCGTGGTCCTCCAAGACCTGAACGATCAACGAACGTGCATACTCTCGCTCGTCGTCAGGAGACATCGCCGGTACGCCGGCGGACTGGTCGCGTCGGCGCTGGTCGTTCAGCCGGTCGGCCACCTGAACGCGTAGCTGACGTACGAGGTCGTGGTCGGTCACGCTGCTCCCCCTTGGTCAGCGCCGGCATCACCGGGCCGGAAGAACGGTGCCGACGCGGCCGCTACCTCGGCGACGACCGGGCGCGCGCTACGGATGAGGTTCGTGCGGTCGGGACGTCCGTCGATCTGTCCCGCGAAGAACATGGCCCCTCTGGGATCCTCGGCGAGGTGATGCACCCCCGCGACGTCGACATCGGAGCGCTCAAGCACCTCCCCGATCTCCCGTACGGGCTGACGCCGCTTGACCTCGGCGACCACCACGACATGCAGACGTGGGCCGCGCGGAGGTTCGAAGCGGCTCGCGACGGCCCGCAGCCGCTCACGCATGTGCATGACCGAGCTGGGTTGCGTGTCGACGACGAAGAGGACGTCGCTCGTCGATTCCAGAAGCGCGATCTGCGGCGTCGTGGCCCCGATACGCCCGAGGTCCGCGATCACGTCGCGGCCCTCCAGCCCGGCGAACAACGGGCCGAACTGTGCCCATTGCTGGTTCAGGGCGACCGCCTGCTCCGGTACGCGTACCCCCGCGAGAACGTCGAGCCCGCCGACGACCGTCTGTGCATGCTGGACAACGAGTTCGGGGTGCAGAGCCTTGCGTCCGGCCGCAGACAGGCTCACCAGCCCGCGTTCCGGATCGAGTACGCCTCCCTCAGCCGCGGGCATGCGGGCGGCGACGTCACCGCCGATCGGATCGCACTCGGCAACGAGCACCGGACGCGGCCAGAGTGCGCCGAGCACCAGGGCGAGCGTCGTTGCGCCGGGCGACCCCTTCGCGGAGGCAACCGAGATGAGCGCCACTACGCATCGCCCCCCGAGCACGAACTGCTCGACTTCACCGCAGACTTGCTGCCGGCGATGCTGACGTGCACGGAGTCCTCGCCGAGCGCCGATGCGACGTCGCTGCCGCAGTTCGTCGGAACGCTCACGACCACGGATGCCTCGCCCGAGCCCAGGTCGGAGTCGCCGGTTGTCGCGTCGCTCGCCACGGTCCCACCGACGGAATCGCTGCCTCCGGTGAAGACCACGACATTCGTACCTGCGGTCAGCTTCGGTGCGAGGGCCGCGTCGACCGGCACCGAGAACACCAAGAAGTCATCGTCGAGGTCGTCCTTGCCGGTCACCATCGACTCGGTCAGGACCATCCCCGGCGTCCACGGTGTCGTTGCGTACTGCCCGACCAGATCGTCTCGCTCCGCCTCGGGCACGCCGCCGTCGAAGTCTTCGGGCAGTTCGACTGTCGTCAGGTCGTCCTCGGTGATCTCCTCGCCCTTGCCCACCTCGGATTTGACCTGCACGAACTCGGCTCTGTGCCCGGCCTGCATGGCAAGCCATGCGCTCGCGACGGCACCTCCCAGGATCAGCAGCACCGCGAGCGCGGCGAGCGCGGGCCGACGCTCACGGGTCGACGGGAGGCGCCCCGTCCCGTCGTTGGTGCTCGTCGATGTCTTCGTGCTGGCCATCAAAGCCTTCCTTCAAAATGGTCGGAGCGCGCGATCGGCTCGAGTCGCAGCGACGGGCGTTCCACCCGGTGCACATCGTGGCCCGGCGGATCCAGCCTGCGCACCACGGCGCTGGACTCCTTCTGCTCGCTCTGCTTCTCCTTCTGTTTGTGGTACGCATCGATGACGGCCATTGCAGCGACAACGACCGCGACCGCGATGACGCCGATGATGATTGCCGGCCAGACACGGTTCTGCTCGCGCCACGTACGGCGCGAGCCATGGACGAGTGCCGACCGCAGCTGGCGCCGACGCATCGCGTCGGCCTCGAGGACGTACTTCTCCGCGTTCGGAGTGCCTCCCATGGGCGGTGGCGCCGGAGGCACGGGGCGCTGGGCGCCGTTCTGGGCACTCACTGGCGGCCCCCGGAAATCGCGAGGGCCGCTCCGACGCGCAGCATCGCGATGCGCGTCGACGGACGGACGGCCGCCGGGTCGAAGCCACGTCCCGTCATCAACACCTCATCAGGTGGGACGACCACGACACGCATCGGTTCGATCGCGAGACGCCGCACGGTCTCGCGATGGACCTGGCGGTACGACTCGTCGTTCTGGCACACGACCACGTACACGGCCCTCTCGACGGCGAACGGGTCGGTGTGGGCGAGTCTCGCCGTTGCGACCTCGAGCGCCGCGAGACCGGCGCGACCCGCCGAAGCGACCACGACCGTCTGGTCACTGCGAGCTACGGCCGCGTGCCCGACCTCGCTCGCGTCGTTGCCGACGTCGAGCAGGGCGAATGTGTGATCGGCACCGAGCCGCTCGACGGTCGTCGAGACGTCCGTACGCCGCAACCGCTGTTCCCACCCGACACCGTCGAGAACGCGTAAGCCCGTCGGCGCCACCGGCACGCGCGCTTCGTCACGGTCCGCGAGGAAACGACGGATCGTCGACGGCGACTCGACGCCGAGCAGCTGCCCGAGAGACGCGGTGCCCGCGCGTACGTCGACCGCGACCGTGTGCTCGTCACGGAGCGCGGCGAATGCCGTGCCGACGCCCGCCAGCACGGTTGTCGTGCCGACCCCGCCCTTGCCGGCGAAGAAGGCGATAACGCGGCGTTCGGTCTGCCGTGTGCGCAACGCGCCGACGAGTTCACGCTCGTGTGCAGTCACCTCGGCGGAGTCGGGCGTCACGAGACCCGCTGTCATCGTACGCAGCATGCCGCCGGTACGCGACGGTGCGGGGACGTCACCGGCCGTGCGTGCCAGCAGGTCCTCGACCGGAGTACGCGGTCGACCGACCGGCTGAGGCGGAGGCGGAGCGGGCGCTTGCGGCTGCGGTGGCGCTTGCCCTGCTGCGAGAGTGCGCGGCGGCATCGGCGGTCCCGGCTGAGGCGGCGGCGCGCTGTGCGCCTGCGGTGCGCCCGGTGGGGACGCAGGCGAGTTCTGGGGTGCGAACTCCGGGCGTATCGGCGTGACGCTGGCCGACGGTGCCTGCGGTGCCGAGTGCTGCGGTGCCGCGTGCTCTGGAGGGACCGCGTCCGGGGTCTGCATCGGCGAGCGTACGGACGCTTCCCGGGGCGGCGGGGAGTCGAGGCCCAACGAGCGCGGATCGATGCCCATGCGGTCGAGGTCGGCCGCGGTCTGCTGCGCCGATGCCTTGCGACGCTCCTCCAGCTCGACCTCGTCCGGATCGCCGTCGTCGCTCATCACCGCACCTCCCCTCGGTACACGTCCACCTTGCGCGCTCGTGGCGCCCGTCCAATGCTCACACCATCCCCCCGAACTTCTCGAATACCCCCATCGCACCGGCCATCATCACGATCATCTCTATGACGATGAGGAACTCGACAATGTTCAGAGTTCGTTTGACCCGGGCGCGTGTGACGTCCGACATGCCGAGCGAGCTGACACCGACCAGCGCCACGCCAGCGGCCACGAAGGTCAGTATCAGCCAGGTGTTCATGGCGTCGTACTCCTGCGAGAACGACAGGAACTCGATCACCAGGACGATCGTCCCCGCGACCCGCAGCGGAACCAGATGCTGGGTGCGGGAGAACACCCGAGACCGCAGGATCGCCACCAGGCCGATCGAGATCACCAGGTAGCGGTCCCACCACAAGTCGCTGGCCTGCAAGTACCAGCCGGCCCACACGACCACGGTGCTGACCCCGACCAGCGCTCCGACGAGCAGACCGTTGCTCTCGCGGTACCGTGCCTGCAGCTGCTGCGCCGTCACGCTCGCGGCGTTGCGTACACGGTAGTCGGCGCTCGCGACGCCACCGACCGACAGCGAAACCCGCGGCAGGATCCCGACAACGAGCAGGAAGACCACCGGGATCGCCCGTGCATCCTGCAAGGGCGGGATGTCGATCGCGGTGATCAGTCCGAGAACGCCGGAGGTGACGCCGGCAACGAGAACGAAAGCCGACCACGACACATGCGCGATGCCGGACGGCGTCAATACACGACCGCCGCCGGCGACCGCCGCGGCACAGGACAATCCGATCATCCAGCCCCACTCCGGGCGCAGCTCGGCACTCGCGGCCAAGGACGTCCCGACCAGATACCCCCAGCCCATACCGACCGCGATACACGTCTGCTCGACCCAGGGATGAGATACCTGCGTCGCCCAAGCCGTGGCTCCGAGCATCGCGGCCACGACGACGAACGCGCTCACGATCTTCACGGTCTCGTCACCGGTCACCAGCGACGGCATCAGGTACTGCAACCCGCCCAGCAAGGTGAACGCGGCCGCCACGGCGAGGAGCGCATACGTGACCGTCGTCCGCGGCGACCAGACACCACCCGCCTCGTCCGTGCTGTCCTCGACGGCGTCGCGGACATCCTCGACGACCGCGGGTTTGACCGCCGCGCGCTGACCCCGCAGCTCGAGCACCTCGCCGTCGAGCACGCCTGCGTCCGACAGGGTCTGGCCCAGTGGAATCGGCGTGCCTCCGACGCGCGCGAGCGTCCACGATGTGGGACGGTCACGCTCGGTGTTCGGAGAGCAGAACCGCAGCACCTGCGGAACGACGTCGGACAGCGGGAGCGCGCTCGGCAATGCGAGATCGACCGTGCGCTCCGGACTCACCACAGTCACGCGACTGTACGCAGTCAGCACCGACGTTCCCTACCTCACCGATCTGGCAGCCCGGCATTGTCCGAGCCCAGCACCGCGTTCTCGACCGTCAAATCGTGTCCAGGCGGTTGCATCCTGTCACGGTGTCGTGACACAACGAACCGAAGGCAGCATATCGTTGGTCCGAGCCGGTCGTAACCCAATCCGGATCGGTGAACTCTCAACAACCCTTGAGGGAGGCAGTGTGACGACGATCCTGGTCAAGCGGCCAGCGCGTAACCAGCCACCCGTCGCGGACTCCACCAACCTCGACATCGCCGAACCCCCGAAGCGCGGACAGAGCCAGCCGGCCACGATGAGCCTGGGCATGATCCTGATGCCGGTGATGGCCGGCACCGCCTCGCTCAGCATGGCGCTGACCAACGACAACCCGATCATGGCCGTCGGAGGCTTGCTGTTCCTCGTGGGCTCGATCTCCGTCGGTGCCATCATGATCATCGGACAGCGCAGCGGCCAACGGCGGCAGATGCGCGAGTCGCGCGAACGCTACCTCGACTACATCGAGCAGCTGCGGCACTCCGTACGTGACACGATCGCGACGCAACGTACCGGCCAGTCGATTCGCCACCC
>Ga0079225_10002071_pt1 | contig 11468 bp, 12 predicted proteins | sample Poulit2012_FD_76344 | JGI IMG/M metagenome (GOLD analysis project Ga0079225, IMG submission 76344) | Agricultural soil microbial communities from Georgia to study Nitrogen management - Poultry litter 2012 | ecosystem: Environmental > Terrestrial > Soil > Agricultural land | place: USA: Georgia...
CACCTCAGTCCGCAAGGTGGATGTGCCGATGCTGCAAGCACAACTTCTTGAGCACGGTGCCATCCTGCCCCAGTCGGCGCTGCAGACGGCATGAGGTCCGGCGGAGGTGGGCGGCCGTGTTGTCAGCTCACCTCCGCCTCCGGAGTCAATCACGCAGGGATAGAGATGAGACACCCAGAGACAGACCTGTTCAGGTCGCAGCGCCATAGAAGCGTCCCCCGGTTCGTGAGTCACCGCGGCTACACGCCGCTGGCGCCCGAGAGCTCCCTACCCGGCTTTGCCTATGCTGGCCTGTTGGGGCAGTGGGCCATCGAAACAGATGTACACCTCACCCGAGATGGTGTCCTTGTCTGTTGTCATGACGAGGCCGTCGATGCCATGTACGACGGCACGGGCGCTATCGCCGACATGACCTGGGCGGAACTCTCTCGCCTCCGGCTACGCAGTGGCAGTCGGCTTGACTGCTTTGCTGAAGAGGAGCTTCGGATGCCCCTCTTCTCGGACTACCTGCAGATCTGCCGTGTGTTCGGTTCGGTGCCCTTCATCGAGCTGAAGGTCCCAGTGGGAGAACGGGTCATGGATGCAGTGCGCCAGAGTGGTTTCGCTGAGAGCCAGGTCATCGTGAGTACATTTCACCTGTCCTGGTTGACCCAGACCAGAGAGGCTGCGCCGGACGTTTTCCTGCACCACATATTCTCCGATGAACCCTCGATGCATCGCCTCGCACAGCTCGGCAACGCCGGCATCTCGTGGAATTTTCGTGACCCTGCCGACCTGACACGGGCACAGGTTGCCGGCGTACGCGAGCTGGGCTTGCGGATGTGCCTTCGCGCTGCCGACAGCTGGGGAGCTGTCGCACGGATGCAAGATCTCGGCCTCGATTACGTGCCCACCAACACGATGCACGCCGCGAACCCGCTCTCCAGCTCGATGGCAATGGCTGGGTGAAGACAGCTGGGACGGACGCTGCACCAGTTTGAGACCCTTGCGCGGCGTAGACCGGCGCGCCCAAGCCCAGGGCCCATTCTGATGGCACCGCCCGCTCCATCACCGGTACCACGTGGGCGTCCGGCAGACCTTGACCAGTGGGCGTTCGGTAGTCCTACCTTGGTTGAGGCGCAACAGTCTCGCGCAGACGGGTTCCCATTGACGTCCACACCCGCCTTACCTAGTGTCGGAGGCTCGTCACATCGAGCCGTCACAGCAGACTGGCGGTGGAGGGGGATACTCCGATGGAAATCAGCAGGCGGTCCGCGTTAGCTCTTGCCGCAGGGGTGGGACTCGTAGCAGTCCCGGCAACGAGTGCGCAGGCAGCGTATTACAACCAGTACGAGACGATCGCGGGGATCCCGTCGGCGCACGAGTGCACGGCGGCCCAAGGTTTCGCTGCCGGAAGCACGTATCTGTACTCGGTGAAGATCGGTCTGGATGACACCCGATCCTTGATCTATCGCACGAACAAGAACACCGGCTCCACGGTGATCATGACCAACGGCACCGACGACCTGCCGTACAACTCCTGGCTCGGGCACGCCAATGACATGGCGCTGGTCACGATCGATGGTGAGTACCACCTGTTCGTGGTCACGATGACCACCGAAGGTGCCCAGCTGGTCAAGCTCCGGTACTCCGGAGCCACCTACTACAAGGTCGGTTCGTACAACATCCATCTCGACGGCGCTGCGAAGGCCGTCTCTGGGGTCAGCAAGATCTCCCAGAGCGACAGCGCGTTGCACTTCTTCTTCAAGAGCGGACGCAACGTCTACCGCGGCAGCATGGGGCTGCGGGACGAGTCCGGCACGATCACGCTCACCGAGGCCTTCGACCTGAAGGTCGCCGGAGCACCGGTCAACGGCGAACCCGTCCCCGACCTGGAGGACTTCACCAACCAGGGGTTCCTCTACCACCCGGCCACGAAGGATCTGTTCTACCCACTGACGAAGAAGAACCGGAGCATCGTCCTGGTCTACCGGAACATCACCATGGAGACCTCCGGCACCGTCAGTTCGGACCCAGACCTCTCCTTCCGCATCACGTCATCGGCGTACCCGGACCTGTTCGAGATCGAGAGCCTCGGCATCAGCGATGGCACCTTGTACTTCAACACCAACCGTGCCAAGTCCAGCTCAGACGGCAACCACGACGGCGTCCACGCCTTCAAGGACTTCACCACAGACTGAGCCCTGCTGGCTCTCGCCAGCGACCGTGCCAACGCGCAGATCGCCACGTACAGGGGCACTAACCCTTGACAGAGCCGGATGCCAGTCCCCTGACCAGCAGTGGCTCCAGAAACAGAAACAAGATCGCCACGGGGATGATCGCGATGATTCCCACTGCCATCAGGCTGTTCCAATTCACGGAGTGCTCGCCGACGAACGATGCCGAACCTAGCGTCAGGGTCCACAGCTCACGGTCCTGGAGGAAGGTCTTCGCGAACAGGTAGTCGCTCCACGCCAGCACGAAGGCATACGCAGTCGTCGCGGCCAGACCAGGTCGCGTCAGCGGCAGCACGATGCGCGCAAATGCGCCGAACACGCCACATCCATCGATGACGCCCGCCTCCTCCAGTTCCTTGGGGATGGAATCAAAGAAGCCCTTCATCAGCCAGACCGCGAACGGGATGATCACTGTGCAGTTGGCCAGGATGATCGACCAGAGCGTGTTCAGCAGATGCAGGCTAGAGAACACCACGAACAGCGGGATCACCAGCAAGGTGCCGGGCAGGACTCGGGTGAGCAGCATGCTGGCCGAGGCAGCATCCTGCAAGCGGCCGCGCATGCGGGAGAGGCTATATCCGGCGAACGTCGACACGAGCATGCTGAGGAAGACTGAGCCCACTGTCGTCAGCGTGGAGTTCAGGAACCAAGTGGGCAGCTGACTTCCGGTCAGCACTTCGGAGAAGTACGAGAAGTCGAGGCCAGCTGGGTTGGGAATCAACGGAGGCTCGGTCGAGAGTGTCTCCGACGTCGGCAGCAGAGCCGACACCAACATCCAGTAGATCGGGAAGAGCCCGACCACAGCAAACAGGACGACGACTCCTGCGATCACGAGCCGACGGGCTGGATTGCTTCTTTTCCGCATGAACGCCTCCTAGAACGCCTGCTGCCGCAGCTTCGGGTAGAAGACGATGATGGCGATGGCGCCAACCACCATGGTCAAGATTCCCAGCGCAGAGGCAAAGCCCATGTTGAACTGGTTGAAAGCCTCGTTGTACACCTTGATCGCCAACGTGTTCGTGGAGTCTGCAGGCCCACCGCCGGTCATCGGATAAATGATGTCGAACTCTCGGAAGGTCCACAGTCCCTGAAGGATGATCGAGAGCCAGCACGCCGGCCGGATCACAGGCCAGGTAATCGACCAGAACTGTCGTAGGGCACCTGCACCATCCACTGATGCCGCCTCGTACAGGTCCCCCGGAACCGCCTGCAACGCGGCCAGGATGATCAGCGTGAAGAACGGGTAGATCTTCCACACGGTCGGGAGGATCACTGCGATCATCGATGTGTCCGTAGAAGCCAACCAGGCAATGTTCTCGTTGATGATGCCGAGTGACTTCAGCACATAGTTCAAAACCCCGTATGAGGCGTCGAGGATCCACAGGAATGCGATCGCAGCCAGCACCGTGGGCACCGCCCACGGCAACAAAACCAGCGTGCGCAGGATTCGGCGACCGGGGAACCGCTTGTTGAGCAGGAGAGCTGTCACCAGCCCGAGCACGAAGGCCGGGATTGTCGCGCCGAAAGTGTAGACGAGGGCCAGCAGCAGACTCTCCCGGACCCGGCTGTCCTGCCAGAGCTTGGTGTAGTTGTCCAGTGTGCGCTCGGCCTCACCGAGTGCGTCCAGGGTCACCATGCCGACATCAGAGAAAGACACATCGAGCGCGAGGTACATCGGGTAGAGGATCAGAGATCCGCCGAGGACCAGCGCCGGGGCGAGCATGGCCCAGTACAGCCGGGACTGTCTCCGGGCCAGGCTCACCCGACGTCGACGTGCGGGTGTCGTCAGTTGCTCTGTCATACCTTCGCGCCCATGGTCGTTGTGCGCTGGCACATCAGCTCAGCGGTACTTCCTCTTCGAGCCGGGTCTGCAGCTCCGACATCACGTCCTCTACCGGGTCGTTGGTGCTGATCAGCCGGGAGACCGAGAAACTGACCGCCTCGGAGTAGGCGGGGTACTCCAGCCGTACCTGGTCGTTGTCCGGCACCACGTCAACCGCGTCGGTCATCACCTCGTCGAAGACCTGCAAGGTCGGATCGTCGGCGATTACGTCTGCACCGCTACCCTCGCGAGGCGCCGGCACACCGACCTCCTCCACATACCGGTCCTGCCACTGCGGGCTGGCCACCATCTCGATGAACTCCCAGGCGAGGTCCGCCTCCTCATCACTGACCATGGCCGAAACGTGCAGTGAGTTGCTCTGCGCACCGGGAACGGTCTCGAACGGCGGTGCCGCAGCCTCGATGTCGTCGGCATTATCCGAGTCATCGATCAGTTGACCGACGAAAGGACCATCGATCATCATCGCAGCGTTCCCGTCTGCGAAGTACTGCCGCTTCTGCTCGCTGGCAAGGCCCTGCGGTGCGTACTGGGACAGCTCCCGAACCTGTTCGGCGATCGAGACCACCTCAGGGTCAGTGAATGCGTATCCGGAGTCGTCAACCACCGCATGACCCGAACCAACCACGGGCCAGGCCAGCTCCATCAGCAGGTTGGGGTTCTGTGCGGTGTCCATGGCGATGCCATAGACACCGTCAGCGGTGAGCTGCTCCGCGGCGTCGATGAGTTCCTCATAGCTGGTCGGAACCTCCACACCAGCCTCGTCCAGCATCGCGCTGTTGTAGTAGAGAACGTAGCCGTAGCTGAGCAGGAGCACACCCTGGTACTCCCCCTCCCACATGAGCTGGTCCTGAGAGACCGGCCAGGTCTCCAGGATGTCGGTCTCTCCGAGTCGGTCGTCGAGGCCTGCGAGGAAGCCCTGGTCGGCGAAGCTCGGGAAGAATCGCGTCGGGAGGTGCACGATCGCCGGGCCGTCATTCGCAGCGAATCGCGTCACCAGCGACTGCTGGTAGTCGTCGAACGAGATCTGCTCCAGGTTGATCGTCACGCCCGAGTGGGACTCTTCGAACTCCTCGACGGCTGCCTCCCAGAACTCCTGGTACCCGGGCTCAGACGCTTGCCACGTCGGAAAGTCCAGGGTGACCTCGCCATCACTGTCGCCGTCCCCACCACTACAGGCGCTCAGCGCAAGTGCGCTCGCCAACAGCACCGAACCTACGGCCATGTGCTTCTTCATTGCTGACTCCTTTGTCGATCTTCCTCAGAACTGGAATTGCCACTGTGCGCCCGAGCCTCGCTCGCCTCGGCGAGCATGTCTGGCATCGGCCACCGGGGTGTGTAACCGAGCAGCTCACGGGCCTTGGCTATGCTCGTGTGGTAATACACCGGTGGTCCAGGCAGATTGACTGCGACCTGCGGTAGCCCAGTGAGCCGCGCAGCCTCAGAGATGAACGTCTCCATGGAGGTTGCCTCGGCGGGGCCGACATTGATGACCTGGCCCTCGATGCCGACGACGGTCGCTGCCAGACCTAGGCCCTCGGCAGTGTCCCGGGCGTCGCAGATGGGCATGCGATAGGGCGTTGCATCCTCCCCTCGTGCGACGAGCAGAGTTAGCTCTCCCGCGCAGCCCGCACCCTCCAGAGCCGAGACGGCAGCGGCATTTCCGAGGGCACGCTGCTGCTCCAACCGGCGTTGCAGGAAGAAGCGTGGGCCACTGAACGGACTGTCCGGGTCAAGCAGCTCAGCGGCATCCTGTGTGTGCGGGAGCCGGACGATGACAGCTTCGACATCGCTGCGCCGGCCAAGATTGGCAACCATCGTCTCGCCGACCAGCTTGGTCATCCCGTACACCGAGGTCGGTTCAGTCGGATGATGCTCATCTACCGGCAGGAACTTCGCCTTCGACTCCGGATAGACCTCACCGCTGCTGGCGAACACCAGGCGGCGCGCGCCGTTCGCCTCGGCCGCCTTGACGATGTTCCACGTTCCGTCCGCATTGGCCCGCCACAGCACGTCACTGTCCTTGGGGTTCCAGGTCATCGCGGCAGCCAGATGCACAATCACGTCGCAGCCGGCCGTCGCGGCCACCAAACCCTCGCCATCACTCAGGTCCAGGACTACGGAACTCACGCCCTCCTGGCCCGCGACCTTCTCACGGTCCAACGCCACGACCGAATGGTCGCGATCCCGAAACCACTGAACCAGTCGACGGCCGACCCTGCCCGCCGCGCCAGTTACTGCTACTCGCATACTCTGGTCTCCTATATCCGTCGGTGCCTGGTCAACTTCGCCCTGGCGCCCTGATCTCGGCGCACTGAGTACTCAGTGCGCGTGGGGGCCCAGGTAGCCGAGGCCAGCGCTGATCGCATCTGCGACCTCCATAACCTTGTGACCGAGCTCGTGCTCACGTTCCGGCAGATCGACCGCGGTCAGCGGGCCGGAGACAGATAGGGCAGCGACCACATCACCACCCGGTCCCAGGACCGGCGCGGCAATACATGCTCGGCTCAGTGCAAGTTCTTGGTCCTCGATCGCGTAGCCGCGTTCCTGGATCACATGCAGATCCTGATCGAGGTCACCGTGATCAGTGATCGTTCGCGAGGTAAATCGCTGCAGCTGTGGAATCAGATCGCGACGATCTTCAGCAGACAGACCGAGCAGTAGACACTTGCCCAGACCTGTCGCGTGCAGCGGGTTGCCCTGACCGATCAGGGTGAACGATTTCGGAGCGAGCCGACCCTCAAAGTTGCAGAGGTAGAACAGAACCGCCGAGCGACGTACTGCCACGTTGGCCCCGAGACCCAGGCTGGCGGCAAGATTTTGCGCGCGCTGCCGGGCCTCCCGGTGCACCGGGTGCTGATTGAGCGCAACCCCACCTAACGTAACGAGCGCAGGACCGAGCCGGTACAGCGAACTGACTGGATCACGTTCGACGTACCCCACCGTTTCCAGGGTGGCCAGCAGCCGCGAAGCCGAGGACTGGCCGAGACCCGCATGCTTCACGACGTCCGCCACGCGAAGTTCGCGTCCTCCCACGAAGGCGTTCAACACTGAAGCGGTCCGCTCCACGCTCTGGTTCGTGCCCGGCTCTACGACCATTCGTTCTCCCTTCCACACGCCATCTTGCATTCCGTATGCGCTCTATGCAAGCCTCATGCACAATACGTGCTTCAGTTGCAGCGGAATGGATGTCTCATGCAGCAACCAGTGATCGCAGATGTGCGGACCTACGTCCTCAAACTGTCTGCGGATGCCCCCTACCTAGGTGCCATGCCAGATGCCTCGGTGTCGGGCTACCAGGTGCGCACGCCCTGGCGGAGCCTGTACTCGGCCCAATACGAGACATTGCTGGTCGAGGTGGTCGCGGAGGACGGCACGTCCGGCTGGGGTGAAGCACTCGCGCCGGTAGCCCCAGAGGTACCAGCAGCGATCGTCGACCTGCTCCTCGCACCCGTGCTGCGCGGCTGCTCTGCGACATCGCCCAGGCCACAGTGGTCGCGCCTGCGAGATCTCATGCGTGAACGCGGACATCTCGTCGGACACCAAGCTGACGCACTGGCAGCCGTCGATATCGCACTGTGGGATCTGGCGGGACGCCTCACCGGCCGGCCAGTCGCAGATCTCCTTGGAGGCGCCTTCCGGAGCTCGCTTCCGACGTACGTCTCCGGCCTTCCCCGCAGTACAGACACCGGCCGTGCCGAGCTTGCCCGCGAGTGGGTGGAAAAGGGAGCACAGCGGGTGAAACTGCACATCGGCCTCGGGGTAGACGAAGACCTTGCGACCGTCGATGCGATCCAACAAGCGGCCCCGGAGCTGAGCATCGCGGTCGATGCGCACTGGGCATACTCGGTAAACGATGCGCTACGACTGGCCGCCGGGCTGGCGGAGCGTGGCTGCTGGTTCCTCGAAGCGCCGATGGCTCCCGAGGATCGCGACGGGCACACCGAGTTGGTCGCTCGTTCCTTGGTTCCGGTAGCAGTGGGCGAGGCCATGCGGAACCGTTACGAGTTCGCAGAATGGATCGGTAGCCGAGCCCTTCGGATCGCGCAGCCAGACATCGCCCGCACCGGCATCACCGAGGGGATGGCGATCGCTGAGGTAGCCGCCGCTAGCCACGTTCCGGTGGCTCCGCACCACTCAGTTGGTTTGGGCGTCGCACTGGCGGCCGGCCTGCACGTCAGTGCTGCCATCGAGGATCTTCCGGCGTTCGAGTACCAGCCCACGTCCTCTGAGGTGGGCCAACGAATCCTGCGCGAGCCATTGGCGGTCGCGGCCGACCACATCGATCTTCCGCCAGGCCCCGGCCTCGGTATCGAGGTCGATGTGGAGACTGTCCACAGACTCGCTGATCAGTCGTGAGCAAGAAGCTGTCAACAGAAGGAAATCCGGTGTCATCTGTGCGATCCGACTCGACAATTCAGGGTCTGGTTCCGATCCTTGCCACCCCGTTTCAGCCCGACGGCCAGCTGGACCTACCGAGCCTCAGGCGCCTGGTGGAGTTCCAGCTTGAGTCCGGCGTAGACGGCGTCGCGGTCTTCGGCATGGCCAGCGAGGCGTTCGCTCTCACGCGAGAGGACCGACAAGCGGTCCTCGCCACTGTCAGCGACGTCGTGGACGGCCACATTCCGATCGTGGCCGGCATCAACGCAACTTCGACACACACAGCGGTGGAACTGATCCGGGACGTCCAGGAGGAGGCCGCGTGCCTGATGGTGCTGCCGCCGTTCATGGTCAAGCCGACCTCCACGCAGCTTTCGGAATTCTACGGTGAGGTGGCCAGAGCGGCCGCCGACTCCGATACCGAGGTCATGGTCCAGGATGCTCCTGGGGCAACCGGCGTGAGCATGACGCCTCAGCTGATCGGAGACCTGGCAACACTCGACAATGTCACCTCGGTCAAGGTCGAGTCACCGCCAACCGCTCCCAAGGTCACCGCTGTGAGAGCGGCTCTCCGGGAGCCGGCGTTTGCGATACTCGGTGGTCATAACGCGCAATTCGTGCTCGATGAGTACAGCCGTGGAGCCATCGGCACGATGCCGGCTTGCGAATTTGTCGACGTGCTCGGTCCGGTTCTGACCGCCTGGCAGACCGGACAAACCGAGGAGGCATGGGCAGGTTTTGCTCGGCTGATGCCGCTGATCGTGTTCGGGCTTCAGCAAGGCATCGCCTGGGCAGTGCATAAGGAAGTCTTGGTCGCCAGAGGCATCATCGAGCACGCCACGGTCCGCTCCCCTGCTCAGAATCTCGACGCGGCGGGTCGCGCCTCGTTGGAGGCTGTACTGGCCAACCTGCCGCTGACCTCACGGAGCTAGGGCCCTCATGGCGGTTCGGGGCGTGCTGGTAGTCGGCTCGTCCTCACCCATCGGTGAGGCGATCGCTCAGTGGTTCGCAGATGACGGCGCGCAGGTCGCCGGCGTCTCCACCGAAGCACATGAGCACAAAGCATTTGTTCAGACGATGACCGCCGACGTCTCCGTGCCGGCGCAGGCGCAGCAGGCCGTTGACACGGCGGTGAACCGTCTAGGAGCACTGAATGTGGTCGTCCTGGCAGCAGCGCGAATGCCGGTTGCGGAGGCAGCCGCCACGACGGATGGGGAATGGCGCGACGCTCTTGGGTCAACCTTGGACTCTGCGTTCTTCATCAGCCGCGCTACCCTTCCATACCTGCCGCCAGGGTCTGCAATCGTGGCGGTGACCTCGACAAACGCAACACTCGCTGCGCCGGGATTACCTGCTTACGCCGCGGCTAAGGCAGGCGTAGAAGGCCTGGTGCGCCAGCTCGCCCTTGAGTACGGCCCCAAGGGGGTGCGGGTGAACGCGGTAGCGCCCGCCATGGTTGGCCACGCCGATCTGCCCGGTGTCACCCAGGGATACCCACTGCAACGAACCTGCGACCCGGTGGACATCGCCAACGCCGTCGGATTCATGGCATCGTCCCGGGCTGGTTTCATCACCGGCGTGACCTTGCCGGTGGATGGCGGATTATCGATCTCCTCGCCGGCCGCGTGGACGCGCCCTGACCTGCGCGCCCGATGGCTACCCGACTGATCGAGACTGCCTGTCCGGTTGCTCAACAGCTGCATGCCAAACAACTACTCGGCAAGCGGACGACGATCACATGCGATATACGCTCTGATATCAGGACCATGTGAATGTGCGGCAGATGCGTCATCGAGCTGGTCTCACGCAGCGGGAGCCAGCCGCTCGCACTGGGATCGCACAACCGAACATCTCGGCCTACGAGTCTGGGCGCCTGACCCCTAGTGCCACGACGCTGTCGCGCTTCGATGCTGCGACCAGGAGCCGTCCGTCGGAGCTCGTCGCCACGATGCGTCGCGAGATCGCCGCGGTAGTTGAACGACACAAGGCTAGTCATGTACGTGTGTTTGGCTCCGCTGCCATTGGGGCCGACACCACAAGCTCCGATCTTGATCTGCTTGTCCACTTCAGGGACGACGCGCGTCTCTATGATCAAGTAGGTCTGACGCTCTATGATCAAGTAGGTCTGACGCACGACCTAGAGGCGCTCCTCGGAGTCCGTGTCGACGTGATCTCCGACGGCGCCGCGGGAATCGACCGACTCCAGGACGTCGTGGCCCTGTGAGTGACGGGGACCGCACGCAACGGGCCCTGGGCGACATGGTCCCGTCCGGCGTCGAGATCGAGCAGTACGTCACCGCTCTCGGCGAGCAGAACTTCTACGCCGACCGTCCGCCGCAGCTGGTGGCCGAAGCACTGCTGCACCGGCTGGGCGAGGCGGTCTCAAGGATCGACCGCGACTCCCCCGCCTTCGTCCGGGCGCATCCCGAGATCGAGTGGACGACGATCCAGGCCCTGCGTAGCTTCATGGTGCGCGAGGACGGCTTCATCGACCACTCGATGGTCTGGCGAGCACTGTCCGTCACTCTCCCGAAGGACGTGGCAGCTATCCGCCGACTGATGGAACGACCGCCAGCCGGCTACGTAGGAAGCACACCTGGGACCGGTGAGGTTCCTCGCGGGGCTGCTGCGACGTTCAGTCCTCGCCTTCGAAGAGGCCGCCGTCGAGGAGCCAGTGGTAGCGCAGCCGCAGCGCGCGTTCGGTGCTCGCCAGGACGGTAGCGACCACGAGGCCGATGTTCAGCCAGGACGGCAGGGCGATCGGCGACTCGAACGTCCCGATGCGTTCGGCCACCGGAGGGATGGACGTGATCTGCTCAGCGAGCTGCGGCAGGCCCAGCACCAGGGCCACGACCAGCACCACAACCGACGTGATGCCCACCGCGCGACCCAGGCGTGGCCTCGTCCGCTCCAGCCGCAACCGCCAGCCCTCGGCGGACGCCGGGTCCGGCAGCAGCTGACGCTCCCCGCCCGTCTCGGTCACGAAGTGACAGCGGCGGAGCCCGAACGTGCTGGTCGCCACCTCGACCGTG
>Ga0079225_10002072_pt1 | contig 11465 bp, 10 predicted proteins | sample Poulit2012_FD_76344 | JGI IMG/M metagenome (GOLD analysis project Ga0079225, IMG submission 76344) | Agricultural soil microbial communities from Georgia to study Nitrogen management - Poultry litter 2012 | ecosystem: Environmental > Terrestrial > Soil > Agricultural land | place: USA: Georgia...
CTTTTAAACCCTCTCACAAACAACTCAGATATTCAAAACTAAATGTAAGCGATTGTTGTATATTTAATTGATAATTGGCGGATGAATCAGACACCTGTGCAAAGTTGAGTACCAGTTATTGCAGAAGAATAAGCAATTTGTTGCGGACACGAGAACCAGTTATATAAATATGGATAACCTGTTGTATAATACAGGAGATCTGAGCCTGGTAAATAGCGTGTTATTAACTGGTACATTTTGTGTCATTGAATGGTAAAAAAATCAATAAACATATCATTAAAGAGTTCAGATAGCTATTAAGTGATAAACATGTGTCTTTACGATGGCAAGTGCAGATTAAAAAGGTGGCACAACTGGTTCATGATTACAGCCATTGGAACGACAATATTCCAATGGCTGGTTATTATTTTGTATTTTATTAATCTGTGACTCTCTTTCCGCCCTAACGTTCTCAAACAATAGCTCAAAACTCGGTACAGCTAGCTCATGCTGTCCAAAATACTCGCCTTTTTAATGAATTGGTAAACGGGTTGGCAAAAACCGTGTCAACCTCTGGTAAAAACAATGGCAAGGCTGGTACATTTAGTTGGCTGCAATTTGGGAAAATAGAAAACACTTTTCTAACTTAAAATATTTGGAAAAGGAAACCATACCATGTTTGGGTCATCAGTAGTTCACTAGCTAAATAAGTTAATAAAGTTAAAGAAAGAGTAACTACAAAAGACCTTCTCCAAGATTTAAAATTAGAGAAACTAAAGTAAAAAACAAATATGAAAACACCTACTGTAAATCCAAACAGATAAATGGAAATGAAAAATGCAATATATGAAAATATCGCAAAGTATTCTCTGTAAAGCTCCGCTTTATTATCTTTTTCTTCAATAGTAGATACTTCTTCTGTAGTAGTCTCTTCAGTATTTTCCGACGTTAAACTATCTAATGCCTTTAATAAAGGTAAATCTGTCATAGAAAGGATAATTTTTAATATCGCAGGGACAGATGTTAAAAAAATAAACATTTGTGGATAAACTCTTGCGCTAGCATTAAAGGTAAATGTATTTATATACAAAAGGAGTAAATAAATTAAAATAGCACAACAAAATATGATGCTTAATTTATTCTTTTTCACATTAGATATAATATCGGACATATTTAATGAACTAGGCTCTTTAGATTTTGTTTCATTTACTCTCGACACTTTATATTCCTCCTATTTATAGGCTACTTTACTCTTAAAGGCAACGCATGATTTTTATACTTCTTTATTTGATTTAGATTTGCTTTGACGTAACTTTTTATAAAGTGGATATAAAAAGGATAGAACTGTGATTAATATTATTGTGATTGAAACTGCTCCTTCAAGAAATATCATATTATTGCCTCTTGATATTTGTTTTGCCAACATGAAGTTATTTTCAATTATAGGACCTAAAATAAGAGGTAATATAAGTAATATACGTGACCCTTTCAACTTCATGATAATATACGCTAATATACCAAATAACAGCATTACAAGTGTATCTATTATTTGAAAACGAGTTACGTATATTGCGATAAAGCAAATTGTTAGAATAATACTAATCATTATATTTACATTAATTCTTAAAAACGGGACTATCAAATGACCAAAGAAAAAAACTAGAAGACAAGAAGCCATAAACGCAAATGCAAAGGCAATAATGATAATTCCAACAGTATCTAAATGATTATTCATTAAAGAGGGACCAGGTGTAAACCCATGCAATATTAATGCACCAAGAAATATTGCCATTGTTCCCGATCCAGGAATACCTAAAGCAAAGGTAGGAACAAGTTGCCCTAAATCTTTAGCATTATTTGAGGATTCAGGAGCTAATACCCCTCTTGGATCACCTTTTCCAAAGTTTTCTTTGTCTTTAGCTGATTGTACTGCATGACCATAAGCTAGATAATTTGCTACAGTCCCACCAACTCCTGGAATAACACCAATAATAAATCCGATGATAGTTGATCTAATTAACAAGAAGCGATTCTCCACTAAAGATTTAAGAGACTTAAGTCTTGATCCTTTCACAGTTACATTTCCAGTAAATGAAACATTATTATTTACATAAATATTTATCATTTCTGATATTGCAAAAGTACCTACTAAAGCTGGGATAAGTTCTATACCTCCTCTTAAATAATCAATATCAAAAGTAAAACGTAAACTTCCTACAGCAGGATCCATTCCTATCATTGCAAATAGAAATCCTAGTCCTCCAATGAGAAAGTTCATTAACACTGAACCTCCAGTTACAGTAGATAAGATTACTAAAGTAAAAATACCTAACCAAAAAATTTCCGGAGGACCAAAAGCTAGAGATACAACCATTAAAAAAGGTAATAAAATAAAAAGTAACACTAGTCCCATCAAACTACCAAATAAGGAAGCACTAGACATTATTCCAAGAGCTTCTACAGCTCTTCCTTTCTTTGTCATAGGATACCCATCTAATGTTGTTGCAATATTAGAGTCAGTTCCAGGGGCATTAATTAGAATTGCTGTAATTCCTCCACCTACAGTAGTTGACCCCATAATTGCACTCATCAATATAAAAGAAGGTATTGGATCCCAAGTAAATGTAAATGGAAGTATAAGAGTAAGCGTAACCATTGAACCCATTCCTGGTAAAGCCCCAGCTATTATCCCAATAAATACTCCTATTATTAATATTAGAATATATTCAAATGTTAAAAAAGCTGATAGAGAATAGGAAAAAGTGTCTAATATTTCTTGCATATGAACTCCTTTCTAAATCTGAGTCTTTTACGTAAGATTTTTGTTATTGAAAGAGTTAGTAATAAAAACGATTGAGAACCTTAAAATAAATAAGGTCCCCTATTTATAATGAAATTTTTAAATTATCTTTAAAAAAACAATTAGTTAATCATTTATTTTTCCATTTTGGTGCTCTTTTTTCAACAAAGGCTTGGATACCTTCTTTTCTATCTTCACTTAAATAAGGACTAGGACCGACATCTAACCTTATAGCTTGTGAGAGAGGCATTCCGTTCGATTTAACAGTCATATGTTTATATCTACGTAAAGTTAACGGTGCATTTTTAACAATCCTTTCCACCATCTCATTTGCAGTTGATACTAGATCCTCTTTTGCTACTACTTTGTTAAATAACCCCCATTCTACAGCTTCCCTAGCAGTGATCGTATCGCCTGTGTAAAGCTTTTCTAACGCAATTGCACGAGGGATAAGACGTGGTAAATATGCACTACTGAAGTTTGCCCCCATACCTATCTTCGCTTCTGGAAACCCTAAATATGCATGCTCAGAAGCAATTCGAATATCGCATGCTAGTGCTAATTCTGCACCTCCCCCAACGGCTGCCCCGTTAATTACAGCAATGGTTGGTTTATATGTTTCAAACATGGTTTCATATACATTACGTAATTTACCGGTCATAGGAGTAGATAGTTTTTTGTTTTTTTGAGCTTTTTCATTCATATCTTTTAAATCTGCTCCAGCACAAAATGATCGATCTCCAGTCCCTGTTAGAACAACAGCCCAGACTTCGTTGTCATCATTTGCATTACTTAAATATGATATTAAACTTTCTCTTACATGCTCACTAATCGCATTACTTCTTTCGGGGCGATTAATAGTTATATATGCTACATGATCTTTTACTTCATATATAACTTCATTGTTTATTAAATTCATATATTTCTCCTCCAGTATATTAATAAGTTAGTTAATTAACTCCTGCAATCCCTCAGTATACTCTGAGAGGCTATTAAATATTTCCTCAGTTCTTTTTTGCGTATCTTCCATAGATCGCCATGTGAAAAACTGAGAAGAATTTTCAGCTTTATCTATCAAATCAGCATCCTCTATTGCTTCTTCCATAGCTTTACTTAACACTTTTTTAACCTCCATAGGTGTTTCAGGAGGAGCATATAATGCACCAATAGTTTGTGTAATTTCATTTGCTCCTGATGCATTTGGTATATCAAGTTCTATACTAGTAGGTAAGTCAGGAGAAATATCACTTCGCTTTTCACTAAATAATACTAAGTTTTTTATACTGCCTTCCTCTGCATGCTGAACATTACTTTCATGTGCTCCAAATATTAAATCAATATCTCCTCTTTGAAATCCTGCCATAGCATCAGCAGTACTCTCATAGTGTACAAAATTAGTTTTTTCAGGATCATATTCTTCAGTAACTAATCCTATAAAATAACCAGCCATGTGAGGACCTGTACCGACACCTACCGTCCCAAGGTTAAGTTCTTCCCAGTTATATTCCATTAACTCTTCCCAGTTAGTAATATCAGGATGTTTTTCAGGATGTACATATAATGCATAATTATATTCGTTTACAGTTCCAATAGCTTCAAATTCCGTTGATTCATAACCAGCATTTGAGGTCATCTCATTAACAATCATTGGTGTGGTATCTGAATAAACTAATGTAAGACCATCTGCCTTTGCATTATAAACTTCTGTTAATGCAGGTACTCCACCCCCGCCAGGCTTATTAATAACATTTATAGGTTGATTTCCCGGGAGATATTTCTCCATTGATTGTGCTAAAATTCGCGCTCTCGAATCAGACCCTCCACCTGCTGAGTAAGGAAGCACGATTTCAATAGGTTGCTCGGGAACCCATTCCGCATCCTCGTCATTTGCTTGGTTAGAATTAGTATCCCTGTTACAACCTGCTAAAAGTAAGATAGATGCTATTCCCAAAATAACACTAAGCAATATTATTCTTCTCATTTGAATCCCCCCTGTTTCCTTAATTTAATTACCTTATCACATTCATATTTTTGAAATTAGCTGTCACTTACTTTCTCTTGTTTCTTTGAAAGTTTGTATAAGTCAGAAGGCTTTCCTGCTTTCAATAAAAAACTATCAGTTTGAGTTGGAAATAGTTCGTTTAAATATGTTGCTACATTTAGAACCTTATCTAAATTAATTCCTGTATCTATTCCCATTTCTTCAAATCCATGAATTAAATCTTCAGATGCAATATTACCACTGGCCTTTGGAGTATAAGGGCAGCCTCCAAGCCCCCCAACAGAACTATCAAATTTTGTTACTCCTTCTTCCAATCCAGCAACTGCATTTGCAAAAGCCATACCCCGTGCATTATGAAGATGAAGGGAAAACTTAAAATTCGGAAATCTTTGTTTAAGCCCTCGTATTACTTCTTTTACTTGAATTGGATTTGCTACACCATTTGTATCAGCTAAGGAAATTTCATTTATTCCTAAATTTTTGTATTTATCGCAAATCATTATTAGTCTTTCAATAGGAACTTTACCTTCAAATAAACAGCCAAATGCAACAGAGATAGAACCTACTATTCTTAAAGACTTCTTTTGTAACTGCGCTACCCTTTCCACCATTGGTCTAAATTTCTTCATCGCTTCTTCTGTTGTACAATTAGAATTGCTTAAACTATGAGAATCTGTTGCGGATAACATAAACTTTACACAATCCACATTTGCTTGAATAGCCCTTTCAAGCCCTTTCAAATTTGGAACCAAAGCTCTCAATTTTACGCACTTCACATTTTTTATATCATTTAACACCTCCTCTGCATCACTTAGTTGTGGTATGGCTTTAGGATGTACAAATGATGTTACTTCTAATTCATTATAACCGCAATCTAATATTTGATTAATAACATTTACTTTAACTTCTTTACTTATTAACTCCTTAATATTCTGAAAACCATCTCTAGGACAAACTTCTGTAATAATTATATTATTCATTTTAAATATCCTCTCTATATTATTCCTTCCTTTTCTAATTTAATAATATCTAATTCCTTTAAGCCTAATAGATCTGTTAATATCTCTTGATTATGTTCACCTAAATCGGGAGCAATATTTCTAATTGAACCAGGTGTTTCAGAAAGTGTGGGTACAATACCAGGTATTTTCACTTTCCCAAGTCTTGGATGATCTACTTCAACAATATTTTTTCTTTCTTTGAATTGTTCGTCTTCAAATATATCTTTGATACTATTTACAGGACTCATAGGAACACCATGTTCATCTAAACATTTTTGTAGTTCATATTTAGTTTTTGTTTTAACCCATTCCTTCACAATATCGTTCGTTTCGTCAAAGTGTTCTAATCTAACAGCGTTAGTATAAAAACGCTCGTGCTCTAATAAGTCTTCTTTTTCCATTGCTTTTGCCAATCGATTAAACGTTCTATCTGAACTTGTTACAATTACAACCCAATGTTCATCTTTGGTTAGAAATATTCCAGCGGGAGCAGAATGTCCACTTAAACCAGGGGAGCGCTTTTTAATTGTTCCTGATTGGTCATAATCTGTTATCAGAAACTCCATCATTCTTATTAATGATTCATATAATCCAATATCTACATATTGTCCTTCTCCTTCACTTTGAACATCACGATGATATAAAGCAATGACTGCAGCAAAAGCAACATAAACTCCAGTAATATAATCTGTTAATGAGAAGGAAGGGCTAATTGGAGGATGATTGGGATAACCATGTAAATATGTAAACCCACTAAAAGCTGTGGCAGGTGTACCAAATCCTGCTTTATTTGCGTAAGGACCAGTCTGACCATACCCAGTTACTCTAACCATAATAATATTAGGGTTTACCTCCTTTAAGTCCTCATAACCAATGTTCCATTTTTCTAAGGTCCCTGTTCTAAAGTTTTCTATAACTATATCTGATTTTTTAACAAGTTCTTTTAAAATTTCTTGACCTTCTGTTTTACGCAAATCTAACGTCAATGATTGTTTATTCCTTGCCATTCCTGGCCATCTTAATCCTTCATTTTTATAATATGGACCTAAATCACGTAAAGGATCTCCTGCATTTGGTTTTTCAATTTTAATAACTTCACTTCCAAAATCCCCTAATAAGGTAGCTCCGTATGGGGCAGCTATAACTGTAGATAAATCAAGAACACGAACACCATCTAAAGGTCCTTTTTTATTAAACGTATTCATACTATCACTTCCTTTTTATATTGTTAATCTCAAACAAATGATTGCGCTATCATTTTGATTTCTAGAAAAGTTATTATCAGTATATATAAATCGAAATATAATCACCCTACCCTTTCATATTGTTAGAAATTCAAATAAACATTCCAAAATTTATGACCAACTGGAAAATATTCAATTGTCTTATATTTCAAAATCATTTCTATACTTATAAGCTATCACGTGTTAATGTATATAACAAATACATATTTTATGACAAACGCATACTTTTAATGTATGGAATTATTTAAGGAGGATCTAATAATGAATTTAAAACAAATTTTTTACTTTGTAACTATTGTAAATGAGGGGCAAATAACTCGCGCTGCGCACAAACTTCATATGGCACAACCTCCTCTAAGCTATCAATTGAAAAAATTAGAACAAGAGTTAGGTGTTTTATTGATTGAACGAACCGTTAAAAGGCTTAATCTAACTAAGGAAGGGGAGATTTTATATAAAAAGGGAGTTGCTTTATTAAAGCAAGTAGAGAATATAAAAAAGGAAATTGAGGAAACAGGAAAAGGAGTACAAGGTGATTTAGCAATTGGATGTGTTAAGTCTTATTTTGATAAGCTTTCAAGTAAAATTATGCTGTTCCATAAAAGCCATCCTAATGTTACATTTCAATTAAGAAGCGGAGCTACATCTGATTTAGTGAAAAGTTTACAAAAGGGAAATATTGAACTTGCAATTGTAAAGTTACCTTTTGAAATGGATAACTTTGAGATATTGCCACTTCCAGATGAACCTTATATCGCAGTTATTCCTGAAAATTGGAATAGCGACAACAGTAAAGAAAGTATATCACTAGAAGAATTAGCAAAGCTGCCTTTACTATTGTTACATAGAGGAGGAGGTATAGGGCAATTTAGAACTATCATTAATCACTTTAAACATTATGGATATGAACCTAAAATTGTTTGTGAATGTCCGGATGTTGCAATTCTTTTAAATCTGGTTGTTCTAGGTATGGGTGCTTCAATAGTTCCTAAATCAACTTTATTAACTTCTTCATTAACAGGCTTAAAAAAGTTAAATATTGAAGGAAAACCACTTATATCTGAATCTGTGGTTATTTGGAAAAAAAATCGATACTTATCAAAGAGTGCAGAAAATTTTATAAAAACTCAAATTCCCCATTTGTAATTAAGTCTTTTGGGAGAGTTTTCACATATTTTCTCCATTTTCGTATAAAACAACCACTTGCTTTTTAAGTTGCATGGTAAACGTTCTTTTTTTCTGGACATAGTTGATTCTCCTCACGTGTTATCTATCATGCTAATCTCTCTTATTTTTATTGTCTAACTACGTGTAACCGATCCATCTGATAAATTGCCACTAGAGAATTTGAACGCCATCTTAGTCCGTTTTTTTGACATAGGCCCACTTAGTCAAGTCAATCTGACTAAGATGAATAGTAATCTTCTCAATCTCTTGCTTCGGGAATAATAGGTGAAATAGAAAGTTTGAACCAAGAATTAGAATCTTTCAATGAAAACTTAGAAGATGTGACTGAAGCAATAAATGAAAATAGCAAAATTAATGAATTAAACTCCATTTAATAAAAAATTACACCTTACTGTACAACGATTTATGTTGGTTGCAAAGTCCTTCTTAAGTAAACAAATAAATCCCACCTGTAATGAGTAGGTGGGATTTATTTGTTTACTTATAAGATTATATGGTGACTAAACCACCAAACAAAGATATTAATACAACACTGACAACTCCGACCACAACTGTAGCGGTAAATCCAATATAAAACGGTTTAAACCCTATTCCTTTAAACGTATCAAACTTCGTAGACAAACCAACTGCTGCCATCGCCATGCCAAGCAGATATGTAGTCCCTAATGAGCTAAAGTTTGTATGAATGTTTTCCCACGTAGTTCCCGCAAAAAACCCAAAAGATTCTCCGGTTTTTTCCAAGGTGCCATCTCCTATTGTTCGAACCACAGAAAGCAGTAAAAATCCAATAACAAATAGTGGAATAAAAGTATACCATTTTGGCAGGACGGTTTTTCCTTGTTCATCTTTTCCAGCTTTCATCCCATTGTTCTTAAAGAATAAAAAAGATACAAATGGAATAATTGCAATGATAAATAAATTTCTTGTTAATTTCGTGACGGTTGCTACATCGACTACTGTCTTGTCCAGAAAAATCTGATCATAAATCAAAGCGGCTCCTGTTACCTGAGCAGTATCATGAATGGCGGTTCCAAGGAATAGTCCTGCTTTAATCGGATCATCAGTAAATAAAAAATTTGCTAAAAACGGGTACAAAAGCATTCCTGTTAATCCGAATATTGTGATGTTGGCCACCGCGTATGAAATTTCATTCTCCTTTGCTTTTATAACAGGCGCCGTCGCCATAATAGCAGTAACGCCACAAATCCCAGTTCCACTTGCAATTAGAGTTCCCAACCGCATGGATTGTCTCATTTTATTCGTCAGATATAGTGTTATGAAGAGTCCTGCCGAGATACACACTATAATAAGAGGAATTCCAAAGGTTCCCAACTTCAGTGCTTCCGTCAAACTAAGCCTCAAGCCTAGCAAAATAATTCCTGTTCGAAGTACATAATTCAAAGAAAAAGAAATCCCTTTGAAAAAAACCTCTGATAAACCAAACGTATTACGTAATATAATTCCAATAATAATTGCAACAAATATCTTAGATACTGGTGTTTGACTTTGTTCTGATAATAAACCTAGTTGAACCATTATAATTCCTATAAGTTCAGCACCATAAATACCTAATAACATTACTATAATACAAAGAATCACTCCAGGAAATAATTTTATTATCTCATTTGCCCTTACTTTATTTATATTTTTAATCAAAGTTATCGACTTCCTTGCGGAAATTAATTTTTATCAAAGATTAGTTTAGTTTATATAAATACACCAGCGTTGCATAAAAGGGAAAATCACAAAGTCAATTATTCACTTCTCGATCTTAAAATAATTAATAAATTATTTTATTTAATTTTTTTATGCAACACTAGCAAGATATTCAAAAATATTCTATGCAATAAATTGAAAATATGATGCTAGTATAGTTTCATGGACACATCTAAGTTAAGTTACTACAATTAATTATAGGGGGATGTGTCCAGTGAAACATAAGAACAATGGAAAACGATACAATGACGACTTTCGTAAAAGGCTTGTTGATTTATATAATTCAGGTCAATCCGTTAGAAATTTAAGCAGTGAATATGGCGTTTCTGATGTAAATATTTATGCATGGATTAAAAAGTTCACACCGATGGAATTAGAAGATGGTTCTTCATTAACTCCAGATGATTATGCTAAATTACAAAAACAAATGCTTAAGTTACAAGAGGAAAATGATATCTTAAAAAAAGCTATGGCCATATTCGCCAAAAAGTAAATGACACTGAAATAACTGACTTTATTAAACAAGAAAAAGAAAATCTTCCGATTCAAACAATGTGTGATGTCCTTGGTGTACCAAGGAGTACGTATTATAAATCATTAGACAAAACAATATCTAATCGTGATCAAGTAAACCAAAAATTGACCAAAAGAATTATTGAAATCTATGACAATAGTAACAAACGGTATGGTGCCCCTAAAATTCATCACATTTTGGATGAAGAAGGTTACCAGGTAAGTATTAATCGTGTGCAACGATTAATGAGAAAGGCTAATATAAAATCTATTATTGTTAAAAAATTTCGCCCTACGCAAAGTAAGGAAAAGGTCGTGGAGCGTGAAAACATTTTACAAAGAGATTTTACCACCAACGCATTGAATGAAAAGTGGGTCGGTGACATTACGTATATTCACACACTAAGACACGGTTGGTGCTACCTAGCATCCGTTATCGATCTGCATAGTAAGAAAATCAATGGTTATTCATTTGGACGCAAAAAGACAACTGAATTGGTCATAAAAGCATTGGAAAATGCGTATTACACACAACAACCAAACGAAGGTTTGATTTTCCATTCTGATCTTGGTACACAATACACAAGCGATGAATTCGCAAAGGTTATTGATACATATAAAATGATACAATCCTTTAGTCATAAAGGAAGTCCTTATGACAATGCTTGTATTGAATCCTTCCACGCAACATTAAAAAAAGAAGAAGTAAATCATGTTCAATATATCGATTATAAGACCGCTAAATTAGCGATGTTTCAATACATTGAAGCTTGGTATAACCGTAAAAGAATACACGGTAGTATTCGGTATAAAACACCACAAGAAATGGAAGATTATCATACTCATGCTGTTTGATTTACTACAAGGTTAATTCGCTGCACGGCTTTACGTGGAGAGGTGGGCATGATAGCCTTTTATGGCATGCCAGCATGTTTTTAAATTAGCTGGCTTCCTGGCCAGGAAATCTTGCCCACAGAGGCTCCATGTCAAGCCTCAACAGTTTCATATAAATTCGATTCAGA
>Ga0079225_10002073_pt1 | contig 11458 bp, 6 predicted proteins | sample Poulit2012_FD_76344 | JGI IMG/M metagenome (GOLD analysis project Ga0079225, IMG submission 76344) | Agricultural soil microbial communities from Georgia to study Nitrogen management - Poultry litter 2012 | ecosystem: Environmental > Terrestrial > Soil > Agricultural land | place: USA: Georgia...
ATTGCACTCCCGCCATTGACGATCTCCAAAACTCCCTTCGAATCAGGATTTCCGGTATTGCCGATATAAGAGGTCGTCCCGGAACGGGCATCGATATTCAACTGCGAACCGGGGCCGTCGATCAAAACATAACTGTCGTTCGAGCTATTCGAATTGATCCGAAGAATCCCGCTTGCGTTGACAACTCCGCCACTTTCGATAATCAGCGTTCCTTCCCCATTTGGCTGGTCACCGACGTAAATCTGGATTCCGGCAGTATCGGGAAGTCCGTCTACCAGAGCACCGTTGGAAACGATCATCTCGCCCTTTGCGTGGCGGCCGATTCGAAGCCAACCGTTGTTATTATCCGCAAACTGTATCAAAGAACCGGGTCCGTCGAGCGTCAGGTAGCCTTCACCACCAAAACCATCGGGAAAGATCGGCTCCCCGGTCGTACCGTCGGTGCTAGTAAAACCCCAACGTGAGCCACCGACCGCAATTCGCTGCGCTTGGACAAGACCGGCACCTTCCAAAATATTAACCTCGCCCCTGCCCATCGGTCCGATGTCGATGTGACGCGACCAAGCATACCAGTTTGCATGCGGCCCTCTCAAATTAACTGTCGCAGAAGATCCTTCCCGCGCTGCCAATGTCACGCGCTCAGTCCGAAAATTACCCCAGGCACCCGTCAGCGGTTCCGGATCGAGAAGCCCTCCATTCGGCGCACTGTGTCCATCGATGTTGATCGTTACATCTCCGTCATAACCGAGCACATTTGCCAGGCCGTTGACGTCGAAGCCCATCTGAACATACGAATCGCCGTCGAGATTCCATACAACCGTATTGCGCTGACCGGTTCCATCCGAATAACCGACGTATCCCGGCCCTCCGGTTAGAAAACTTGTACCGATCTGCGTAACTTCAGTATTTGCCGCATCCGGACCAGAGCCAAAGCCGATATAGAGCGGTGCGGGTTGATAAATAAGCACTCCTTGGTTCTCAAAAACATTTTGAGGGCCCGTTCCATTTAAGGTCAGTGGCTGAGCTAAAAGAGGCGAAACCGGGAGCGAGAGAAGACAAGCGGCCCCGGCGTAAGCCGCTAACTTCCTTATATTTATTTTTTTTATCATGGCTCTTTGGAACGAGAGTGAGAGAGTTGAAATTCGACGAGTTAAAAAAACTTCAGTGAGATTCTTCTACCGAGCTGGAGGGAAAATTAATGCTGGGAAACCGGATAACCATACCACGGAAGGTCATCATGCTTCCGGTATTCAGCATGGCCATCGAAAAAAACATAATTGCGTCCATCGCCGTGAACATACCCAGCCGCATCATGCAAAGGAACACTGTCCGTGCGGATCGTGCCGATCGAGCTCGCGCTATAGTTGCCCCCATCGACATCGGAGATCATCCAAATCTGACTGAGCTCCGTCCGCTCCATCCCTTCGGTGCCCGTTCCGGCCGAAATGATCTGTTCGAGACTTTTTGGCATCCCTTGGTTATCGGCAGGCATAATCCCTCCGGGGACCCACGGATTCGATTGCGCCCGACTCGGATAGCCAAAATAGCGCGGAGGATTTGAGCGTTCTGCGTTGCTCGTATTATTGAGCAAAAAGGCGACATTTCCCGGATTCATCGTCGAGTCGAAAACACTCGAATTGGTCGGACACTCAAAGACCTCCGAACGGAGGCCGACGTAATCGGAAAGCGTCCAGTTGATCTCCCGGTAATCAGCCGAGCGGGAAACCGGTTTGCGAACCCGCCGATAGCTCGGTCCGGGAAGAACACCATATTCACTTTCATAAGCGAGGATCGCCAAACCGACCTGCCGCATCTGACTCATGCATTTGCTTTTTCGGGCGCTTTCGCGGACCGCCCCGACAACTGGTATCAGAATCGATGCCAGAATTCCAATAATCGCGATCACAGTGAGCAGTTCGATCAGAGTGAAACCGGCTGTAGTTCGAGACTGCTTAAATGGCGCTTTCAAATAAAAAGGCTTGGTCATAATAAACGAGGCTCTTCCGAAACTGCTGGACAAATGCCGCACCCTCCTTCCGGAAAAATCGGGAAAAACAGGAGGCCTCCAATCGTCTTAAAGAAGAAGTTTCAGAGAATGTTAAGGGTTTACTTTCCAACAAAAGAAATCCGGGTTCAATAAGATTGATATAGCTGACACGTCAACTACAGCGAATACCTAAGCAAAAGCCATACCAACAGGACAACCCAAAAAGAAAACAACCCCAGAAGCCTTTCGCAATCTGCTTGCGACCAGATAGTTGCAAATATGTAAAATAACAACGAATACATCCATTGATGATTATCAACAGATCGAATTTTGTTGACGGCCGATCAACATCCCGAACAAACCTCCCAATTCTCCGAAGCGGCAGCCCAACAAGCGAACCGATCCACAAGTCGATACCCTCCGGTTTTTTCCGAAACTGTCATTCCTGATTTTCCGGGTGCTACTTTCCCGGAAAACCTCACGGAGAAATCACCTCTTTCTCGAAAAACGCCCCGAACAAATGTTGCTAAACTGCAACAATGTGGACAATTCGGCAACACCCGAAACGCATTCGATCTGTCTCCGTGTAGTCAAAAAATAAATGCTTCCGCCCCTACCCTGCATCCGGAGGAGCGCTCTCCGGCTTCCCGGCCACCGGAAGCGTGAAGTAAATACAGGTCCCTTTTCCCGGAGTGCTTTCCGCCCGAACAACTCCGCCATGAAGCTGGACGATGTGCTTGACGATGCTCAGGCCGAGCCCGGTCCCGCCGCTTTCACGCGAGCGACCTTTGTCCACACGGTAAAAACGCTCAAAAATATGCGGCAGATCGTCACCCGAAATCCCAATCCCACGATCCCGCACCCAGGTTTTCACCACATCTCCTTCTCGGCGCATACCAGCTTCAATCTCTTTACTGTCGCCGGAATATTTGATCGCGTTCTCCAACAGGTTCCCCAAAACCTGCGCAATCCGGAGCGCATCGGCCTCCACCCGCGGCAATCCTTCTTCCAAATCGAGCACAAAATGAAAACCCGATAACGTCTCGCTCGACCGGAAACTATCGACAATCTCCCGCATCAAATTTCTGAGATCGATCCGCTCCTTGCGCAGACGCGGACTCCCGCTCTCCAACCGCGAAAGTGCCAAAAGATCCTCCACCAACCGCTCCAATCGCGTCGTATGCTTTTGAATGATTCCTAGAAAACGACGACGATCGGCTTCCGGAACCTCGATCGCAGGGTCGGAAAGCGTTTCCACATAACCTTTGATCAAACTGAGCGGCGTGCGGAGCTCATGAGAAACATTTGCGACAAATTCCTTTCGAACCGATTCCAGCCGCCGCAGCCGGGTCGTGTCGTGCAAAACCAACAACGTATTTTCCTCGCTCTCTGTCCCAAAGCCAGGAATCCGCGAACCGCTAACCTCCGCCCAGACCGACGATTTCTCTCCCATAAATTCGATCTCAATCCGGTCCGGCGATTCACCCCGCCGAACCGCATTCAGCAATTGACTCAATGCACTGCTCCGCAAAACCCTCCGAATCCCTTCGTCCTCCCGCGGATCAGTCGGGAACAACCGCCAGAAAGCATCGTTGGCAAGATGAAACCGATCCTGGTCATCGACGATCAGCACCGCTTCCTGCATACTGGCCAGCGTCGCTTTCATCCGCTCAACCTGGCCCGTCCGCTCCGCCTCAAGCTGCCTTTTCTTCTCAAGGACTTCGTTCGCCGTATCGATAAAGCCCCTCCAGTGTCGATTCCGATAAAGTCCGCGATTCGTATCTCGCAAAAAACCGTGTCCTTTCCTCAAGGATTCCGCCACACCGCGAACAATCCAATTCTGGGCCCGGATCCACCAAAGAGCCCAAGCCAAACCAAAAACCAACGGAAAGATGAGATACCAAGGATTCATCCCTTGTCGGTAACACGGTAGCCGACGCCCCGCACTGTTTCGATAATATCGGCCGCCGATCCGAGCTTCTCTCTCAATCGCCGAACATGAGTGTCCACGGTCCGAGTCTCCATCTCCTCGTCGTAATTCCAGACATTGACCAATAGCTGCTCCCGCGACTGCACACGCCCCTGACGCTCCATCAAAAGGCTCAACAAACGAAATTCAGTAGCGGTCAAAGCGACTGGCTCGCCATCGACCCGAACCTCATGCCGATCCTCGTCAAGAACGACAGCCCCGGCGACCCGTTGTTTGGTTGCCTCCTCCGATTTCCCTTCGCGACGTCGCAAAAGGCCCTGCACCCGCAAGGTTAGCTCCCGGGGACTGAATGGCTTGCAAACATAATCATCCGCCCCGATCTCAAATCCGAGAATCCGATCCTCCTCCTGGGCCCGCGCCGTTAAGAGGATGATCGGAACATCCTGAAAAGCGGGATCCGCCTTAAAAAGCCGGCAGATTTGCAGTCCGTCGATCTCCGGCATCATCACATCGAGGATAATTAAATCCGGATCAAACCGACGGGAAACCTCCAAAATGCGCGTCGGATCGCTCAGCTCCTCCACGTGCCAGCCTTGGGCACGCAAATGATAGCCAACCAGTTCAGTTACGTCCCGTTCATCGTCGACAACGAGAATCTTTGCGGTCTTTTCGCTCATAATGAATTTCGCCGGTCTGCACCGTAATCGATCAATGTTACGCTCACGTGACAATCCCGTGTCGCTTTCGAAGCGATTTACTTCCCTCATAAGACACGGCCCAAACAAAACGGAAATTCTAATTGAAACGATCTGGAAAATCCAATCTGCCCAAATCCGCTCATCCATTTTCCGCTGGACGCCGTCCCGCTGCGAAGTACAGTCCATTCCGTGGAATTTCTCAAGGACCAACTTCTCGAATGGGGGTTCACCGCGCAAACCGCGGCTCCGGTTCTCCTCGCCTCCGGCATTGTCATCATCGCCGCATTGGCCTTTCTCGCCAACTTCATCGCAAAGGCCGGTCTCATCCGTCTGATCAACGCCGCAATCGCCCGCTCCCGTTGGCCGCTTCTCCTCCTGCTCCGGAAACACCAGGTTTTCCACAAATTCTCCCACATCGCGCCGGCGATCGTCATCCAACTCCTTACTCCCGTCTTCCTCGCCGACTGGCCGATCCTCGTCGATATCGCACGGGTCGCCGTCGAGGTTTACCTGATCGGGGTCGCCCTCGTCGTGATCGATGCCGCGCTAAATGTCGCCCTCGACGCCTACAACAGTGGTCAACGCACCCGCCCCTTGCCGATCAAAGGCTTCATCCAAGCGATCAAGCTCACCACGATCCTGATCGGGATCATCCTGATCCTCGCGGTCATTCTCGGAAAATCGCCGCTGATCCTCATGTCTGGACTCGGAGCACTCGGCGCCGTCCTGCTCCTCGTCTTCAAAGATGCCATCCTCGGATTCGTCGCCGGTATCCAGCTTTCCGCCAACAATATGGTGCAAACCGGCGACTGGATCGAGATGCCACAGCAAAACGCCGACGGATTCGTCACCGATGTTTCTTTAACCACTGTCAAAGTCCAGAATTGGGACAAAACCATCACCACGATTCCCTCCTACCTCCTCATCTCCGATTCCTTTAAAAACTGGCGCGGAATGTTCGAATCGGGCGGTCGGCGAATCAAACGCCCGATCTACATCGACATGTGCACGATCCGGTTTCTCGACGAGGAACTCCTGGAGCGTTGCAAAAAAATCAACCTCCTTCGCCCTTACCTCGTGCGCGTCTTAAAAGAAATCCAGGAACACAACAGCGAGGCGAAACTCGATGTCGACGACCTTCTCAACGGACGCCACCTCACCAACATCGGAACTTTCCGCGCCTACTGCATCGCCTACCTCCGCCAACACAAACAGCTCAACCATGAGATGATTTTGCTCGTGCGCCAACTCGCGCCGACCGCCCACGGACTTCCACTGGAAATCTACACCTTTACCAGCGACACTTCATGGGTCGTCCACGAAGGCGTTCAGTCAGATATTTTTGATCACTTCCTCGCGATTCTCCCGCACTTCGGATTGCGCGTTTTCCAGCAACCGAGCGGAAGCGATATCACCGACCTCGGCGCTTCGTTGAGAGGAAATCCCGACAGCGAATCTTTTCTCTTCCCGTCCGGATCGAGTCGGGGAAACTGACCCGAACGCTCTGACGCAAAAAAAACGATTCCAAAAACAGAAGCGGCCGGCAAACGTTTTCCCCTTTTGCTTAAAAAAACTTAGCCGTACTCGAAACGGAATCTTCGCCAACTGCGGTCAATCACCGCCCAAGTCGTAAAGCCGAAGCATCGTCGGCTCCGGCAAATCGCCCTTCCGCGCCCGATCGCGATTTTGCGGCAAGGTTTCCCAGCGCAAGAGATATCGGCTTCCATCCGGACTTCTCCCCGAATCCCCGGCCCAGCGAACCTGCATCCCCGGAAAATCGGACTCCACAACCTCCAATTCCTCCGGTCGCGATCGCGGCACTTCCCGCTCCTCCACCGGCTGAAGCGTTTCCTCATCCAAAATCAACCGGCGGTTGCCATAAACCCAATGATCAAAATCCTGACGCAATCTCCCTTCCGAAACCGGCGCCACATTTCTCACCCGCAACTTGAAAATAATCGAGCCGCGCCCCTCAAACCACCAACGATGCTTCCAGTTGGTCGTCTGATAAATTTTCCACTCCCCTTCTTCAAGCCGCGCATTGTAAATCTGCGTATTCCCATCGCCATCGAATTTGTGATACGAAATAATCGGACGGTGCCGCGAATCGAATCCGAGCCGAACATTGTTGTTGATCGCCCCTCCCTCTGGCTCCACCGGATCGACGACCGCTCCGCTCCCAAACGTGATCGGTAGCTCAAGCGGTTTTCCATCTCCGCGCTCCCACTTCATCAGATCGCGACTGCGCGCATAGGAAATATGATGATTCGTTTCACAATCGGGCGTATCCCGCCAAATCCAGGCAAGATGATAAAATCCATCCGGACCGCGCCGAGGGCCGTCGAGATAAGCATTTTTCAGCCCCTCCCCGCTCACGAGCGGCTGATCGAGTAACCGTTTCCAGGTCCGCGTCTCCGGCTCATACCGATTGTAAATCTGCTCCCCATTTCCACTTCCTCCCTGACGATAAGTAAAAATCAATTCATTCCCGGCACCTCGAAAAAAACGCGGATACGTCATTCGCGTCTCGTCCCGGCCCACCATTTCTTCAATCTGCCGAAAAGTTGAAATATCGCCCGGTCGCTCCGTCCGAAAATAAAGAAGTTTGGACCCGTGCATATCGCCGGTCAGATGAAGAAAACCGTCGTTGCCCACGGCCATCGTTATGTAGTTGTGACTGTCCCATCCGGTCCGGCGCGGCAACTGAACGAAGGTAAACTCCTCCTCTTCCAACCCGCGCACTCCGACCGTCATCGTCCGCTCGGCATCATAAAAAGCAACAAACTGCTTCTCCCCGTGCGTTAACAGCGAAAACCCGACCGGATGCGCCGACCAGACCGGCGCTACGTCGATCGGTTCGGCAATATCCGTCGCTTCAACAACCGCCGCACCCAAACCGAAAAACGCGGAAAGCAATAAAACTCTCAGCTTCATAATAAACCGATTCCAACCCCAAACAGTAAACGCAAACAACGAAAATCGGTTTTAAAAACCGAAATCCCTTCCCGCGCCGGATCCGTCCCCAGCTTTTTTCTCCTCCAGGAAAACTTCACCACTTTGAAACATAGCCGCCATCCGCGCGGAACATTCCTGATCTAAAGTGCTGCGGAGATGAACAGAGCTTTTACAGCAAAAAACAAATCGTCCGGTTTCCTTTCCCGGTTTCGGACCGGAAACCACATCTGATTCCCAACGAACCAATCTATGAAACTGTTATCAACTCAATCTCGCAGCCGAAGCCTTTGGGCCGGCGCAGCATCGCTCGCCGCATCGCTGCTCTTCAACGGCACCGCAGCCGCCGCCGATACGGTAGTCGGATGGGATTTCTCCGAAACTCCGACCGCCGCAACCGAATTTCACGAAGCCACCGATGTGGCGATCGGCGTAACTCCGCAGGACCTGACCTACGGTCCCGGAATCCAACCGGCCAATTTGGGCGAAGGTTTCTCTTCGAACGGATGGAACCGCGACGACCCCGGCCGACATACCGCGCTCACAAACGGCGATTATTTCGAATTCGGCTTTACCGTTGAGGACGGTTTTCGCGTTTCCCTCTCCGAATTGACCGTCTCGATGCGCCGTTCCGCCGTCAATGCACCGATGTTTTTCGAATGGCAATACAGCCTCGACGGTTTTGCCACACCAGGCACCACGATCGTTCCAATCGGCCCGATCTGGGATTCGATCGGCTGGACCGAAGATTACTTCACCTACCACGGCCGTTCCGGTGTCAATGAAACCTACGTCTCCGACGAACCGTATCTCTACATGACCCGGCGGGTCGATGATCTGCAAGGAGCCCCGATGCCACCGATCGTTTTATCGGGAATTCCGGAACTTCAGGATCTTCCAAACGGAACAACGGTCACTTTCCGCCTCTACGGATGGGGAAACACTCTGACAACTCCGACCAACACCGTCGCTCTCGGGCGCGGCTCAGGCGGCCCTTTCCTCCGCGGAATCGTCGCCGCCGAAGGCCAGATTCCGCTGACGATCGTTTCCTCACAATTGAACACTGATCCGGAGCCGGGAACCTACCTCTATCCCGACGGTTCGGAAATCACCGTCACCGCTCCAGACACGATTCCCGGCATCGACGGCCAACGCGATAAACTGATCGGTTGGACGGCTACCGGATCGGCGCCCGAGCAAGGTTCCGGCAACAGCGTCACCTTTACACTCGATACTCCAACTACTCTCGAATGGCAGTGGGAACGCCAAAATCGCTTGGAAATTTCCACAGAAGGTGATGGCGAAGTTCGCCTTCTCCAAACCGATCGGACTCCGGTCATCGGATTTAACTTTTCCCATTACAATCACCCCGGAGATGTTGACGGACAAATTTCGAACACCAATGGCGTGCCTGCCTCAACCGTTGCCGACGGCCTCGCTCCGTCGATCATGACCCGCGGCCCGGGACTCACTCCGCGGGGGTTGGCGCTCGGAGGCATCAGCTCCGAAAATTGGAACGGCACCCCGAGTCTGGCCGATGCAATCACAGGCGGAAAATATCTGGAATTCAACTTCACGCCGGTGGAAGGAACGTCTCTCGCGCTGAATTCGATTTACGCTCCCTATCGCTACACCGCGACGGGACCACACAGCCTCGCGCTGCTCTACAGCTTCGACAATTTTTCCACTTACACCGTCGCCGAATCTGTCCGAATTCAGGATCAAAATTCAGGCACGCAGTTCGACAGCCATCTCTTTATTCTTCCCGAAGATCCGCGCCTGCGCGATATCGACAGCGAAATCATCTTCCGCATCTACGGATGGGGAGGCACCGGCACCGGTGTCGGAACATTTGCCTTCTACAGCGCAGCAGCCGGCGACGACGTCATTCTTTTCGGCGGAGTTAATACCGAAACGACGATTTCCGGAAACCAGGAAATCTGGATCAAGGACGATTCCATGATCGAACTCGAAGCATTGCCCGAAGCCGGAAACGTTTTCGCAGGATGGAGCGGAGACGCGCGAAGCAACTCTGCCTTCCTCAGCGGACGCGAAATGAGCTGTCCTTTGCAATTCCTCGCCCAATTTGACGCCGCCAGCTCCGGCGACGGAATTCCCGACTGGTGGAAACTCCACTACTTCGGCGATCTTTCCGCACAGGCTGACGACGATCCCGACGGCGACGGCGCAAGCAATCTCGAAGAATATCTCCGCGGCACCGATCCGACGGTCGCAGAAGAACTCGTGAGCACCGACAATCTCGCCCTTTCGTTCTGGGAAAATGTTCAGCGCGACCCGCAACTTCCCGGACAGTTCATCATCGGAGATTTCGGCAACGGCTTCCGCGGCGCCTGGGAAAGAAGCAACAACAGCCGCAGCGCCCTGACTCCCTTTCACCCAAATGGAGAATCAGTAACCGCAGTCGATGGCGTCAGCTACGACGGCCCACGAATGATCATCCGCGACGAAGCCTGGGACGAAACTTGGAGCGACCAAACGATCCTCTCGACCGTGATTTCCGTCGGCGACGATGATGGTTCCTCGCTCTATTTCCGCTACCAGGATGAGCTCAATTTCTACCGGGTCACCATCACCGGAGAACTGAACGACGCACCGAACCGCCCAATCTACGGTTTGAGCGTCAGTAGCCGTATCGATGGACAATACCGCAATCTCGGCACCGCCTTTCTGACAACCGATCCGAGCGACCAAACCGGTTACAAACGGATTCGCCTCGAAGTGAAACAGGATGGCAGCAACCTCGTCGTCAGCGGCACCGGCTGGGACGATGTTCCATGGACAACATCTCCGGGCTGGGGTCAACGGGAGGAGATTTGGGTCTATGACGAAAATCTCGCCTCGGGCCGCGCCGGATTCGGCACTTGGGCCCAAGGTGGCGCTCCGGGAGGAACTGATCTCCCCGAATGGAATCCGGTTTCCGCCGGAAGCCTTTTCGAAACCTTCACGATTGCCGACTTTGACGGAACCGTTCTCTTCCACGAGGACTGGTCCAACGCTCCTTTGCCCGGCGATCTTCCGGAAGGTTGGACGAACCCGAATCCCAATTTCAGCGGAAACTGGCGCAATAGCGCTCACGGCACCCTCGTCGAAATGAGCGGACAAGGAGAAAATACCAGCGGCGACAACGCGTTCCCGAAAGCCGACGCCGACGGTCCCGTCCTGTTGACTCCGGAGAGCAACCTCTCCGCTTACGCGCTCGAAATGGCCTTCCATCCTTTCGACCCGGGAGCGATCGGCTTCGTCTTCGATTATCAAGATTCTGAAAACTACGGCCGGGTTCTCTTCGCAAGAAACTACGGTCCGAGCGACGGCTCGATTCCAAACGGAGTTGTCGTCAGCCGAAAATCCGGCGGTCTCTGGACCGATCTCTTCATCGGCGACGATACCTTCGTCTTCACCGAAGCCCGCCCGTTTCTCGTTAGCTTCTCACGGACCGGCAGCCGCTACGTAATGAACGTCCGCGACTTCGACACCCTTTTCCCGATTCATCGCTGGGAATGGGAAGATGCGAGCGCTCCTGCAGTCGGCGGCCGCCACGGATTTGCCACCTGGAAAACGAGCAATGCTCACTTCCTTTACGCCGACATCTACGGCGTCGCTCACGAAAGCACTGACGGCGAACTCAAAGTGACAGCCATCGAAAAAGTCGGAGAAACCATCGTCCTCACCATCGAGAACGAATCAGGCGCTCCTTACATGGTTCAGCGAACCTTCGATCTGGTTGACGGAGAATGGGAAACCATCGACACCGACCAGACCGGCAACACCTGGAGCGGGCCGATTCCCGCCGGAGCCGACCGCGTCTTCTGGCGCCTGGCCCGATAATTTTCTTGGAAAAGAAAGAAAACGAAAATGAATACAATTCAGAAA
>Ga0079225_10002074_pt1 | contig 11454 bp, 9 predicted proteins | sample Poulit2012_FD_76344 | JGI IMG/M metagenome (GOLD analysis project Ga0079225, IMG submission 76344) | Agricultural soil microbial communities from Georgia to study Nitrogen management - Poultry litter 2012 | ecosystem: Environmental > Terrestrial > Soil > Agricultural land | place: USA: Georgia...
AAGAGGTTGTTTTTTATTCTGATATATCAATTTCATAAATGCTAATTTAAATTGATTAAACGAAAAACGAAACTGCAAGGTAAAAAAACTTTACCTTGCAGTTTTGTAAATGCTCTCATATCATATTACATTTTGCTTATCTTCGTAAAAGGGTTCACATTCCAAGTTTCTCTTGAAAAACTCCTTTAGTTTTTCCGTCAATTTACGAAATTCTTTATGATCATTATACATGAAATCGTTATGTTTACCTTTAATAATGTAAAAGTATTTTGGTTCTTGTGCCTTTTGATATAATGAAATCGATTCATCCATTGGATGCAATAAATTTTGGTGACCATGCCCAATAAAAATAGGCCGTGGTGAAATGTTAGCAACCACACCTTCTGCATTCATTTGAATAATAGAATCAGTAAATTGCAGTTGGGTCTTTTTCCCGAAAGGGGATAACGGTGCTAATTCCTTTTCAACATAATCATTTGTTGCCGGGTCGAGTGGATAATGAATAAATGGGTCTTCTCGTAAAGACTTCCCATGCAACACTCGTCTAATCCGGTCCTCCTTAACCATTTCAACAATATTCATCCATTCAACATACGTGTGAATAGACTTCAACCATCTACTGCCATTAAAAAAACCATTTAGGACCGCTACGGCTTTAACTCTTTTATCCTTTGCAGTAACACGTACAACGTTAGCTGCTCCCATACCCCAACCAATCAACCCAATTGCTTCAGGATTAACCTCATCTTGACTTTGGAGAAATGTTATTGCATTTACAATATCCTCAACTTGCTCATCCAAAATTACCCTCCCTTGTTCTCCCTCGCTATTTGCAAACCCCCGATAATCAAAACCTAAACAAACAAATCCAGCACTTGTTAAATGTTTTGCAAACATACGGGGATAAAATTCATTAAATCCCTGATAACCGGAATTCGGTATAATTGCGGGAAGCTTTTCCCCTTCTTGATATTCATCTGGAAGGTAAATGGTTCCATCCAGTTTATTACCTTCGCTGTAAAATGAAATTTTTCTTTCTTTCATTATAAAACCTCCGGTTGATAATAATAGTTCTCTTGATTCATCAAATCATCATTCTCAAAAAGTCATGTTATAAAGAGACAACCATAGCATATTGAAATAATATTCAAATTGAAGTTGCTGTTATATCACTAAACGTGTATTCCATTTGCATAGTTTGATTGTCATGACTAAAACGGCCTTTGGAATCTTTTGAAATCCCGATATAATTACTGGGTGTTTCTATTGTACTAAAATGACCTAATATTAGATGAAGTATTCTGAAAAGTTCCGCTTAAAATAATATGGTTTAAAGTATTACCATAATTGCGAAGTTGCATTGGCTACCTTAGCCAATATTTGAACTATGATTTAATAAATAATAGCTTTAAACTAATGTACCTTGAATTTTTGTAGTTTGAATAATTGGCTTCAATTTCTTTTTTATTCAGTAAGGAAGCCTGTTTCTACTAACCAATCCCTGGCCACTTCTGCAATGTCTTCATGTTCAACATCGACCAAATAATTTAATGAGGTCATTGTATCCGAATCTAATTTTGCAGAAAGTTCATTAAGCAATTCAGAAAGTTCATCATTTAATTTATCCTCACGAATAACCGGTGCAGCGTGATAGGCAGGGAAAAACATTAAATCATCTTCTAAGACAACTAAATCAAATCTTTTAATTCGGGCATCGGTTGCAAAGCCAACAGATACGTCAGTTTGACCCTCTTTTAAAGCATCATATAGGAGTCCTGTATCCATACGGACAACATTGTTTGACGGAAACTCAAATCCGTATTCCTTTTGTAATCCTTTCATTCCATCATCACGTGCATAAAATTCAGCGTTTGATGAAAATACTAAACTATCATCAACATCATTAATGTAATCAGCCAAATCAGAAATCGCCTTTATGCCTAGCTCTTCTGCTTTTTCCTCACGCATCATTAGTGCATACGTGTTATTTACTTCAGATCGATCTAACCAGACAAGTCCAATTTCTGCATCGGTTTCTTTAACGATTTCATGCGTTTTTACGGGATCTGTTTCAACATCTTGTTCTTGATAGATAATAAGTGCAGTACCAGTATATTCCCAATAAAGATCGATTTGGCCATTTTCAAGAGCGGAACGTACTACAGTACTACCCATATTACTTGCTTCTTCCACAGGATAACCATTTTCCTTTAAATAAACGGAAGTAATTTTGGATAGTAGTAATTGTTCCGTAAAATCTTTACCACCAATAACAATCTTTTCTTTTTCTTGTGAAGATGTGTCTTCCCCGTTATTACCGTTTGTGCCAGTGTCGCTACTACATGCAACTAATAAAGCCATTAAACTTACAAATAATAATATTCCGAGTCTTTTCATTTTCATTCTCCTTGTAAATTATATTTATACAGTTTCTAAATCCCTTTGTAAACCTTTTGGAATAAAAACTTTGCCAAAAACTCCAAGTACAATGTCGAGTGAAATTGCTAATATTATTACGGGAACGGCTCCTGATAGCATAATACCTGTGTCAGCAATAGCAATACCTGTAAAAATTAAGTCTCCTAAGCCACCACCTCCTATTAAAAATGCTAAAGCAGCAGAACCAACGTTAATAATCATAGATGTGCGAATCCCTGCTAAGATAACGCTAAAAGAGTTAGGTAATTCCAATTTGAATAAAACTTGCATTCTTGTCATTCCCATACCGAGTCCCGCATCTATAATGGAATGACTGACGCTTTCAATTCCAGCAACTGTATTTCTTAATATAGGTAGTAAGGAATTAAACCAAAGTGCAATTACTGCAGTCTGCCAACCAATTCCGAAATAGGACATAATTAAAGCGAGAACAGCAAGGGTTGGAATCGTTTGGCCAACATTTGCAAAATTAATGACAATCCAATCATATTTTTTAAATCTTGGCCTTGTTATTATTATCCCAATTGGAATTGCAATAATAATTGCTAAAAACGATGAGAGTGCAACTAGTCGTATATGTTGCCCACTTAAATAAACTAGATCTCTTTTATTATTAATAATGAATTCAAATGCCCCGGCTTTAAATGCCCAAATGAAAATTGCAATTATTACAGCTACCAATATAAAGCGAATACTTCTTTCGATATTTTTACCCATTTTCAGCCCTCTTTCTATAATGCTTTTGAAGGTTCAACAGTTGAAATTGAACTGAACGACATTAAATTGGTAATATTTAATAATCCAATTGGTTCATCAGAATCATTTACAACTAGGACTTCGCCATTTTTACTTGAAAGAATAATTGAAAGTACTTTCCGTAAGGTATCGTCCATGTATACCCGTTTAGTAATTTGGTCCATGTCCTTTATATCTTTCTCTAATTCACTTTCCTGCAAAAGATCACGTACCGTAAATAATGATAAACGTTTTAAAGAGCTATCACTTCCTATAAAATTTTTAACAAAATCATTATTTGGATTTGCCAATACTTCATTTGGACTATCATACTGCATGATAGAACCGTCTTTCATAATAGCAATTTTATCGGCAATCCTGACAGCTTCATCTATATCATGACTCACAAATAAAATTGTTTTTCTTACATTTTCTTGAATTCGTAAAAATTCATTTTGAATGTGTTCACGAATTACCGGATCAAGTGCACCAAATGGTTCATCCATTAACATAATTGGTGGATCAGCTGCAAGTGCCCTAGCAATTCCTACCCTTTGTTGCTGACCACCAGATAGTTCCCAAGGATACCTTGTTTTGAATTGATCTGGTTGTAGTCCAAATAAATCTAGAAGTTCATCCGATCTTTTTTTCATTTTTGGACGATCCCAACCTAATAACTTTGGCACAACGCAAATGTTTTCCTCGATTGTCATATTTGGAAATAACCCATTTTGCTGAATAACATATCCAATCGACCTTCTAAGTTCTATTGAATTTAACGATTGTATATCTTGGTTATTCATTTTTACGTTTCCGCTAGTTAAGGCAACTAATCTATTTACGATTCTTAATAACGTTGTTTTACCGCATCCGGATGGTCCTAAAAGAACACAAATATCGCCCTCATCAACATGAAAAGAAACATGATCGACTGCAGTTATTTGTTGTGTATCATTTCCATAAACTTTAGTTACATTATTAAATGTAAGCATCTAAATTCACCTCTTATTAAGATTTCATCCCCTTTATCGAAAGGCCCCTTTGAATACCTCCCATTAGTTGGTCAATTAAAATTGCTAAAATAGAAACGCCTAATGCACCAACTTGAACCATTTCTTTATAGCTTGTTGATATCCCTCTTGCAATATATACACCTAACCCACCTGCACCAATATAAGCTGCAATTGCCGCAATCCCGATTGTTAATACGATGGCCGTTCGAATCCCGGCCATAATTACGGGGAGGGCAATAGGCAACTCAACTCGGGTTAATCTTTGCCAAGTTGTCATTCCCATCCCTTTTGCAGCATCACGTATGTTAGGGTTTACATTTTTGATTGCAATATAAGTATTCCTAATAATCGGTAACTGGGAATAAAGAATAAGCGCAACAACCGCGGGCACAAATCCAATTCCTTGATTAATGAGAGAAAATATCGGAATCATTATCCCGAAAAGGGCAATGCTTGGTATCGTCATAATTATTCCTGAAACAGAAAGTACTAAATTTGCTAATGTTTCCTTTTGGGTTATATAAATTCCAAAAGGGACACCAGTAATTATTGAAAAACCAACAGCTATACTGACAATCCTAATATGTTCCCAAGTAAGTTCCATGATCGTTGACCAATTAGTTTGAATAAACTCTATCATTCACACGTAACCCTCCTTATGCATTCTTTTCTTATTAATAGTTGTGCAAGTTCCATGCCAACCAAAACATTATGAATTCTGTGTGATTAGCACTTATATTCGTAAAAAGATTAATTTTTCACGTAAAATTTTTTTTACGGGGGTACTGAAGAAAAATGCGGGAAAAGTAAATAGTTTTAAAAAGTTGGGTTTGAAGTGTTAGTTGTGAATATATATAGTCAACTTTTTAAGAATTTCATGTTGGGATAGAGAGTAAAGTTTAGCTATGGTCATATAGTTAAAAGAAGGTTTAACATGGTAATATTATAGAAAGTCAGGTGTGAACAGTTATAATACCTACAAAAATTGAGGCTTAAAATAAAGGGAAAAATGATTTGGAACCTAAAATATCCAAAAAAAAAAGGGTGTGCTCAATTAAGTTACCGATTGGCCGTTATATGTGGAGATTGTTATTAATGTAATAATATTTTAAATAAATGGAATACAATCAAGGTGTCCATTACAAAAGTAATAGAATACCTCTTTATTGATTTATTGGTTAAAGTATTTTTTTGTTTTATAAAACAAGCTTTGCCTAGAAATTCCAAGTGTTTTAGCTGCGGAGGCAAGTTTGCCAGAAGATTGGTCCAATGCCTCTAGTATTATTCGCTTTTCAATTGCTTCTAGCCGTTCAGGTAGGGATTGTTCCTTATTTAATGTGTCCATGTGACTATATTGGTTCGCGAAATCCTGTATTTGTTGCGGGAATCCATCTAATGATAAATGACCATCCCTCGACAATACTACTGCCCTTTCGATTGCACTCTCCAATTCTCTAACATTTCCTGGCCACGAATAATAGACAAGTAAATTAAGGATTGAGTCAGAAAGCTGATAATTAATTTTATTTTTTTCACCATGCTTTTTCAAAAACATATTAATCAAAATTAAAATATCATCTTTTCTCTCCCTTAGTGGAGGAATATGAATGTCTACCACGTTTAGGCGGTAATATAAATCTTCGCGAAAATCTCCTTCATTTACCATTTTTTGTAAATCCTTATTTGTAGCCGCAATAATTCGTACATTGACCTGTTTCAATTTGTCGCTACCTACCGGAATAAACGTTTTACTTTGTGTAACTTGTAATAATTTAGCCTGAAATGCTAATGAAGTTTCACTGATTTCATCCAGGAAAATAGTTCCTCCGTTTGCTGCTTCAAATTTTCCCATTCTGTTTGATACCGCACCAGAAAAAGCCCCTTTGATATGTCCAAATAGTTCACTTTCTAATAATTGTTCAGGGAGGGCAGCGCAATTAACTGGTATAAAGGGAAGTCCATTCTGCTTACTATAGTTATGTATAATTTCAGCTACCATTGTCTTTCCCGTTCCGCTCTCCCCTTGTAATAAAACGTTAGTATTGGTAGAGGATACGCGTTCAATCATCTCAAAAATGCGCTTCATAGCAGGAGTAGAACCGATCATTTCTTCGTTCATTTCATTTACTTGTAATTTCGCTTTTAATTCTCTGTTTTCCTTATTAACATTAATCCATTTAAATGCCTTCTCAATGATGATAAGTATTTCGTTTATTTTAGCCGGTTTTACAATATAATCAAATGCACCAGCTTTCATGGCTGAAACAGCATTTTCTATGTTTCCATAAGCGGTCATCATTATATAAATTTTTTCTGGATAATATGAACTAAATTCTTCTAATAATTCAAGTCCTGTACAGTCTGGTAATCTTAAGTCTAAAAAGATAATATTTACATCTAATTCGACTATTTTTTTTCTTGCCTCTTGTCCATTGGTAGCTGTGTGAACAATATATCCCTTTTTAGATAACATTGATTTAAAAATTTTAATTAATTTCGGTTCATCATCAACTAACATTATTCTCTTCATTTACATTCTCCCCTCCGGTTCGTCCTATAAAAATGACTTTTAGCGCAAATTCCCCTAAAACTCGACCCTTTATTTTGGGAATGTTATTGTAACGGTTGTACCACTAGTTAGAGAGCTTGTTATGTCAATATTTCCTTTATGTTGGGCCACAATTTCATATGCGATTGATAGACCAAGCCCTGTTCCAGACTTCTTTGTTGTAAAAAATGGTTCAAATATTAGTTCCAATTTTTCCTCTGGTATTCCTTTACCCGAATCCTTAATTTCAATGTTTATGTTGGAGTTTACCTCTACTATGGAAATGGTTAATTCCCCACCATTTTCTAGTGCCTCAGCACTATTAATTATAATATTTAAAAATAGTTGACTAAGTTTATTTCTATCCGCAAATACGATAGCATTAGATAAAAGATAGTTTTTATTGACCTTAATTCCTTTATCTCCAATTCTTTTTCTTAGTAATATTAATAATTCATCAATGATGGAAACTAGATCAACTTGTTCGTTTCTAGGCTCGATATTTCCTCTAGATAATTTTAAAAATTCTACTAATAAATCATTCATACGCCCAGAGGTTTCCAATATATCATCTGCCAATTCGACGATGTAAGATTGCTTTTGTTCAAGTTCAAGCTTTATGGCCTCTGCAGCAGCATGTATAATACTCAATGGGTTTTTTATTTCATGAGCTACCCCAGCAGTTAATCTTCCCAGCGAAGCCATATACTCAGATCTTTTTAAATCTTCTTCCATCTTTTTGAGTTTACTTACATCCCGTAAAATCATTAGTGAACCGATCATTCTATGTTCTTTGTCATAAAACAAAGAAGAATAAATTCGGACTGCATAATACTTACCATTTTTGTCTAGTATATAGCTCTCTACATCATCAAACTTTTTTCCAGAAGTTAAAGTTTCTACATTTATAAATTCCTCTTGATTTCTTTTGAAAGGGACATCGATTACTTTTTTACCAATAACTTCATGGCGGTTATACAAGGTTAAATTTTCAGCGCCTTTATTAAATGTTTCTATATCTCCTGCCTTATTAGTCGTTATAACGGCATACGGAATGGACTCTAATATATTAGATAGACGTTTTTCTTTCTCCTTTAAATCGGTTGCCATTTCATCCATCATGACAGATAAGTCTTCAAGCTCATCATTTGTTCTGATAATATTAAATGTAGTTTGAGTGGATTCTTTATATTGTTTTGCTTGCTTGGTTAAATTTGTAATGGGTCTTATTATGTTCATTGTCGAAAATGTTGTGAAAATAAATGTCAAACTTAGACCAATGAAGAATGAAATAAGTAGAAATTTTTGCAATTGGTGAACGGGCTTGATTGCTTGAGTGATAGGTTCCCCAACTAATACTCCAAAATTGCCTTGTCTAATAGGTTGGTATGCGAATGTCATGGAGTTACCAAATATTTCTCCATTCCATATTCCTTTTTTATCTTTGTATAAATTCTTTCCAAGAATATGATCTGAAAGATTGTAAGAAATATATTCCTCTTTATTTGAGGCTATTACATTTCCATCTAAATCTAATAAAACATTCATTCCATTCTCGCCAATTTTCACTTGGCTTAAAAACCTTGAAAGCGTATGCAAATTAATGTATCCTATAACGCCACCACGGTAAATTTCCTCTTCATCAAATACCGGGTAGGAAACTGCGATTGTTTTTTTACCATCTTCTAATGAGAACATATCTGAAACATAAAACGTTTTGGACCATGACATTCTATTAATTAAAAGTTCATCATTTTCCGAATCGGGAAAATCTACATTAGGTATATTAGCTACTACTTCTTTCTTCTCATTAAATATTTTAGCGTGGTAATATAAAGGATTGCGAAAAATAATTTCTTCCATGTCCATTAAGATTTGGTCTTCGTTATCGTATAGCCTTTTTGAATATTCCGAAATAATAGTCATATCGTTAATGACGTTTAGGAGGACTGAATCTGTATGTTTTCCTAAGGTTTTAGCCATTAACTGGTTTCTGTTTTCAATTTCGCCCCGAACAGAATGATAGATAACGAAATTGATAATTAAAAATAGTAGTGCAAGTGATAAAAATGTAAGCAATAAAGAGGTGATTAGATTTCTTTTCATTAGTTTAGAATACATTAATTGCTTCAAAGTTATCTCATCCAATCCGTTTGCATTATTATCAAAATCGAAAAATCCTGGTAAGCCAGGATTATTATGGGGTCTTTAAAAAAACACGCATTAGTTTTATTTTGAAGAATTATTTAATGTTGTAAATCGTCTTCTTCGGATTTCTATTGCAACAAAGCATTTGAATCGTTATTAACTTTTAATAAAATGTGATTATATTTTCCTTTATACTGATTATACCAAAAAGGTGAGCAGTAAGGTAATTTGCTATAAAGCATTTTGTTGAATGTTTAAATTAACATTGCTTTTTGGCTTTTTTCCGCTTAAAACTCGATTAATTTCCTTAGCAGCACCTATCGCCATAAGTGCTAATGATTCTTTGGTAGAGGCGGCTATATGTGGGGTAACAATTACCTCATCTAAATTTAGTAATCTATTGTTTTTAGATGGAGGCTCTTGCTCAAAAACATCAATGCCCGCTCCTGCAATTTCTCCATTTTCTATTGCATATGCTAATGCATTTTCATCTACTAAGCCACCTCTTGCACAGTTAATAAGGTATGCTGTTTTTTTCATTTCTTTTATTGCCTTACTATTTATAAAATGGTGTAAGCTAGGTGTATAAGGTAAATGTAATGAAATGAAATCAGAATTTGTTAACAAATCATTCACACTTTCAACAAGGTTAATATGATTTCCGACCTCTGACTTGTTTATATAAGGGTCATAAACAAGTACGTTCATTTCCAATCCTTCTATACATTTTTTTGCAACCAATTGGCCTATTCTGCCGTAACCAATAATACCGATTGTTTTACTCCGTAACTCTCTACCCATATATAGATGTCTAACGTTAAATTCCCCTAGACTAAGTGCACTGTTAGCCCTTATAATTTGATGGGATAATGTTATAATCAATCCAATTACGTGTTCAGCAACAGAGATGAAGTTTGCATCTGGGACATTGCATACATAGATGTTTTTTTCGGTGGCGATTTTCACATCAATATTATCAACACCAACCCCACTCCTGGCAATAATCTTGAGATAAGGTAAATTTTCAATTAGTTTTCGATCAATAATGGTTCCTCTTACTAGTAAAGCCTCAAATTGTGAAGCATTCATAATAGATTGTTTGTCCTTTAATATTGTATATTCAAGATTATATTCTTCTAATTTTCGTAACCCTTCTACGGCAATTTCCTCATGTTCTTCCAAAAGAATTAAAACTTTCCGTTTTGTCATTCCAAATTCCCCTCCATTAATTGAACCCAAGCAGCTGCTTGGGATTTCGTACAATCATTTTTCTTATCTCTATAGGGGTAATTCCCTCTTGCAACATATCCCCTACAAAATTACTTAAAGCTATGATAGGGCGGATATTATGGCTTTGACCATAATCTGTTACCATTACACAAGAATTAGCACCAAGCAACTTTATACTCTCAGCCATTTTCCTTTTTGATATATCTTTGAAGTCCTCCCCACAAGCTAAATAGCACTTTTCCAAAATGCATCCTTTTTGAACAAGCTCCTTTTGCAAAGTAAAAGGAATAGGAGCAATGCCTAAATCAACATGTTGGATTAATATCTTTTCTACTTTATGCTCTTTTGCAGCATTAACCAGCACTTTAACCTCCATCGGGGAGAGGTGGCCAGTGGCTAGAATAATATTTGCTTCCCCAATCAAACTCAAAATTTCATGAACTTCATTTAGTATTTTTTTATTTTCATCCCAAATTTGTAAACCATGTGTATGTCCTAGTTTTTTATCGCTATTAAAGAATTTGGTCTGTTTTTTACCAAAATAACGTTGGTGTTCTTCCGCTGAAAAGGTTGGCATCCAGATGATTTTTGCTCCAAGTTGAATTGCCGTATCTACTGTAATCGGTGATAACCCACCAGTAAAATGATTACAAACTAATCCACCATATACTTTAATGTTGGGTTCTTTTTCTTGTATCACATTGGCCCTATCTACTGTTTGGCTTTCATGAGACTTTATTACCACGCCAGCCATTTTTGCCTGCTTTACATCGTGGATTAATTCCCAGTCGGATTGTCTTCTGGGGAAAAGACTCGGTGAACTGTGTACATGTAATTCAACTGCTTCTTCTAGTAAGTAATGGAAATCTGTTGGCATGTAAATGAACTCCTTTAAATTTAATAAAAATTCAATGTAATTTGTATATTGCAATATATATGCCAGTATTAAAATGCTCAATTTTTGTTAAAAAACGCCAATATTCAATAGATTTTATTAAATCAGAAAGGAATTCTCCAAATAACGAAAGAAGGTTTGTAAAAATATTTTTCTAGATTGATAAAGGATTTAACTAAATGCTGATAGTTGGGATTAAAAATATAGAAGATAAATGGAGGAGACGATTTTCCGAAAATCGAAATAACGTATTGTTAAAATTCCGGCAATACTGATAGCAATGAATGCAAATTAACATCCATTTTAAACGAAAAATTAAGAGATTTCATGTATAATAAATAGGTAGGTATTTTAGGAGGAACATCATGAAAAAAATAGGTATTTCTATCATTATTGTACTGGTGATAATGAGTATAACAGGTCTTTTTATCTTTCAAAATAATAAA